>ULSF01082366.1_pt1 | contig 19056 bp, 24 predicted proteins | sample 1956121 | NCBI WGS metagenome assembly ULSF01 (sample SAMEA4835701, study PRJEB28245) | human gut metagenome | biome: gut microbiome; material: fecal sample | place: Denmark | collected 2008
TTCGGAAAACGCACAAATTAAAGATATTCTTTTAAACGTGTACGCCGCATTGCAGGAAAAAGGCTATGATCCCGTAAATCAAATTGTAGGCTATATTCTTTCAGGGGATCCCACCTATATAACTGGGTATAATAATGCCCGTAACTTGATACGCAGGGTAGAAAGAGATGAAATACTGGAAGAATTAGTAAAAAATTATATTGAGAATTGCTGATGAATTATTTAGCGCTTGATATTGGGGATAAAAGAATCGGTATTGCCATGAGTATTACCGGGATTTTTGCTACGGGATTGGAGACTTATGCGCGTACTTCTCTTAAAAATGACGTTTTACATATTTTAAATCTTGTAAGAGCATATCATGTGGATATTATTGTTGTCGGGTTGCCGAAACATTTGAACGGTCAAGAACACGCACAGGCGGAAAAAAACGAAGAACTTTGTAACGCTCTTCGTGCGGAAAACTGTCAAATTGCGTACATGGATGAACGGCTGACTTCGGCAGCAGCGGAAAAAGCAATGTTGGAAGCGGATCTTTCAAGAAAAAAAAGGAAGCAGAATATTGACAAATTGGCGGCCGTTATTATTTTGCAGGATTATTTGGATCATATGAATCATGAAAAAGGAATTTTGTAATTATGGATGAAATAACAGAAAATATCATTGTAACTTTAGTGGATGAAAATGATGAGAGTTTTGACGCGGAGCTGCTTGACAGTATTCAGTATGACGGTCATATCTATAATTTGTTTATTCCTGTAGAAGAAAAGGACAAAGAAGAACCTCAGGTAATTATTTTAGAGTATAGGGAAGAAGGAGAAGATATTATTTTACTTCCGATAGAAAACGAGGTGCTTCTTGATGAAATCTGGCAGGCATATAATGAGCTTGATCAAGAGGATGAATGATTTTGCTGTCAGTTTTATAAAAAATAAAGGATTTTTTCGTCTTTTGCAGAATTACTATTATAGGAGTAATGTGCAAAAGATTTTTTTAAGGCGGTTTTATGAGAACAGAAACTGAAAAATATGAACTGCAATATCTTTCCCCGTACGCGGCAAAAGCTTGCGAGAGCAGAGGCAGAGAAAAGCCGGAGGAAGACTGCTGTCTTCGTACCGTTTATCAGAGGGATCGTGACAGAATTATTTATTGTAAATCTTTTCGGCGATTAAAACATAAAACGCAGGTGTTTCTTTCTCCCGAGGGGGATCATTACCGTACCAGACTTACGCATACACTTGAGGTCAGCCAAATAGCGCGGACGGCGGCAAGAGCGTTGAAGCTGAATGAAGATCTTACCGAGGCAATTGCTATGGGCCATGATATCGGACACACGCCGTTTGGTCACGCGGGTGAAAGAGTTTTAAATGAGATATGTTCCTTGGGATTCCGTCATAATGAGCAAAGCCGCAGAGTAGTAGAAAAACTGGAAAACGGTACGGGACTCAACTTGACTTGGGAAGTACGCGACGGAATAGAGAATCATACCAGCCGCTCAAAGCCGGCTACTCTTGAGGGACAGCTCGTATCCTATGCCGACAGAATCGCTTACATAAATCATGATATTGACGATGCCATACGTGCAGGAATCCTTACCGAGGCAGATTTACCCTTTCGTTCCAATATGATGTTGGGAACCACTCATTCAGCCAGAATCAACACTTTAATTACCGATCTGGTAAAAAACAGCATGGATCAGCAGATAATTTCCATGTCAGCAGAAATTTATGAAGTCATGAATGAACTGCGAGATTACATGTTTCAAAATATTTATCATATTAAAAGTTCCGCTAAAACAGAAGAACTGAAGGCCGAAGGAATTATCAGGAACTTGTTTGCAGCTTATAGCAACGATCCCTCGCTTTTACCGCAAAGTATGCAGCCGGCGTTAAAGGAATACGGTACGGAACGAGCCGTATGCGATTATATCGCCGGAATGACGGATCGATATGCGTTAAAAGAATATCAAAAACTTTTTATTCCTCGGTCATGGCAGGAGAATTAGACTAAAGGACGATAATAAATGGCAAGAATTCCGGAAGAATTTATTGACAGTTTGATAGATAAAGTAGATATTGTAGATGTAGTATCGGATTATGTTTCTTTAAAAAAATCAGGGAATCGATATGTGGGACTGTGCCCGTTCCATAACGAAAAAACGGCTTCTTTTACCGTTGACGGTCAAAAACAGATGTTTTATTGTTTTGGTTGTCATGTGGGTGGAAATGTTATTGGTTTTTTGGAGAAAAAAGAGAATCTTTCTTTTTATGAAACAATAGAAGAACTTGCAAGGCGGGCGAATGTTCCTATGCCGGCTACGGCCGGAAGCGGTCCGGTATTATCACGAGATACGAAAAATAAAATTTATGAAGCAAACCGTGAAGCCGGCCGGTTTTATTTTAATATGCTTTTTGAGCCCCAAGGAGCAGAGGGACTTGCTTATTTACAGGGGCGGGGAATTACGGAAAATATTATTCGTCGTTTTGGTTTGGGCTATGCTCCGGATTCACGGGATATCCTGGTAAATCATTTAAAAAGCAAGGGCTTTGACGAGGAAATCATCGTAACTGCGGGACTTGCGAGAAAAAATGAATTTGGTATACGGGATAATTTTCGAACAAGAGTGATGTTTCCCATTATCTCGCCTTCCGGGGAAGTTTTGGGCTTTGGAGGAAGAGTGCTGGATCATTCTCTCCCCAAATATTTAAATACCGGAGACACACCGGTCTTTAATAAAAGAAAAAATCTTTACGCGCTGAATCTTTTAAAGAAAAACAATCGCGGCCGAGCGATTATCGGAGAAGGCTATATGGATGTTATTGCATTGAATATGGCTGGTTTTGATTATGGAGTGGCCTCTCTGGGAACGGCGGTCACACCGGAGCAAGTTAAATTGCTAAAACGGTATGCACAGGAAATTTACATATGTTATGACGGTGATTCCGCGGGGATCAGCGCTACACACAAGGTAATTGATTTGATGAAGGCCGAGGGGTTGAAACCGCGCGTTATTTCTCTTCCGTTGGGGATAGATCCCGATGAATATATCAAAGCATATGGAGCGGAAAGCTTTGCCGATATGATGAAAAAAGCGCAGACTTCTATTGAATATCTGATGGCTGAGATTATGGAAAAATGCGATATGACTTCGGAGCAGGGCCGGGCGGAATTTGCGCAAAAAGCTACGGCAGTGGTTGAAAAATATGCGTTTGACAGTATTGAAGCTGAAATGTATCTGAAACGCATTCATACTGTCAGCGGATTTTCGATGGAGGCTCTTTATAGCAGCCTTGACAAAATTCTCGAACAAACCCCTGAAAATGACAAAATTTCTTATGGGCTTCTGAATAAATTCGAATCTGTTACCGAAAGAGCGGTAGTTGCGGTTATAATGGAGTATCCTGATTTGATCGCATACGCCCGGGACAAGCTCAGGGATGAATATTTTACCAATACGGCCTATTTAAAAGTTTTCCAATATTTGTGCCAAAATAATAAAAAAATATCGTCTATGGAACTACTGCGTGCTTTTGAAGGGGACGAGCCATGTTGTACGGCCGTTTCAGCGGTAGCTATAGAGAACAATGTTTTTGGCGATCCTGCGGTGTTTTTAAAAGATTGTTGTTTAAAAATGCGGATGGATTTTTTACAAATAAAACGCGGTGAATTAAAAAAAAGACTGGAGGAACCTACAGCAGAAGCAGAGAAAAAAATTGCCATAGCCGGAGAAATTGCCGCTTTGGATGCACAAATAAAAAAATTGCGCAGTGAATTTTAGGAGGAGATTCTATGAGCGAAAAAGAAATGGAATTTAGCGATCAGCTCCTTGAAAAAATGAGCGAGATCAAAAAGAAGATTAAAGACGGTGTTATCAAAAATACGATGACGTATACCGAAGTAATCGATATATTAGACGGAATTGAATATGATGTAGATCAAATAGAAAAAATATTTGATATGTTGGAAGGAATGGGAATAAAAATCCAAAGTGATGTGGACCCAAACCTGGAAAATATTATTGATGCCATTCCTGAATCGGAAGCTCATATGGTAGTGCTGAATGACAGTGTAAGTGTGGATGATCCGGTTCGGATGTATTTAAAGGAAATGGGAAAAGTTCCCCTGCTTTCGGCTGATGAGGAAATTGAAATTGCCCGGCAGGTAGAAGCAGGCAATGAGCAGGCCAGAGAAAAACTTGCCGAAGCCAATTTAAGATTGGTGGTAAGTATTGCAAAGCGTTATGTAGGGCGCGGCATGCTGTTTTTGGATTTAATTCAAGAGGGTAATTTAGGTTTGATTAAAGCTGTGGAAAAGTTTGATTATACCAAGGGTTATAAGTTTTCCACTTATGCTACTTGGTGGATCCGTCAAGCGATTACCAGAGCAATTGCCGATCAGGCGCGTACGATTCGTATTCCGGTACATATGGTGGAAACGATTCATAAGCTTTCTCGGGTAAAACGTCAACTGGTGCAATCACTGGGACGTGATCCTTCCCCGGATGAGATTGCCGAAGCTATGGACGTTTCGGTGGAACGCGTTCGGGAAATTATAAAAATCGCCCAGGATCCGGTTTCATTGGAAACACCGATCGGCGAGGAGGAAGACAGCCATTTGGGAGATTTTATTCCGGATGATGATATTCCTTTGCCTTCGGATGCCGCTGCTGCTACGCTTTTGAAAGAGCAATTGATGCAAGTGCTCAGTACACTGACACCTCGAGAGGAAAAAGTACTGCGCCTTCGGTTCGGAATTGATGACGGGCGTCAGCGTACTTTGGAGGAAGTGGGTAAGGAGTTTAATGTTACCCGTGAACGAATTCGGCAAATTGAAGCCAAGGCTTTGCGAAAACTCCGGCATCCAAGCCGCAGCCGCAAGCTGAGGGATTATCTTGAGTAATTTGCAGCTTACCCCCAGACAAGAGGCTATTGTAGAGCTTTTAGAAAAAAATAAAACAGTGGCTGATATTGGCTGTGATCACGGACTTTTAAGCGTATATATCGCTCAGACCGGATTGGCGGAACATGTCTATGCTACGGACATTTCAGCAAATTCTTTACAAAAAGCGAAAAAATTAGCTTCTGAAAACAATATAAAACTTGACTTTTTCGTTTGCGATGGTTTTTCAGGGCTTCCCCTTACGCCTTCGGCGGCAGTAATTTCCGGGTTGGGCGGGGACGTGATTGCACGGATTATCGCGCATCCAAGGGCAAAAACCAAGCTGATTTTGCAGCCGATGAAAGATTCTCATGTGCTTTTTCAAGCTTTGCAAAAAAACGGATTTTTTATTGATAAAGAGGTCATTGTAAAAGAAAACCGTCGATTCTATGAAGTAATTCGGGCATATCCGGGGAAAATGGAACCTTTTGATTTTACTCTGCCGCCTCGGGGAACCTTAACAATGAATAAAGATGCCTACGCGTATTTTCAGCATCGATTGAAAATTCTTTCAAGAGCCGCGCGAGAGGCGGAGAAGTCTGAAAAAGCCCAAAAACGAGCGGAAGAGCTGAATAGGCAAATACAAAAGATTCAGGAGGTGCTGAAAAATGCCGCGGATTTTTGATATTGTAAAGCTGATTGAACAAACGGCAAAACCGGGTTATGCGTATGAATGGGATAACTGCGGTTTTATGGCGGGAGATTTACAGGAGCAAACGGAACGGATTTTGGTTGCGCTGGATATTACAAAAGATGTTGTTCTTGAGGCGAAAGTGAAGGGGTGCGGGTTAATTGTTTCTCATCATCCCTTGATATTTAAACCGATACGTACGGCCTCGGTGAATACCTTTGAAGGAGAAATTCTCTCATTACTGTATCAAAATAAAATAGCGCTCTACTGCGCGCATACTTCCTTGGATATTGCGCCGGATGGGGTAAATGATGCGTTTTGTGATACGCTGAAATTACGGAATGTTCGATTGCTGTCACCGTTTCAGGCTTGCGGCGATACGGTAGCCTGCGCAAGATTGGGAAATTTACCGGAAAGAATGGATATGGCAATGCTGCTTCAACATATCCGCGGAACCACCGGAGCACCGCGTCTTTTATATGGCGGATTGGAAAAAAAGAGCTTTGAAACCGCGGCAGTTTGTACGGGCGCGGGAGAGGAGTTTGCTTTTGAAGCCGCCAATGAAGGGGCAGATGTTTTTATTACAGGAGAAATAAAGTATCATACGGCATTGGAATTAAGACGTAGAGATATCGCGTTTGTTGCCGCGGGACATTTTTACACGGAACGTCCGATTGTTCAATGGTTTGCCCGGCGTTTACAAAAACAGCTTGATATGTTACAATATTCAAGTACGGTTTATCCTGCACAAACGCATACTGACCCGTTTGACAATGAAGGAGGGGTTTATTTATGACGGAACAAATAAAAAATTTATTGGCATATCAGCAGGCAGATCTTGCCGTGGATGCTGCGGAAAAAACAGTAAAAACAAGTGATGAGAGAAAAAAAGCCACGATTATGAAACAGCGTTATGAGCTGGCGGTGGAAGAACGAAAAAAATTGCTGGCAAAAAAAGATAAAATGGAAAAAGAAATTGAGCTGATGGCGAGTGAAGTTGAAAAACTAAACGGCCTCGCGCAGATTAATAGGGCACAGGATGCGCCGGAAGATACCGAAGCCATTAAAAAACTTATAGCGGATATCGATAAATTATTGAATTCTTTGCGTAAAGCGGAGGGAAAACTAAAGGAAATCAACATTGCCGTGGAAACGGATGAAAAAAAGATTAATGAATATGCGGCAGTTGCGAATAAAGCAAGAGATGAATTTAATGTAAATAAAGAGGCTTATGAAAAACTGCTGGAAAAGGCTAAACCGGAAATTGACCGTTGCAAAGCCGAGCGTGAGCAATTAAAGACAGCGGTGGAACCCGCGCTTTTACATAAATATATGAGTTTAAAGAAGAATAAAATTGTTCCTACAGCACCGATTCACGATAGCCGCTGCGGCGGATGTCATATGGAAATGCCGTCATTTACCGTTTCCAATGCTGCAAAAAACGGGTATTGCGAATGTGAAAATTGTGGCCGCATCGTCTATATAGAATAATTGATTTGATTTGAGCAGGCCGGATGACCGCGGTGAAAATACGAGGAAAGTCCGAGCTCCACAGAGCAGGGCGCCGGATAACGTCCGGTGGAGGCGACTCCAAGGAAAGTGCAACAGAGAGATACCGCCGGCTTTTGCCAGTAAGGGTGGAAAGGTGAGGTAAGAGCTCACCGGCTGCTATGGCGACACTGCAGTCCTGTAAACCCCGTCCGGAGCAAGATTGATAGCGGAACTTTTAACGGCTGCTCGCCGGTTCCCATGTAATCGCTTAAGTTTTTCGGTAACGGAAAAAATAGATAGATGGTCATCTAAGACAGAACTCGGCTTATAGACCTGTCTCAAATTCATAATACAGGGAGAAGTGATTTTTTTCATTTCTCCCTTATTCTTTTTTGGAAAGCTTATGCATATGCTTTTGTTGTAAGGAGGGACAACTTATGGATAAGCTGAAACAAATCCTTCCGCCGTACGTAAAAAACGCTGTGGAACGGCTGAACAGCAATCAGCTTGCGCAACTTACGGAAATTCGGCTGCGGATAGGAAAACCCGTTTATTTTTATATTAACGGAATTGAATACGCTGTAAATGAGTATGGAATCAGCAAGTATGACGGCATTCTTTTTTCAAAAACAGATGCCGCGGAAATGTGGCGGCGCCTATGTGAAGGAGCTCCGTATAGCTGTACGGAAAGACAACGGCAGGGATATATTACCGTTGAGGGAAACCGGATAGGCTTTTGCGGTGAGTTTGCCTTTGTAGAAGGAACGATTAAGCATATAGATGTCATCTCTTCTTTCTGCGTCCGCATAGCCCATCAAGTTAAAGGCTGCGGCAATAAAGTATATAAGTATCTTTTTGAAAATAACCGGCCGATAGATACTTTGATTGTTTCTCCTCCCGGCTGCGGCAAGACTACGCTGCTTCGTGATATTGCCAGATTGCTTTCCGCTGACGGATTTAATGTTGCCATAGCTGATGAACGCGATGAAATTGCCGCTATGACCGGAGGAATTTCTTTGCTTGATGTAGGAAAACGAACGGATATTTTCAGCGGCTGTTCCAAAGCAACGGCCATTCAAAATATGGTGCGCGCGATTCGGCCGGACATAATTATTGCCGATGAACTTGGAACCGCGGAAGACGCCGCGGCCGTTCAAAAAGCAATGACAGAGGGCGTAACCGTAATTTCCACAGCACACGGAAATTGTCCGGAACGTGTTGCCCGGCGTTTATCGCTTGCGTTTGAACGGTATATTGTGTTGGATAAATCTTTTGGGGTAGGCACTGTGAGCGGCGTCTACGGAAGAGATATGAAACGAACGGAGAGTTTTTCATTATGCTGTTAAGAGTAATAAGCGCGGGCGTCATTTGCTTGGGCGCATGGTATCTGGGAATGGAGTATTCTTTTATTATTCGTCATAGAATTCGCATTGTAACGGATTTTATGGCGCTGGCGGCAGGGTTTAAAAGCGCGGTAAAATATTCGGGGAAAAATATGTACGATTATTTTCAAACCGTACATACCGGAGCAGCAAAAAATTTCTGCGCTTTTGCCTGCGAAAATCGGGGCAAGGGACTTGCTTATATTTTTCAGCATTACGAAAGCGGGAATGTGGTGGAAAGTAATTGCATGGAATTGCTGAAACAGAATTTTCTGTTTACCGAAAGCAGCAGTGATATTGAAGGTATTTCTTTACTGCTGGAGGAAGTTTATGAGGCGCTTGCAGCATACAGAAAATCATTAGAGGAGGAATACCGCGGAAAGATCAAGACAGCGCCGTCTATTGCCCTGATCCTTGGATTGTTTGCTGCGGTACTGATTATATGAGTATTGATATCATTTTTAAAATTGCGGCGATAGGAATTTTAGTTACCGTACTGAACCAGCTTTTGACGCGCTGGGGACGCGAGGATATCGCCATGGTAACCACCATTGCCGGATTAATCGTGGTACTTTTGATGGCAGTGGATATGGTTGGTGATTTCTTCTCAACGATTAAGAATGTTTTTCAGTTTTAATTATGGAAAATATCTTTTTTATTCTGTTGTTTTGTATCGCTTGCGCGTTTATCATTGCTATGATACGAAAACAAATGCCGGATTTTGCCTTAATCGCATCGCTGTGCGCAGGCTGTGTTTTATTCTTTTATATTATCGGTGATGTTACCGCAGTAGTCAGTCATATTACCGCTTGGAGTCAAAAGGCAAATATCAATGGGCAATGGATTACTTCCATTATAAAAATATGCGGTATTGCTTTTATCGGCCAATGGGGGATACAATTTTGCCGGGACGCGGGAGAAAATTCATTGGCAGATAAACTTGAAACGGCCGTAAAGATATCGGTATTTATTTTGTGTATACCATATGTGAACCAGCTGTTTGATCTGGCGTTGAGGATAGAATGAAGAAAATACTTTTTATATTCATTATTTTCATTGTTGTCAGCATAAGTGTTTTTGCTGTATATGATGAACAGAGTATTGATACACAGGCATTGGAAGAAAGTCTTTCAGATACGGAATATTATAATCCTTACGGAAGTATTGCAGAACTGATTCGGGCAATACTGGAAAATCGATTGAATATTGACGGAGTAAATATTTTAGATAATATTCTCCAAATTCTTTTCTCCGGTGTAAAAGCAGCAATTCCTACTTTAGCTTCTCTTTTATGTATTACCATTCTTCTTTCCGTAATAGAAAATTTAAAAATCATAAGCGGAAAGACAGAGGAGATCGCTATGCTGGGCGGAAGAATTATCTTTTGTATTATTCTTTTTACCGCTTTTTTCGGAAATATTCATAATGCTAAGGAAGGCCTGAACAGTATTTCCGCATTCGCACAAACACTGATGCCTATTATTATTACTTTGCTGGCTGCCTGCGGTGCGCAGGGAAGCGCTTCTGCTATGGCGCCTTCCATGGCGTTGCTTTCTTCAACGCTGATCGGAATAACCGTAAATATTCTTTTTCCTATTATTATAGCGGCCTGCGCGGTTTCGGCGGTAAACAGCGTTCTTCCCGGAAGCAAGCTCAGCGGTGTAGCGGACATGTTCAAAAGTATTGCGTCATGGCTGATGGGTGGATTGTTTACAGTGCTTTCCGCGGTCATTGCGATCCAAGGAATGACGGCCGGTGCCAGCGACGGCATATCGATCAAAAGCATTAAATACGCCATTAATTCTTCCGTACCGATTATCGGGGGGTCAGTAAGTGAAAGTCTTACGATGGTGCTGGCAAGCGGTATCTATTTAAAAAGCGCGGCAGGGATCGGCGGAATTATTGTTATCGCGGGAATTCTTCTTTTACCGGTGCTGAATATCTGCGGCTTTATTCTTTTGCTGAAATGCTTTAATGCCTGCGTATCTCCTTTTAGTGACAATTTTATCACGAATTGCGTAAAAAATGTTTGTGATTGCTTAAAACTGGTTGTCGTTGCGTTATTTGGTGTAGGCGTGCTTTATTTTATTTATCTGGGAATTTTAATCGGAGCAGGGAGTAGTTTATTATGACGGAATGGATAAAAAGCTATATTTGCTCTGTTACGGGAATAGCGATTATATCGCTGATTGTTGATTGTGTTCTTCCGGAAGGAAATGTTCGTAAATACGCGCGTTTTGCCTGCGCGCTGATTTTAAGTTTATGCATCATTTCTCCGTTGCTGGATTGGAAGCCGGAAACTTCTTTTTCTGTTTCGGAAAATGAACAGTTCTTTGTAGATTATACGCAAGCGGTGGAAAAGACAGTTCACGGAATATACGGCTTTGAAAACGCGCAGGTGAGTGTTTCCCAAGATAATGGAAAAATTCAGGAAATTCACATTACTCTTTCAGACAGCAAGCTGATTGAAAAAGCACAGCAAGCAGCTATGGAAGAATATTTGCGTAATACGCTTAGCGCCATATACGGCATCGAAAAAGAAAATATATCGATCAAGGAGTAAAAAAGATGAAGGAATTATTGACAAAAATCAAGGAATCCAAAAAGCTTAAAGTGATTGTTGTAATGATGCTTTGTGCTTTGACAGCAATTATATATTTTTTGCCTGATGAGAATGATAATAGGAATAAAACCAGTGATGTCGTCATATCTAATAATAGCGAAGATCATTCATCCAAAGAAGAGAAATTGGAAGAGGTTTTAAGCAACATTAAGGGTGCGGGAAAGGTAAGCGTTATGATAACCTATCAAAGCAGCAGTGAGGTGGTAACGGCAAGCAGCACAGAAACACAAACCAGTACGGTGATTGAAAAATCAGAAAACGGAGGAACCAGGGAATCAGAAACAATTGTAGAAAATAAGTCGCCGGTGACGGTTGGCTCAGGCAGCGGCGAAAATGCGCTTGTAGTGGTAGAAAAAGAGCCGGAGATTAAGGGGGTGATTGTGGTAGCCGAGGGCGCGGAAAATATAACAGTAAAACTGAATTTACAAAAGGCCGTGGAAACGGTGCTTCAGGTATCACCTTCACAGGTAGAAATATTTGCAATGAATTAAGGAGAGATAAATTATGTTCAAAATCAGCAGAAAAACAATTGTAATATCCGCAATGGTCGTTCTTCTTTTAGTTACGGGACTATTGAATTGGAAGTATGTAATTTCCAATAAAGATAACAGCGATCAGACTTCCGTTCCCGGACAGGCGGACGGGGAAGAAGTTGAAACATCCAATTTCTTTACGACTTATAAAAGTGAACGCCTTGCCAACCGCGAGGATGAGATTACTTATTTAGAGAGCGTTATTAATAATAGCAACACCGACCAAACAACCTTGAATGAGGCTCAACAGATGAAGATGGAGATCGTTGCTAACATGGAGCTGGAGAGTACCATTGAAGGATTATTGGTAGCCAAAGGCTTTGAAGATGCCATCGTAACTTTTGGAACAACTTCAGTGAATATCGTTGTAAAAGATACCGAGCTTACACAGGCGAAAGTTGCCCAGATATTAGATGTTGTGACTACCGAAACACAGTATACGGCCGGTGAAGTAAAGGTAATACAGGCAAATTGATAAAAATTCGGCTTGCCCGATGGGGAAGCCGAATTTTTTAATATCTGTACTTTTTATAAGAAAAAGATAAAAACCGCTATAAAATAGCGGTTTTTCTGTTCATTTCGGCCTTATAACGCGCGGGTAACCTTCCCCGAACGCAGACAACGAGTGCAAACACAAATTTGCTTGGGAGCACCGTCGACAATAGCTCTTACTTTTTGAACATTAGGTGCCCAGTATGTTCTTGAACGACGGTTTGAGTGGCTTACCTTGTTCCCCGACATAACACCTTTTTGACAAATCTCGCAATACTTTGCCATAATGCGACACCTCCTTTGGGGATAATAAAAATTTTGGAGTACTGCTCTTTGGTGTGCGCGAAGGGACTCGAACCCCCGATCTACTGGTTCGTAGCCAGTTACTCTATCCAGCTGAGCTACGCGCACATAATTTTAACAACGGTGATAGTATATATCAACCGCGTTTTTTTGTCAAACATTTTCTGTAAAAAAGTTTTTGTTTATTTTATAGGTGATTTATGATAATATAAAATAGATAAAAAATTACGGTAACTTACAGAATAGCTTTAATTTTTTATCACCGCACTTTCACATAAGTGTTGTATTATGAAAAAAACGGAAGAGGGGGATATTATGGCAAGAGTTCTTATTGTTGATGATGAGGAAAACATTCGTGAAGGATTGCGTGAGTACGCGGAATTTGAGGGACATACGGTAACCGAGGCCGTGGACGGGATGGACGCGGTAAATAAGTGCAAAAATAATGATTTTGATGTGATTATTATGGACATCATGATGCCGCGTTTGGATGGTTTTTCAGCTTGCAAGGAAATTCGAAAGATTAAAGATATTCCGGTATTGATGCTTTCCGCCAGAGGAGAAGAATACGATAAACTTTTTGGCTTTGAATTAGGAATTGATGATTATGTGGTAAAACCGTTTTCGCCCAAAGAAGTAATGGCCAGAATCAATGTGATCATCTCCCGGCGTGAAAACAGCAATAAAACAAATGAAAACAAACATATCGTGATCAAGGGTATAGATATTGATGTTTCTGCCAGAAAAGTATATATTGACGGAACACGGATCGATCTTACGCCGAAGGAATATGATTTATTGATGTTTATGATAAAGAATAAAAATATTGCCTTATCCAGGAATCAGCTGCTTTCTGAGGTTTGGGGATATGAATTCTTTGGCGATGACCGAACAGTGGATACGCATATTAAAATGCTTCGAAACAGCATTGGTCCGTATCGGGATTTGATCTCAACGGTTCGAGGGGTAGGATACATTTTTGAAACAGAAAAATAGACTTAACGGTGTAAAATTTAAAATGTGGGAATACTTTTGCATATTTGCCGTTCTTCTTTTGGTAGTAATATGGCTGCTGCAAGTAGTATTCCTGCAATACTTTTATATAGGCGCCATGGCAAAGGAAACCTTAAGCAATGCCAGAGAGTTGGTGCGTTTATATAAAGAAGATGAACTGAATGAAGAATCTGTGCGGGATAATGCCTATAAAAATAATCTTTCTATTGTAATTACAGATAAAAACGGAAACGTTGTCAGTGCCAGCGACGCCATGGGAGTGATGGACCCCAGCAGTGTAATACGTTTGAATATGTATGGGCAGAGCATCGGAAATTTGAAAGAAGCAATTGCGCAAAGTTCTCACGGAGAAGTCTATTATCGGTTGGAGAACAGTGATACTAAAAGCAAAATTTTATTTTATGCCGCTTTTACGGAAGAAGGGGTAGAACCCGGCGGTTCATATATTTATGTAATGTCGCAAATAGAGCCCATTGATTCTGTGGTATCCGTTATGCAGGTACAGTTCGTAATTATTACAATTATTTCTCTTGTGATAGCGCTTTCCTTTGCTTATTTAATTGCGTTAAAATTTTCACATCCTTTGGAACAATTGACGAAATCAGCCAGAGAACTGGCGCTTGGAAATACGGATGTGAAATTTAAAACCGATGAAGCCTTTGGAGAAATTGCCGAACTTTCCAATACGTTAAACTACGCGGCCGGTGAAATTACAAAATCCAATCAACTTCGCCGGGAATTGATGGCTAATGTTTCTCATGACCTTCGTACGCCGCTGACAATGATAAAAATGTATGCGGAAATGATTCGGGATATTTCGGGAGATAATAAAGAAAAACGTGAAAAAAATCTGAAAATTATTATTGATGAAACCGATCGTTTGTCACTTTTGGTCAATGATATTCTGGATCTTTCAAAAATTGAATCGTCTACACAGTCATTGGAAATTACGGCCTTTGATATCGTTCAAACCATAAAAAACATTCTGGAACGTTTTTCCGTAATGACCGAGCAGGGATATGTTTTTGCTGTTGAATGTCCCGAATCGATGATGGTTTTAGGTGATGTAAGCAGAATTCAGCAAGTGCTTTATAATTTGCTCGGTAACGCGATAAATTATACGGGAGAAGATAAGAAAGTAACGATTCGTGTATCACAGAAAGCTAAAGTAGCCAGAATAGAAATTATTGATACAGGCAACGGTATTCCCAAGGAAGAACTTGCAAATGTGTGGGACAGATATTATCGCGCAAAAACACACATACGGTCTAAGATCGGCACAGGATTGGGTCTTTCTATCGTAAAATCTATATTGATTGCGCATAATGCGGATTTCGGTATTGAAAGCACTTTAGGGGTTGGTTCTGATTTTTGGTTTGAATTAAAAATTCCTGATTTTTCCGGTCATAAAAAAATGCTTTCAGCAAACAATAATACCGTGGCTGATGAAGAAAGCAATGCGCTTTCAAAAAATCAGAACACAAAAAATCAATAACGGTAATACGTTTAAAATATATGGAGGACATTATGGCTAAAATGTCAGAAGCTTTAAAGCAGGAAATCGCTCGAGAGCTGGGTGTATATGATACAGTTAAAAATTCAGGCTGGGGCGAGGTATCGTCTCGTGACTGTGGTCATATGGTAACAAAGGCGATTGAAATTGCGAATAGAAACTTTAAGTAAGCTTTAATGAGTAAAAAAGGGAGATCTTATGATTTCCCTTTTTATGTATATCTGTTTGTCTCCCCGCATATTTTCTATCGGGAGGGATTTTTATGTACAGTAAAGGAAATTATATTTTTTATAAGGAACCGATGAATCTGCGGGAAAAACCTAATGCCTCTTCTAAGCTTATAGCCATTGTTCCGCAGGGAATGTGCGTTACGGTAGAAGAAATAAAGGATAATTGGGGGAAAATACAGTATGAAGGAAAGAAAGGATGGTGCTGTATCAGCGAGTGTTTTGCTAAAAAAGTATGCGCTTGTGAGATGCATGACTGCTGTTATTATGAAAGATACCGGGAAATTGAAGAAAAATATAGGCAGCTTTTAAAAAGCTTTGATAAGATCAAAGAGATATTAAAATAATAAATATTGCGAAAATATTACATATATGTTATAATACCAAGTGAAAATTTGTTTTTGGAGTCGTTGTTATGGGAGAGCGCAAAATCAAAAACTATCATCTGCGGTATGCACGTTCCTATCTGTCAATATTACTGTCTATTGCGGTGATTGTTTTTTTATGCGTTTATGCTGTAATTATTTTTGTTCCGCGACAGCCGGCACAAGAATTACAGCCATCTTCTCTGCCTACAGAGGAGCCTCTGATTACAAATCGAGTAAAAATTCAATTGGCCGGCGATATTGTTTTAAACAATACGCTGCTTTCCAGCAGTCGTGATGCTTACGGCGCTTATGATTTCAAAAAATATTTTTCTTATATTAAAGATAGCTTAGATGGCGATTTATGTATTTTTAATTTAGAAGGAAATGTTGATGCTTACGGGGATGGCAGTAATTTCGCCGGTGCGCCGTCGTTTAATTATCCCAAAGAAATAGCGTCCGCTGCCGCGGAAGCAGGATTTAATACGGTAATTACCGCTAATGACCAGGCAGCCAATTTTTCTTATGCGGGAATAAAAAATAATTTAGTAAATCTTGAAGCTTCCGGTTTAATTCCTGTAGGAACACGTCAGGAAGAAGTGACAGGCTATATCAAAAATTATAACGGGATTACTATCGGTATTTTAGCATATACGGAGGGATTGACACAAAAAAATTCGGATATTCCCGAATATGCGATTGCTAAAATAAGTACTGATGATGTGGAAGGTTCTGCAAAAAGAATTCAGAACGATATCGTTCAAATTAAGCAAGCCGGTGCGGAAATTGTTATTATATCTATGCATTGGGGAACAGAGATGGTAGCCGAACCGTCACAAAATCAACGAAAGTTGGCAGACGCGCTTATACGAAGCGGTGCGGATATTATTATGGGAACACTTTCACATACGCTTCAGCCGATTTCCTATAAAAGTATTACCACGGATGTGGGAGAAGAAAAAAATGTAATCGTCGCATATTCTTTGGGAAATTTTCTTTCTCATCCCACGGTTACCAGCGGACAGACCAGCCAGGAAAGTGCTCTGCTTAATATTTATATAGAACGGGATTCTGCCGGTGTGGCATATATTTCGTGGGCAGAATGTATTCCTATTTATATTTATGCTAAAGCGCTAAGCAGCGGAGGGACAACGTATACTTATTCGATACTTCCGGCTTCAGAATATATCTCCGCAGAAGAAAAACCGGAGATCTTTGCCAGTGATGAAGATTGGCAGAATTGCAAAAATGCTTATGAAAACATAAAAAAAGTAATTGATAAAAGCGCTGAGAACGGAATGCCACTGGGAATATCATAAGCCACCTTTTGAGGTGGTTTTTCTTTCAAACAAGGAGATAAATTATGAAAGTTGATGAACATTTTATCAATGGATATAAAAAAAACAGCAAGTCCTTTTTGGCAAGGCGTACTGATTGTATGGAAATTGATAATCGCTGGTATATAGAATTTCCGGCAAACGGTCCTGCGGCCGCAGCTCTTCTGGATTTTAAACAATTCCTGCAAAAGTCAATGGATGTTGTGTTAAATGATTACGGAGAAAAAAAGATTTCAATTTTAATAAATCCTGGGTTAAAAAACGATTATGAGATGATTGTGGAAGAGGCTCAGATAATCTTTTGTGGAGGGACGGAATCTGCCGCAGCGCAGGCTGTTTTTCGCGCTGAAGATACTATGACGCTTTTGAGAGGACCGTATCTGAAAAAAGGAAGATTCCAATATCATCCTCGTTTTTTTCCGCGTTTGGTAAGCTCAGGTATTGCGCAAAATAAGTATCCGAATGACTACTTAACCATGATCCTTCGCCATGGGTACAATGGTATTGTTGTAGAAATACAAGATATTGAAACACAGAAATTTGTACCGTTGCTTTCTCAAGCGCATAAACGGGGGCTGCTGGTGTTTGCGGCGCCGGCGTTTGTTTATGCTCAAAAAGAAAATTTTGAAGATCTTACGCGCTTGGGGTTTGACGGATTTATTTTTGGACGCAATTTTGATTTTAAAAGCAAAGACCCGCATACGTCCGGATTGTTGCGCAGTGAAAATCGTAATGAAGAGGGAGAAAAACGTATCAATAAGCCCGATGCATCGCAATGGCATTGCTTAGATTATGCGGAAATTTTAAAGGAAATTCAAGACGCGATCATTGCAATAAACCCCAACGCGATGGTGGTGCTGGATACTTCTTCTTGGAATACGGCATCGCAACAGGATAAAACCGCATTGATTCATAAATTACCCTCAAATACGGTTCTGCTTATCAGCTTTGATTCCAATCAAAAGCTGATAAGAGAGGGGGTGCGCGTAAAAACTTATGCAAATACGTTGGTGATGTCACAAGCGTCGGAAATGTTTTTAGCTGAGTATACGGCGGCAAAGGAGCGTGGACTTCCCGTATGGGCGTCTACTGCCGCATCCGGGCGAACCGATGATTTCGGCTTAATTCCTTATATTCCGGCTATGATGCAATGGCTTCTTCGTTTTGACGCCTTGAAAGATTTAGAAATTACCGGTACCCTTGAAACAGGAAAATACGGATTTTTTCCTTCTGTTATCAGCGAGTTTGCTAAAGAACAGTTTACCGAGCCGTGCCAAGAGGCGGGAATATCCATTCAACAGCTGGCCGCTGTTCATTATGGATCTGAAAATACGGAAAAAATGATGCTTGTTTTTAAAAAATTAAGTGACGGCGTTAATTTCCTTTTCTCTGACAGGCAAGATATTGCCGGTCCGTTTCTCTGCGGCCCTGCTTTTCCTCTGCTGACAGAACGGGAAGAAGCGTTTTTGGGAAAAAATAAAATTTATGATTATGCGTTTTGGGAAAAAGATATCACACTTGAAACCGATATCTTGCTGAAGGCGGCGGAAAATTTTGATAAGGCAGCCGGTATTTTAAAAAGTATTTGTGAGGGACGCCCGAAGGAGAAAGAAACAGCCGAATTATATGCCGTCTGCACGCTTCTTACCAATACTTTAATTACCTGTGTTAACGCAAAACGCTGGTATCGGCGCCGTTATGCCTTTGTTAGGGAAGAGGGGTTTAAAAAACAATTTTTGCTTGAGCAGATGATTCATATTGGACAGCAGGAAATAAAAAACGCGCAGGAAAGCGCGGAAATTATTGCGGAGTATCCGTTTTTAAGCGGCAATATTCTGGATCATGATCTGTGTTCTTTAGAAAAATTGGAGGAAAAAATAAGACTTACGGAAAAGTCTATAGGGGAATTGAAAAAAATGCTTTGCTAATAGGATATATTTCTATTAAAAAACAGTAGTGTCTTTTTTTAAGCTATGCTATAATAGTTTTATAAAGATGTTTTTATCGGATAAGAATATTAATGTTGTGCAGAAAAATTGTTCATAGCGTAAAGGACAAGCGTATAGGAAAAATTTTCGGAGGATACAATCATGCTGGAATTAAAAAATGTTTCTTATTCAGTCCAAGATGAGAATAATAAGAATAAAGAGATTTTAACGAATATATCTTTTGCCATTGATGATCGCTTTGTAGCGGTTACCGGACCT
>ULSF01041459.1_pt1 | contig 18842 bp, 12 predicted proteins | sample 1956121 | NCBI WGS metagenome assembly ULSF01 (sample SAMEA4835701, study PRJEB28245) | human gut metagenome | biome: gut microbiome; material: fecal sample | place: Denmark | collected 2008
AGATCCCTATTCGTTGAGATGCTGGGAGAAGGGTTATAATACAACACACGTAATGAAAAAATTTCATTAACTTCTTTAAAAATATTATTGATGATATTTTATCTTTTAAATATTTTTTTTGTCAATATTTGTTTAATTTTTTATAATATCAAATACTCAAAAAGTTAATTTTTCAGTTTCCCAAATACGGGTACTTCACGTTTTCCCGATAGGCTTGGTTGTATTTTTTCCGCGGCGCACCCGCAAAGCAGCAACGCCAGTAAGCAGGCAATCCCTTTCCTATACATTTTTTTCACAAGCAACCACGCTTTCGATGTTTGCCTTTATTTTAGAGCAAATGATTCCATATATATAAGTAATCACCCATAAGCGCGCTTTCTGTACGGTTTGTATCCGCATAAAAGCACCCTTGTGCTTCTCCCCGGCGGAGTCCACCATAAGCCGTGCTTCTTCCATACTGCCGCTTTGCGATTTTCCCAAACACGCTATCGCCTGCCGCAGCGTCATTCCCTTTTCCAGCTGTTCCGCTTGCTTCTGACTTGGCAAAAACAACAAATTGGGCTGGGGATTAAGATACCGCAGTAAAAATATCCTTCCTTACAGCCGCGACGGCATCACAGTTCAGCCTGTACAGGAGTCTTTTATGTGCCGCACTTTTTCTTGACAGCATAACGCGTCAAGGAAGTTTTTCTCTTGCCATTTATCCTTTTATTTTCACCGTTTTCCTGTTCATTCATCCTAAACGCAGTCCAAATCCGACCCGCGTTTTACACCGACGATTCCGCAAAGCAAACATCAGCGCCTCTCCCCTTTATCCTCTCTGCCGTGCAATATGATTGAAAGGAAAAGCGTTCAACGCAGCTATTCTTGTAAATTCGTAACAATGGTATAACTTCCCGCCGAAACATTTAAAACGGTTCGTCCGTCACAATACTCCGCTTCGGGCAAAGAACAACGCCCCGGCAATTCCAGCCGCGCGGAAGTATTGCAGGGAATAGTAACAGAAAAGAATGCCTTCGCCTTTTCTTTGCTCCATTTGCAGGAGAGCCTACCATAGGGTGTAACGGTCTCTGCCTCGGCATACGCTAAATTTTTAGGAAGATACGGCCGGATCAAGCTGCGCGCAAAGCCGGCTTCCAACGGTGAAATCCCGCAAAGATAAGCAAAGAACCATTGATTGATACAAGCCAAATAAAAATGATTACGACTTCGAGGCTGCTCTGCCCAACCTTCCCAGCAGGAAGTGGCCCCCAAGGTAACGATATGACCCCAACTCGGAAATTCGGTATCTACAGCAATACGCCAAGCCGTTTCCAGTTCCCCGCGCTCCGTTAGTATCGGAAGCAAATATTTGACAGAAAAACCGATATCCAGCTTATCCCCGCGTTCATGAATATCTTCCATTAAAGCGGAAAAAGTACGCTTCGGATCCTCTGCCAAGCCAAAAGCTAAAGGAAGCAGCGCGGAAGCCTGTCGGAAGGATTGATCATTCACGCTGTAAGAAAAATTTTGATTGATCAGCTTTTTGATTTGATGATATTGATCCTCCCACTGTGCAGCATCAGGTGAATTTCCGACTGCCTGCGCAATTTGCGCCATCATTTGCTGAACAAACGCTGCATAAGCTAAGGAGCATAGCGCACCGCCCTCGGGCGGAACCGTGCCTTCCGGCGACAGCCAATCGGACAGCGCTTTAACATAACGAGGGTTCTGCGGAGTATATTCCATAGCGGTTTGATATTCAAACATACCGTAGCGTTTCATGGGAGCATAGTATTTTCGCAGTGTAATCGTGTCTCCGTACATTTTATAAAGATGATACGGAATGACAACAAAAGCGCATTGCCAGGCAGGCGTATACTCACAAAGACAAGGTCCGGGCGCTGTAATGGAAACTAACCCCTGCTCATTTTGCGTGTCTGCCAAATCCTGCAACCACTTAATATAAAAGTTATGCATATCCAATGAAAACATGGAACAATCGGCAATCAGCTGTGTATCACCGGTCCATCCGCGCTTTTCAAACACAGGCGTATCGGTGGGAATAGAATGAAAATTCGTGCGCAGAGAATTTACGCCATTGCGGTACTGCAAATTCAGCAGTTCACTTGCGCATCGAAAATTTCCGATTACAGCAATATTGCTATGCAGCACGATAGCCTGTACCGTACACGGCACATCCAGCCCCTCCACCATGATATATTGAAAACCCATATAACAAAATTTAGGCTGAAAACATTCCTGCTCAAGCCCTGCCGGAATATACACGGAAGCTTGAAACTCCTGATACCCATTTCCGTTAGAACAATCCACTCTGCCGTCTTTTAATGTTTCGCCGCAGACTACCCGAATTCTTTTCCCGCGCCGGGCAGAAAATGTAAGACGGGGCAACCCGGCTGTAATACGGGAAAAAACATATACATAGCGTTCCGCCCCCAGTTTAAGCACGTGCAGCGGTTCCAGCACCTCAATCTGTTCTACCCGAGGAGTAATACTGGGATATAACGGCATATGTAAAGCTACTTGATCCGAAGCGTTCTCCCATTTTTGAGAAAATCCGCAGCGGGTCCATCCCGGTTGTTCCAACCGCGCATCCAACACATTCCCATACCATACGCTGTTATCCAGCAGCGGGCCTTCCGCACTCTGCCAAGAGGTATCGCTTACAATCTCTTGGACGCTGCCGTCAGTAAGTTCCAGGCGTAATGTACAAATCATCTGAGGTTTACAATTATCCCACGGTACCGTAGTATGGTCAGGCAAATCATAATCAATCCAATCCCCATGATAACTGAAATAACCGTTTCCTAACTCTACACCAATGCAATTGCTTCCCTCCTGTACCAACTGCGTAACATCATAGGTCTGATAATATGCCCGGTGATCAAACTGAGAATATTCCGGCGCCAGATAAGGCTTGCCCAAAGCCATGCCGTTGATCCAAGCTTCATAATACCCCAGCCCGCAAATATAAAGAATGGCGCGTCTGACAGCTCCGGCAGAAAACTCTTTACGCAGACGCGGCGCTATCGCGTGACGTTTCAGCCTCCCCCATGGCTTATCCGGATACTTTCCCAGCACCCTTGCGCCTTTCCAATCCTTTCCGGTAAAAATCTCAGTGATGCGCGTATCATAATCCAGTGTAAATTTTCCCGCAAAACCTTCTATTTCCGGCCGGCTGAGTGAACGGAACTCCAACACATTCTCTCCCAGCTTCAGCGAATCCGTAATATCAAGCATTTGATGAGGATGCCGAATGTGCCGATGAAACGTTTTATTTCCGGCAGCAATGATGTGCCCGTTTACCAAAACTTCATATTCTCCGTCGGCCGCGCCGTTAAAGTAGGCAAAACCGGGAAGCTGATCTAAAGCAAACACATATTGCATGTGCTGTCCCCATATCCATTGGGTTCCTTCCAAAAAATCCTGTGAACTTTCATAACAGATCCACCGACCGCGAAACGCATCGATTCCGGTTCTAAAAAAAGCCGGAGTACTCTGCGCATATTCCTCTCCACTCCAAACGCTTACCGTCCAAGAATATTCACTGCATGGTTTTAACTGCAATTGCGGACAAACATATTGACTTTGATTGCTTTTAATCCGTCCGCTGTCATATACGATATTTCCTTCATGAAGCACGGTCAGCCGATAGCTTTCCTGCACGGAAGGCGCATCCTCTAAGTGCCATCCAAAACCGTATTCCAATTGTTCAATTACGGGAGCAACTGCATTTTCACAAGTTAAATGCGTTATTTTCATAATCAACCTCTCCTTTAAGACTGCCAAAAATATAATAATCAGACAGTGCTGTTTGATCCTTGGCATTTTTCCTATAAGCATGTCTATCACAAAAAATTTATTACTTCTTGCGCACGCTTTACAAAAATATCGTATCATATTGCACCGGCAATGTCAACGCGGCGTGGTTCTTTATCAATGACCCGATTTTTCTCTGAACGCTTCATAAAAATTCAGAAGCAACCAAAAAATTTCTTATTATAATACAAAACAACTCTAAAACTCATCCACGCGCATCCATTTGCTTCCACACAAGCACACGGTTAAAAAGCCATTCGTTGCCAGCCTTCTCCTTTGATTGGCGGCAGCCCCAAAATTTCTCTTCCTGTATTCACATAGTAACGGTAATTTTCTATCTCTACCCCATTGGGAATCCGATGGTCCAGCGCGAAAATTACGCCGCCTCCCCTCATAAGTGATGACATCTTATATTCCAATTCATCACGGATCGCTTTTTTTCCTTTCAAAAGAGCGAACTTATCGATTCCTCCTTTTAAATAAAGTTTTTTACCGTATTTTTTACGAAGTTCCACGATGTCCATTCCGGCCGCAGGTTCGCACGGATAAAATCCCTGAAGACCGCTCTCCAGAAACGCATCGATATCAGCATTCATATTGCCGTCGCTGTCCTGTGAAAACAAAACTGCCCCATAAGCCTTTGCTGCCTCCCATACTTTTTTGTAATACGGCGCAATAAACTCCTTCACTTGTTTGGGACCTGCCAGGGGACCGCTTTTTCCGGCCATATCTTCATGCACGGTAAGATTATCTATTCCCACAATTTCACCGGTTCTTTCTATAACTTTTACACAAGTATCGGCAATTGTGGAAAGGATCTCTTTTATCAATTCCGGCTGCTCATAATAAGCAATGCTTAAATTGATTTCTCCCATAAGCTCTCTGGTTACATCGTAACCTCCGGGAATATTTAACAGCGTTAAATATCCTTTTTCCCTCAGCTTTTTTTGATGCAGCAATTTTTCACGATCTATACGGTTTTCCGAAAAAGTATACCAATGCTTGATTCTATTCCAATCTTCGCTATTTTTCACCGGGAATTCCAAAGGCAGGGGAATCGTTGCTGATTTTTTGCACAATTTACTTTTTCTTCCCAACTCATCAATCAAAATTGTTTCCGTTTCGTTATCTTCCAAAATAACAGGAGTAATTCCCGAAACAGCTCCTGTATTTGCAGCCAACCCTGTATACAGCACATAGTCCCAGTCAAAAGCCGTTAACGATATTTCTTTTTCCGGAACGCCTTTGCTGCGCCATTCCTGTTCCAAAACATGCAGCGGCCCGAACAATTCACAAAACATCTCTCTTCCTGTAAACTGATGCTTGCAATGCGCGATATATTGTTCCCGCGTCCAAATCATAAAAATTCCTCCTTATAAAGCAATAAAATAAGTGTATCAAATTTTTTAAAAAAAAGAATAACAAAAAGCTTGTAATATGGACAAAATTCCGATATAATTGTGTAAAAAATAAAAGGATTCGTTTTTCATAATGGAACATTTTAACGTGCATTTGAATCATTTTATAAAAAGGCAAACTTTCTGCGGATGGGAAATTCCTCTTCGGTGCATTTCCGATTACGAAATAGTTTTTATTGCAAGCGGAGAGGGCGATATCTTGATAAACCAAACCCATTTTCATGCTGTTGCAGGCGACTTTTTTCTGTTTAAGCCCGGAATACCGCACAGCCTTAAAGTTTCTCGTATGCCCTGCATGAATTTTTACGCCGCGCATTTCACCCCGCCGAATCATTCGGATATGATACTGCCGGATTATTTGCACCTGAACGCCTTTTCCCGCTTTACCTCGTTATTTAAATCGCTGATGCATACCTACCGGGAATTTGACAGCTTTTCGTTATGGCGGCGGAATCTTTTGCTTGAACAGATACTATGCGAACTGGCTTCGGCTTTTTATTTAAAAAATGAGTCTTTGGGCGCAAAAAAGATACGAAAAATTCTATCGCTTATTCATGAAAACCCCTATAGAAAATACAGTATTGCCCAACTTACCAAAATTGCGGGAATGCAAAAAACAGCTTTCATAGAGTCTTTTCGTACAGTAACCGGAACCACACCGCTGCAGTATATTACAACACTTCAAATGGAGGAGGCACGGGAACTTTTATGGGAAACAAAACTGACCGTGAATCAGATTGCGGAACAGTGCGGTTTTACAGATGTCTTTTACTTCAGCCGATGTTTTAAAAAGCATTTTTCTCTTTCTCCTAAAAAATACCGTATAGCTTATCTCAGCAATGGTGAGGACAGCAAATAATATCCACCCTTGCCAAACCAAAAACAACCTTTACTTTTTTCTGACGCTGCTTTATCATACTTTTATGTTTCAGGAGGTAAAAAAATGGAACAACGTATTCCTTTACAATATACCGTAGGGTATTCCGACAATTTCAATACATCTCCCCTGCAATGGTTCCCCGCAAAAGTTCCCGGAGCCGTTCAATTGGACTTTGCCCGTGCCCAGGGTTGGGAATCCTATACTTTCGGGGATAATTACAAACAGTATGCTTTTATGGAAGACTGTTTTTGGACATATCGCGCCTATTTACCGAAACTTCCGAACGGCTCGGTCTATTTCCATTCGGAAGGAATCGATTACCGTTTTATGATTCGGTTCCTCGGCAAGGTGATCTGGGAGCAGGAAGGCATGTTTACCCCTGTAGATGTAGAGCTTCCTAACGCCAAAGAAGGGGATCTCCTTGAAATCATCCTGTATCCGATTCCCAAACGCGCGGGAGCACGCCCCGATCGGCAGCAGGCTGATGCATGCGTAAAACCCGCCTGCAGTTACGGATGGGATTGGCACCCTCGTTTAGTTCCCAGCGGTATTTGGGACGATACCTATTTGGCCGTGCGCACACACCCCTTGTTCGAGACTCCGCAAACGCGTTACACGCTCTCGGAAGATTTCAGCTATGCTGTGCTGACTTTAGACTGTGATTTTCCCGCGCGCTGGACGGTAACAGATCCCAAGGGAAATTTGGTGTTTTGTTTGGAAAACCAAACAGAAGCCGTTATAGAACATCCGCTCCTGTGGTGGTGCAACGGACAGGGAGAACAGAATTTATATACCTCTACAGTAGAACGATATGAAGACGGCCAACGAAAAATCCAAAAAATCGGGTTTCGCAGAATCAGATTGATTATGGATGAGCACGGATGGGATGAACCGCCTGAAGGAGTACATTTCCCCGCCGAACGAAAACATCCGCCTATGACGCTGGAGCTGAACGGACGTGTAATATTCGGCAAAGGATCCAATTGGATTCAGCCCGAAATTTTTTACGGTACGATTACCCGTAATACCTATTTACCCTTACTCAAGCTTGCAAAAAAAGCCAATATGAATTTATTGCGCTGTTGGGGCGGCCAAATTATACAAAAAGAATGTTTTTATGAACTGTGTGATGAACTCGGTCTGATGGTATGGCAGGAATTTCCGCTTTCCTGCAACTGCCATCCTGATGATCCCCACTACCTTCATATTCTCGATCAGGAAAGTCGTTCTGTCATCCGCAGGCTGCGTGTTCATCCGTGCTTGGTCCTGTGGTGCGGCGGAAACGAGCTCTTCTGTTCATGGTCGCGTATGACGGAACAATCCCTTGCCTTGCGCCTGCTCAACCGTAATTGTTTTGATTTGGACCCCGGCACTCCCTTTCTTTTTACCTCTCCGCTTATGGGGGTGGGACATGGTCCCTATACTTTCCGTACGGATTTCGGTCAGGATATTTTCCAGCTCATGAACGCTGAGCATAAAACCGCTTACTGTGAGTTTGGTATTCCTTCTCCCTCTTCACCGGAATATATTGCGGCTTTTATTCCTAAAGACCTGCAAAAAATGCCTGAGCCCGGCACGCCATGGCAAACGCACCATGCGTATAATGTAATTTCCCAACACGGCTGGCTGCAATTGCATAATATCGAGCACTATTTCGGCAAACAAAACAACTATCAAAAAATATATGAACTCGGATCTTGGCTGCAATCTGCGGGATATCAGGCTTTTTTTGAAGGTGCGCGGCGTCAAAAGCCCAACTGCTCCATGGCGCTCAACTGGTGTTATAATGAACCTTGGCCCAGTGCCGCCAATAACAATATTATTAACTATCCGGCTCTTCCCAAGCCGGCTTATGAAGCCGTAACACAGGCTCTTCGCCCGATATTGGTCAGCGCGCAATTTGATCGTTTTGACTACTACGGAGGTGATCTTTTTACCTGTACGCTGTGGCTGCTCAATGATTCCTGCCTGCAGCCGGAACTGGGAAGCGTTGAAGTATTGCTCTTTCTAAATGACAAAGAATATCATTTAGGGCGTTGGAATTATACCTCTTGCCGGCCCAACACCAATCTGAAAGGTGAAACTTTTTCGATAAAATTACCGGTAGTACATGCAAAAGAAATGAAACTTTTCCTAAAAGCGGACGCCTATTCTTCTGTTTATCGTTTATATTACGCGCCGCAAAAACAGCATTCTGATCTGTAAAGCTCCAAAATTTTTCGCCGTCGGTTGGATTGCTCACCGGCCGACTGTTACCGCATACAAAAATCAATACGCTTGTTTTTGTATGCGGCAAGCTTTCATTGCACAAAAATTATAAAATTCGAAGGTATATATGGAATCCGAATCGTTTTTACCAAACAGTATCCATCTTTATCGTTGTGACTATCGACCCAACAACTGGGATAATCAGCTGCACAATCATGATTTTATTGAAATCGCCTTGGTGATACAGGGAAAGGGCGGGCATATGATTGACAATCACAAATATACCGTCAACGCAGGCGAATTATACATTATAAACAGCGAAAGCTTTCATTGCTTTTATCCGTCAGATGCGAATAACACCGAAAATCTTTCCATTTGCTTTTTGGGCTTTTATCCCGAATTTCTGTACGGAATAGGCTTTAGTCCCGACACACTCGTATGCGTGAGAGATATGCTTCTATATAAGTCTTTATATGAAAACGAAGAAAAATATGCCCTTGATGCCGTTTTAACAGAAAAAGAACAGCAACGATTTTTAGAGTTGTTCAATCATATGTTTTATGAACTCCAAACCAAAGAAGACGGGTATCTGGACAATGTCAAGTTTCAGCTGGGTATGCTGTTAATAGATCTTACCCGCTGTTATTATAAATTTTCAGGCTCCGCAAAAACCAGCAGTCGATATAAGATAGGCTTAATTAACAAAGCCATTGAGTATTTTAATGAAAAGTACAGTGAAAAATTCAATTTAGATCAACTGGCCGATTCTGTATATTTAAGCAAAAGACAATTCTCACGAATTTTTAAAGAAGTGACGGGAATGAATGTGGTAGAATATCTTCAAAAAGTACGAATTGAAAAGGCCTGCCAGCTCATCAGCAGTACGAATCTAAAAATATCGGAAATTGCATCTTTGGTAGGATATTCGGATTACCGACATTTTAATAATACGTTTCAAAAAATCATGGGAATGACCGCGAGTACTTTTTCCCGACAGAGAAAGAGCAAAAATGAAAAAACTCACGCGCAATAAGGCACGAAATTTTAAAGCAGAAAACAACTCCGATTTTTTATAACCTCACCGTTCTTTTTAAAGGTCCAATAAGCACGTCCGTATTTTGAGCGTGTTTCCTTAATTTCCTAAGTTCCCGTTATTTTAAGCCTATCTTTCTCCTCAAAACAGCATATAAAACTTATTTGTCCGGTATAATGAAAAAAGGGGAATTTCTCCCCTTTTTTAACGAAGCTTTCGTTTCTTCCATTGGACAAATACCGCTGATCCTCCCAGCCCAAACAACAATAAGATATACGGGAGTATCAAAGAAGAATCTCCTGTATCTGAAGGATTCTGCTGCGGCGGTGAAGTTGGCGTGACTGCTTTCTCGACCAAAGCATACACACCCAAGTGCTCTGTCTCTATCACCACATTTCTTTCTTCGATACGGAACGGAACACTTGTTTTATCGCCATTTTCAATAATGCGGTACACTTCCAGCTGAGATAAATCAAACGCTGATGAAACCGGTATCGTTATCCGAACCTTTCCTTTAGGCTGTATTTCTTTCCCGTCTTTGATAAAGGAAATATCTACCGACGCAAAATTCTTTATGAAAAGCTCGCTGCCGATTTCGTTGAAATGCAAAATGTCTTTTTTCACACGCAGTTGCGCGTCAGCAGGAAGTACTCCCCTATTCGCCTCAACCATAACTCCCGTAGCCGCATCCGTAAACAATAAGGTTTGAACATCCTCGCCGTATAACTCAATTTCAGCAATGGAAATATAATTATGGATGGCATAGTTTACGGATTTATTATAACAGTCCAACAATTGATTTCCCGTAACAGTATACCGCACATAGCGCGCATTTATATTTCCGTTATCCCTGCTGTTTTGCAGTCCCGTATTATTATTCGTTTTATCGGCATATATGATCCAGTCAGAACCATTCACAGAAACCTCTATTTTATATTTCCATACAGACGCAAACTGATGCCGTACTACTACAGACTGCAATTCTTTTACTTCTCCCATGTCCAGCACGACAGAATGATTCGGTACCGAACTGTCTTTCGTTGTTCCCTCGAGGATATTCGGAATATATACGGTACTCAGGCTGTTGTCGGTTAATGCGTTGATTCTTGTTGCGGGAGAAATCCCTTCACTTCCCTGGGCCTGCGTAATTTCCAACTTTTTCGCCGCGATGTCCTGCGCAATATCACTGAAGTTTTGCGGCTCAAGCTGAACCTGAATAAAAGCTCCCCAAATTCTCGGCTCGCTTGTACCTCTTCTTCCCTGATCCGCAACATAAAGCAGTCTTCCCGGTTCTGTTTCCACAATACCGCACATTCCTTCCGTGGTGCCGGTATATACTTCATAATAATAATCCCAGTTATATCCGCTGCCGTCAAGAGAAAACGCAAGCAGCGCGCCGGAGCGTCCGTAAGCCATCGCCAGAACTCCGTTTTCCATCAATAGCAGCTGCGGATCGATACTGTAGGCTTGTTCTCTTGACAGTCCCGGCAGCGTTGTAGGTTCGGACCAAGTCATTCCGTCATCGAATGAACGGCTCATATACATCGGTCCGTAAGAACCTGTACGCATTACGCATAATAGCGAACCGTCCTTTACTCTTGTTACCTGCGGTTCGCAGAAGTTTTCCCAGTGAGTAAAAGTTCCTTCCGCCCTACCTTTGGCGATTATACTTACAATCTCCCATGTATTCGCGTTATCTTCAGATTTAACCCAAACGCAGCCGTATTCTGTCTGTCCGTTTTCGGTATTCGTCCATTGCCCATACATACAGCCTTGTACGCTGCCGTCATCCATTACCATCATATCTCTGTGAAAATACAAGCTGCCGTTGGCATAGAATTGTTGAAAAGCAAGGCCTTCAGGCGCGTTTACTCTGCCCTCATGTCTGGTCCATGTTTCGCCAAAATCAGAGGTCGTCCAATACGTCATTCTCTCATATGTGCCCGATTCGTCCGTTTCCAAATATGGTTCGTAATCTATGCCATAGATGATACCGTCTTTTTCAAACATGGATGTAAAATACATATTACTGCTGCTGGATTTTGTATTCCATGTCAGACCGTTATCATGAGAAATTTTAACGCTTCTTTTTAAGCCGACGTTAGATACGTCTCCCGCCTCACTGTAAGAAACAAAGATATGCTGTCCGAATTTATATACAAACGGAAACTGCATATCGTATTCAGGCGTCGTTGAATCGATGGTAAATCGTCCTTCACAATAAACCGCTTCCTCATTCATTCCTTGTATTGTCACCTCCACTGCCGCCGTATTGGATTTTCCGAACCGATCCTTTGCCGCATACCAAAACATATCCCGGCCTGCATAATCTTTATCGGGAGTATAAAGAAAGGATCCTCCCTCAACCGTAACCGTTCCGTTTGCAGGCTGCATGATGATCGTATACGTAAGAGCATCGCCGTTTTCATCCGTGGCATGAAACGTTCCGCTTACACTTGTATTTTTTTCGCAGGACAAGAAAATATTATTAGCTACCGGATTTTTATTAAGCTGAGCCAACACATCCTCGGAATCGGTAGAAATAAACATGTCATCAATAAACAGATTATCTCCTTTTGCCGTCCATCCCGAACTGCTGATGCCGATATAGCTGTAGTAATCCAGCGCGTTCCAAACAGTAACGTCAGCAAAAGGGCTGTTATTTACGGATATTTTGGTTCCTTCCGTAATACTGGCGGACACAGCGACTTTATTCCACTCTCCTATCTTAACGGTTCCCGCCGGAAGCAATATTTTTACCCCGTCTTTTGCCGAAGCATCATAGCATCCGACTGACCCGTCATGAAAAAGATACATATGGTTAATGGTACCGCCTTCTTGGGAAAGTACTAAGCAATAGCCGCCATACTGTCCGGAATATATTGTTTGGGGAAAAATATCAAAAACAACGGACAGCTCTTTTGTGGGCATAACGGTATGCGTCACCAATGCCGTTCCCGACGCAGTATTATCCAATATATTCAATGCTTTCGTCCCTGATTTACTTTGCGCCGATGAAATTTTCGCATACATTTCATCATTGTTTATACCGCTAAAGACAAAATCGTCATACTCTGAGTCAACGGTTCCGTCTTCAAAATCATAAAAACTGCTCTGCCGTGTTATGACTTTTGTAATGGGTGTATCGTCATATCGATTCACGATAGTTAAATCATCAATAAAATAGGAATCACCGGTAGTAGTGCCCCCCGCGCTGGCAAAGCGCAGCGTTGTATATTGTTCGGCGCCAAACGCAACACCGACAGTTGCTGCCGCCGAATCATTTATATAAAGATTGGTAATTCCGTTGATATCGGCCGCTATCTTTATGCTGTTCCATTCTCCTTTTTTTACTGTTCCGGCAGGAAATATATCCACGCTTCCATAGGACGACGTCATATATTTCACGGATCCGTCATAATAAAAGTACAGCATATGAATCGCGTCGGCATAAGCAGGAGAACTTACCGCAGAGGCTAATGCGATAGAATAGCAATACGGTGAATAGCTTTCCGGAAAAAGAGCAAACTCCACCGTCAATTGATCCGTAGGAACAAAAGAATGCTGTACAACGGAAGCTTCCCCTGTGTAATTATCACAAATCCATAATGAATTCATACCGCTGGTGGCTCTTTTATTGCTTACTTTCGCAAATTGCAAATCATTGGATGCCTGTGCCGGAAAATCCGGATGGCTTTGCCCCACGACAGCGTCATCAAAATCATATGAGCTTTTTTGCTCCATAACGATAAAAGTTCTTGCGTACCAGGAGATTGTGCAAATGGAATAATATTCATCAGCAACCGGCACCTTAACCGTATTATCATCAAGCTGCAAATGCGCTCCGCCTTTTCCGGTGGTTGCCGTTAAGCCAACAGGTAATATTTCTGTACCCGCGTCATTCGCGTCTTCAAAAAAGAGCTGGGCGCTGCCGCCTGCTTCACCGGCACCTATATTATATAAATAGGAACAGCCGGAATAAGCGGCAGGCTGAAAAATCCAATATTGATTTTTTGCATCCGCACCGTCGCTCCTTGCCTTCATAGTCAAACACCAAGTGCCGGAAATGTTGCTTGCGGTTAGATAGTTTTGCGTTATTTTATTATAAATTCTATAAACGATATCTTCTGTATCGGAAACCTGTTCAAATTTCCATTGCCGCGGCGTATCTGTAAAAGCCGATATGTTCGATGTCTTTACCGCCGCAACGGGTGAGCCCAGCATGGGTTCATCCTGCGCCGATACCTGTATCCCTGTCCCCGTCAAGCCAATGACAAAAGACAGCAGTAAAACAATTGAGATTATTTTTCTTTTCATAACATGTCCCCTTTTATTCATTTTAATAGTATCATTATAAAAAAAAATCAATCAGAGGACAATACAGTATAACGACATTCAAGTGTGTTTATATTGACAACAAAAGAACATTCTATCTTTATATTCTGTACATTGATTTTCAAATTTGAAACCTTCGCAACCGTTATTTCCAAACGAAAAATATCCGGCACAAAAAAACGGCACAGCCTTTATACTGTGCCGTTATCTCATAAAAACCGTTATCGCGGTATTGGGGAAAATATATTAATACATTCCGCCCATTCCGCCGGGCGCTGCCGGAGCCGCCGGTTCGGGTGCCGGAATATCGGCAACCAAGCATTCGGTAGTAAGCATCGTAGAGGCAACGCTCGCTGCATTGGTCAACGCCGTACGGCTTACTTTGGTAGGATCAATAATACCCTTTTCCACCATATTGCAGTACTCGTCATTTGCCGCGTCATAGCCGTAATTCGCATCCTTACCCTCTAATACCTTGGCTACAATAACGGATCCTTCCAGACCCGCGTTAACGGCGATCTGGCGCATGGGCTCTTCAATTGCCCGAAGCACGATGGCCGCACCGGTCTTAGCATCCCCTGTGAGGGTTTCCATATGTGCCTTTACCGCGGGAGCAACACTGAGCAGTGCTACGCCGCCGCCGGGAACGATACCTTCCTCCACTGCAGCCTTGGTAGCAGCCAAAGCGTCTTCTATGCGCAGCTTCTTTTCTTTCATCTCTACCTCCGTAGCGGCACCAACCTGTACCACGGCTACGCCGCCGGCAAGTTTGGCCAAACGCTCCTGAAGTTTTTCTTTATCGTAATCGCTGGTCGTTTCAGCGATCTGCGCTTTAATGGACTGTACTCTCGCCGCGATATCCTGCTTGCTGCCGGCGCCTTCAATAATCGTGGTATTTTCTTTATCCACCTTTACAAGGCGTGCCGTTCCCAGCAGATCCATCGTAGCATCTTTCAGTTCAAGTCCAAGCTCCTCCGATATCACCTGTCCGCCGGTAAGTACAGCGATATCCTGAAGCATCGCTTTTCTTCTGTCACCAAAGCCCGGAGCCTTTACCGCAACCACATTAAAGGTTCCGCGCAACTTATTAACTACCAGCGTTGCCAACGGCTCGCTTTCAATATCATCAGCAATAATCAGCAACTTTTTACCGGTCTGAACAATCTGTTCAAGAATCGGAAGAATTTCCTGAATATTGGTAATTTTTTTATCGGTAATTAAAATCAAGGGGTTATCCAATACCGCTTCCATTTTATCGGTATCCGTAACCATATAGGAAGAAGCATATCCACGATCAAACTGCATGCCTTCTACCAGGCCCAGTTCCGTTTTCATGGTCTTGGATTCTTCAACGGTAATGACTCCGTCTTTCCCTACTTTTTCCATAGCGTCGGCAATTAAGCTTCCGATCTCATTATCCCCTGCCGAAATTGCGGCAACCTGAGCAATCGCGGTCTTATTTTCAATAGGTTTGGAAATCTTTTTAAGCTCGTCCACCGCCACTTCCACAGCGGAAAGAATTCCCTTACGCAATACCATCGGGTTTGCGCCGGCAGCTACGTTTTTAGCTCCCTCACGGAAAATCGCCTGAGCCAATACCGCGGCGGTTGTTGTACCGTCACCCGCTACATCATTGGTTTTTACCGAAACCTCTTTTACCAGCTGAGCGCCCATATTTTCAAACGGGTCTTCCAGCTCAATTTCCTTTGCAATGGTCACACCGTCGTTATTAATCAGCGGAGAACCGTATTTTTTATCCAGAACGACATTACGTCCTTTGGGTCCCAGCGTAATTTTTACGGTATCCGCAAGAATATCTACGCCTGTCTGAAGCGCTCTGCGTGCTTCCTCTCCGTATTTAAATTGTTTTGCCATAATCTTTTCCCCCTTATTCTATAATACCTAAGATATCGCTTTGGCTGATCACAATATATTCTGTGCCGTCAAGCTTTACATTCGTACCGGCATATTGGCTGTAAACAACCTTCTGTCCCACGCTTACCTGCATGACTACCTCTTTCCCATTTACCATACCTCCCGGTCCTACGGCAACTACCTCAGCAAACTGAGGCTTTTCCTTGGCGGTACCGGTCAAAACGATACCACTTTTAGTGGTTTCTTCCGCCTCACAATTTTTGATGACAACTTTGTCAAACAACGGTCTTATCTTCATGTTACTCTCCTCCTTTAATTATTAGCACTCACCTTTATTGAGTGCTAACACACATATCATACATATTTTGCCATGCTTAGGCAAACTCCATTCTTCAGCGTTTTATGGAATATACATATATTTATATCGTAAAATCTCTTTTTTTCTTTGTTTTTCTCTTGTTTTTTATTATTTTTAATCTTTTTGCTGTTTTATATTTGTATAGGCTCGGCGCTCTTCTTCCAGTTTGCGAATTCGTGCTTTCAGGTTTTTTACCTCTGCCTGAAGCGCAAACAACGTACGCTGCTGCATATATACCTCCTGCAATACTCCCCCTTGCTGCACCGGCGCCTCCGGCATTTTTATATAAGGAAACGGTGAAGAAAGAATGATTCGTTTATCTTCTTCCGCTGTACAAAAAATATACTCTTTTTCACCTTTAGGCGCCGCAATTTCTCCTCCGTAATGCCAATTTCCGTTAAACATCATCATTTTTAATCTGCCCTCAAAACGATACATCAGCCGATCCGGCTCCGCCGCATAAACGCTGCTTCCCGCGGTAAGCTCATCACTGCCGCAATAAATCATTCCGCCGCTTTCAAAAAAGATCTTTCCTCCGCAAAGCTGCGCGTAAGAAACAGGCATCTGCGCTTCAAATATAATATTTTCCGGATCATACGCGTCGATTAACAGATAAGAATGCTCGGTTTTCTTTATTACAAAACATTCTTTTCCTTGCTTCTTTACACACAATAAATACATTTCATTTGCCGAAGTATATACATTTTTACCATGCCATCCATCTTCTGCGGCGCTATACTCAATACAAGCACAGCCCTCTTTACTCTTTACGCAATAATTCAGCACCAGGGGCACACCCGCTGTAATAATTACGCTGTTAATTTCAAAAGACGCGGGTAGATGCATCAGATGCGTCGTGCTTGTCTTCCCGTCATTCCACCGAATATAAGTAAGGGTATTTGCAGTAACCGCCGCAATATGTATGGTGCCGCTTTGATCGATATCCGCACTGAAAGTTTTGCATTCATGAGCGGTAAGTACGGAAGAAAATACCGCGCGCTCTTCTCTGGCCGCAATTAAAGAAAGTTGTTTTTTGCCGTTTAGACCTATTTTATATAAATTTTGCGTATCGCTTAAAACGTATTCCCTCATTTTTATCCCTCTTTAAAACCATATTTTATTAATATTATATTGAACTTTTTACTGTTTTATGTTATGATATAAACGTTTAAATGAAGAGGTACTTACATGAAGATTTTTACTGTTTCTGACCTTCATCTTCCCGGGGGAATGGATAAAACCATGGATATGTTCGGTTCCGCCTGGCAGGGTCATTGGGATAAAATCCGTACTGATTGGAAGCACCGGGTAAATCAAGAAGATATCGTTCTGATTGCGGGAGATATTTCATGGGCCATGCAATTGGAAGCGGCTCTGCCGGATCTGCAGCAAATCAGCGAACTTCCGGGGAAAAAAGTTCTGATACGCGGCAATCACGACTATTGGTGGAGCAGCGTGACCCAAATCCGTAACGCATTGCCGCAAAACATGTTTGTTTTACAAAATGACGCCCTAAAACTGGGACCATTTGTATTTGCCGGTACGCGAGGATGGATGGAATGTTCTTCGGCCGAAGATAAAAAAATTTTTGCGCGGGAAAAAATGCGTTTGGAGCTAACTCTTTCTGCCGCAAAAAAGCTGACAGCGGAAGATTCCATTCTCATCACTCTTTTACACTATCCTCCGGTAACCGGGCGTACGCGTTTTAACAAGTTCTGTGATCTTATGGAACAGTATAATGTAAAATATTGTATTTACGGTCATCTGCACGGCGTAGCGCCGCCGGAAGCTCAGCCGATACAACATAACGGAATAACTTATATTCTATCTTCCTGTGATATGATTGATTTTAAATTGCGGGAAGTATTATAAACGGAGGAAACAATGATAAAAATTTATGAAGCTCCCTATGCGGGATGGAACAAGTGTCTTTTTATTGAGAATGATTGCGTACAGCTGGTATCTACGCTGGAAGTAGGTCCCCGAATTATCCGCTACGCTTTAAAGAACGGCGAAAATATGTTTTGCGAAAAAGCCGATCAAGTAGGCTCCACCGGCGGAAACGAATGGAAAATCTACGGCGGTCATCGCCTTTGGCATTCACCGGAAGTACGCCCCCGCACCTATCCGGCAGATAATTTTCCCATATCCTATTCCGTTCAAGATACTGTCGTCACACTCACACCTCCGGAAGAAGAACTTTCGCGCACACAAAAACAAATGGTAATTTCTCTAAGTGAAAATTCTACGCGTGTTACCATAGAGCACCGCATCACAAACACAGGCGCTTGGGATATCGATATGGCGCTTTGGGCTCTTACGGTACTTGATAACGGCGGGCTGGAAGTCATTCCCGAACCCGAAAATTATGACGCGCTGTTGCCCAATCGCAAAATTTCCTTATGGCCGTACTCAAAATTAAATGACCCGCGTGTATACTTCGGTGAAAAATTTATTACTTTAATGTCCGATCCCGGTATAGAAGCCCCCTTCAAATTGGGTTTGGACAATCCCGGCGGATGGGTGGGGCTTTTTAATAAAGATTGTCTTTTTATCAAGCATTATTCGGTGGAACCTGACGCAGAATATCCTGATTTCGGTGTATCGTTTGAATCCTATATCTGCGACTATATGACGGAATGTGAAAGTCTTTCCCCCATGATGCGGCTTGCTCCCGGAGCAATGGGCGTACACGTAGAACAGTGGGAACTTTTCCCCTGTAAGATGCCCGATGCAAAAGACGAAAAAGCTCTGGAGGATATTTTAAGCCAATATATCAAATAATCGGATGTGTTTTTAATAACAAAACAGCCCGTTTTGCTTCCTATAACAAATATAAACAGAATTCCCTCGGGGAAACACTTTGGGTGTTTCCCTCAGTCTGTCGAATAACCCTGGATTTCAAGCGAGATTCAG
>ULSF01045198.1_pt1 | contig 18829 bp, 23 predicted proteins | sample 1956121 | NCBI WGS metagenome assembly ULSF01 (sample SAMEA4835701, study PRJEB28245) | human gut metagenome | biome: gut microbiome; material: fecal sample | place: Denmark | collected 2008
GTATTTTGGCTAAGATACAACAAAAGTAAAGCGATAACTTCTAGTTGTTTAAACTTCCCTATAATTTAATAGAGCAGACGGCATTTTAGTTATGCTGTCTGCTCTATTATAATATATTCGCGACTATTCAAAAGTCCTGCTAATTTACCATCATCTTTTCAATTGTTCCACCGCACAGTACATGCCCATCCTGATAGAATACCGCTGCCTGCCCCGGTGTCATGGCGCGCTGCGGCTCGTCAAATACGCATTTTATCATGCCGTTTTCCATAGGGGTAAGTGTACAGTCAGCTCCCCTGTGAGAGTAGCGTACCTTTCCTATGCTACGGGTGTCCGGTGTGATGTGCTCCTGTGCCATATAGTTTATATCGCTGATATAACAGGTGTCTGAGAAAAGTGACTCATTTGTGCTGATTACGACCTCATTTGTTGCCGGACGCAGCTCCTTCACGAATAAAGGTGTTGCGGCTGTAATTCCAAGCCCCTTGCGCTGTCCGATAGTATAGTGGATGAGGCCCTTATGACGGCCAAGAATGTTGCCCGATTCATCCACGAAATTTCCCGGCTCATAGGTTTTGCCTGTCTCATTCTCGATGAATGAGGCATAGTCGTGATCCGGCACGAAGCATATGTCCTGGCTGTCGCTCTTGTGCGCTACCGGCAGACCGGCTTCCTCTGCGATACGGCGGATTTGTGGCTTTTCATACTCTCCCACAGGCATTAACGTGCGACGTAGCTGCTCCTGTGTCAGATTGTAAAGCGCATATGTCTGGTCCTTTTCCGCTGTGACTGAGTTGGCTATGGTGTATCTGCCGTTTGGAAGCTGTGCTATGCGGGCATAATGGCCTGTTGCTATATAGTCTGCTCCTATCTCGAGCGAGCGGTGAAGCAGCGACTCCCATTTCACATAACGGTTGCAGGCGATACACGGATTTGGCGTGTATGCGCGCTCATATTCGGACACGAAATAGTCTATGACGTATTTCTTGAAATCAGCCTTGAAGTTCATCACATAATACGGAATATCTAGCACTGCTGCCACTCGTCTGGCGTCCTCCACTGCGGATAGCCCACAGCAGCCGCCCTCCTGTGACTGTTTAAATACATCCTCGTCCTGCCATATCTGCATTGTGACTCCGATGACATCGTATCCCTGTTCCTTTAATAAATATGCCGCTACTGACGAATCCACTCCGCCCGACATTCCTACTACAACCTTCTTTTTCATTAATAGTCTTCCTCAGGCGCCTCTTCCTTCTCGCTGATATCGTTTACAGGCTTCTCAAGTCCCTCGATCTTGATGCCGTTTTTCTCTGCGTAATCCCAGAGTGCTGCATGGATTGCCTCCTCTGCGAGAAGTGAGCAGTGTACCTTTACAGGTGGAAGTCCGTCAAGTGCCTCCATAACTGCCTTGTTTGTAACCTCAAGCGCCTCCTGGATTGTCTTGCCCTTTACGAGCTCTGTTGCCATACTGCTTGTTGCAACTGCTGCGCCGCATCCGAAGGTCTTGAATTTGGCCTCCTGAATAATGCCGTTGTCATCTATATCCAGATACATTCTCATGATGTCTCCGCACTTTGCGTTTCCTACTGTGCCGACACCACTTGGATTCTCCATCTCTCCTACGTTTCTTGGATGGTTAAAATGGTCCATTACCTTTTCACTGTATGCCATGTCCTTAGTTCCTCCTAATTTTCATGTATATATTAATGTTGTGATAGTCACTATAATTTCTTACCTGATCATTTATGCCTCTGCTTTGCCGTTTTTCTTTACAAAATCCTCGTATAACGGTGACATGCTTCTGAGCCTTGCTATGATTTCCTTTAACTTGTCCACTGTATAGTCGATATCCTCAAGAGTGGTCTTCTCTGATAATGTAAGACGCAGTGAGCCGTGTGCTATCTCATGTGGCAGTCCTATCGCAAGGAGCACATGTGATGGGTCGAGTGAGCCTGATGTGCAGGCTGAACCTGAGCTGCCGCATATGCCTGCCTGGTCAAGCAGGATAAGCATTGACTCTCCCTCGATGAATCTGAAGCAGAAGTTTGCATTGTTTGGCAGTCTGTCTGTTCTGTGTCCATTTAAACGTGTATATGGAATCTCGCTTGTCACTCTCTCGATGAGGTGGTCTCTGAGCTTTGTCTCATATGCGCTGCGCTCTGCCATGTTAGCCTTTGCAAGCTCTACTGCCTTGCCAAGCCCTACGATACCCGGCACATTGTGTGTTCCCGCACGTCTCTGGCGCTCCTGTGCTCCGCCGTGGATAAATGAGCGGATTTTTACGCCCTTTCTGATATACATCACGCCGATGCCCTTTGGTCCGTTGATTTTGTGACCGCTGGCGCTGAGCATGTCGATATGCATATCATCTACATTAATCGGAATATGTCCGAATGCCTGAACTGCATCTGTGTGGAACAAAATGCCATGCTCCTTTGCTATCTCTCCGATTTCCTTAAGCGGCTGGATAGTTCCAATCTCGTTGTTTGCCGCCATCACTGAGATAAGGATTGTGTCAGGTCTGATGGCTGCCTTCAGCTCATCAAGCTTGATTTTTCCATCCTCATCAACACCCACATATGTCACCTCAAAGCCATGCTTCTCAAGCCACTGTGCTGTGTGAAGAATTGCATGATGCTCGATGGCTGATGTGATGATGTGCTTTCCTTTTGCGGCATATGCCTCTGCTGTGGCCTTTAATGCCCAGTTGTCGGACTCGCTGCCGCCGCCTGTGAAATATATCTCATCCTTCTTAGCTCCGATAAGGTCTGCGACCTCTCCTCTGGCATGATCCACTGCTCTTTCTGCCTCATCTGCAAAGCTGTATATAGCTGATGGATTGCCGTAATGCTCTGTAAAGTAAGGAAGCATTGCATCCACAACCTCCGGATATACCTGTGTGGTTGCCGCATTATCCAAATAAATTAATCTGCTCATCTATGATAACCTTCTTTCTTTATATGACATAATTTCCATTCTTCTCGTTCTGCCAGTCTACCAGATCCTGCAAGGTGATATTGTCAACCACACCTGAGATTGCATCATTGATCTTCTTGTACACAATAGATGTGACGCACTGCTGCTGTCTGTCGCAGACTATCTCGTCATCCTCTATACATGCTACCGGCGCAAGGCTGCCCTCTGTCTGTCTGAGAATCATGCCGACTGTGTAGTTCTGCGGTTCCATCTTAAGCATGTAGCCGCCCTGGGCGCCTCTGACACTTCTGACGTAGCCCGCCTTGTTTAAAATGGATATAATCTGTTCAAGATATTTATCTGAAATATCCTGTCTCTTCGCTACATCCTTCAGGCTGATGGGTGAACCAGTGTTGTTCTCTGCAAGATCCATCATGAGGCGAAGAGCATAACGTCCTTTTGTTGAAATTTTCATTTATAGCACCTCTGTTTCATTTCCTACTGTTTTACTATACATTCAGAAATCGCCTTTGTCAAGCCGAAAAACAGAAATCATTTCATTTGTCAGGCTTAATTCCTCTAGGGATGTAGGTATTTCTTCTCTTGACACCCATTTTGCCACCGAAAGTTCCTGCATGTCAACCTCAATCTCATCTGTTCCGTCAACTTCACAGAAATATCCCGCAAGTATATTGTCGGTAAAGCCCCACGGCTGCGATTTGTAGTATCTGATGTTTTTCACACGCAGTCCTGTTTCCTCCATGACCTCACGGCGCACGGTCTCCTCAAGCGACTCACCTATCTCGTTAAAGCCTGCCACAAGTGCGTACTTTTTATACTCTCTGCCATTGTATTTTGTCAAAAGCAGCTTATCTCCATTTGTAACTCCCACTATCACTGCCGGATTGATGCGCGGGTAAACCATGTTGCCACAGACCGGACATCTGAGCATGCGCTCCACGTCGTCCTCTACCAGCCTGTTTGCGCATCTGCCGCAGAAATGGTTCTTATCATACCAGCCATCCAGATGAAATCCCGTTATCGCGGCAAGCACGTACTCCTTCGGTGCCGCGCTGCGCATATAGTGCCGGTTTATGAATTTGCCACCTGTTACTTCCAGTATATGCATTTTGTCAGCATGTGACAGTGCCACCCTGAAAAATGCAGTATCGTCAAGTGTAAACAGATACTGATATTTAGCATCGGGGCATTCTACTTTTATATCCTCATATCTTGGAAAGCTTATCTGATGAATATCCTGATTGGATTCGTCAGCAGGCTTGTCCGATGCCTGCTGCACAAGAAGCTGTCCCCTGCTAAAAAAAAGGACCCTGCTGTCCGGGTCCGGATGTATGTTTTTGTATGTTATGTCCCACGTATGTGGTGTAATGTCCTGAATCATTGTATGCCTCGATTTTCCTTTTTTCCGCTGATTAACTGTGTTATCATACGATGTTTATACGCGCGTATAAACCCGTGCCACTACAACCGAAAATTCGCCTCTTTTTTATACGCTAAAAATCCGAGCGCCTCGCTTCGAACCATCACAACAGACGTTACCTCCACAGTTAACTCCCTCCAGGCTGCCTCGCGTCACATGAAAGCTTCTACTTAGTGCTGCTGTGTTCCCACCCTGACACGGTTCATAGATTTCCATTGCGCAAGACCCAGACGTCAACGCCACTTATGGAGGGCAGCTCCACCGCTTAAGCCCTCTACGAAGCATCACCCCAACTATAGCGGATTGTTGGTTCAAGGTACCGCTACCACCCCGGCTGCTCGGAGTCTTAAGTATACGCTATAATGCAGGGTTTTGTCAAGATTTATTGCAACTTCTTGTGGGATGAGTACGGCACGCAAGCCCCGGGTACCAGACACGCACAAGTACTCCTGCCGTGGCTACGCTACGCTGTTAAGATTCTGTACGGATTATGCATGATGGTTTTCTATGCTTGACGAAACCGGCTTTTATGCGCCGTCCGTGGCGCATAACGCCTTGCCCAGCCGTCCATGGCTGGGCATTTCTGGCTTTCCGGCATAATCCTACAGATTCTAAACATCTTCGCTATGCGCCCCTGCAAGAGTACGTATGCGCGTCCTGTACCCGGGGCTTACGTGCCTTACGTTGTAGTTTTAACGACAAATGGCTTATACTCTGTTTTTTGACCATTTTTTTCAACTACAATAACCAAGTCCTTATACCTGACCGCCTCATTCGAATCCGGGCTAATGTCTAAGGAGTATGATAAATATTCTTTCTTTGCCACTTCATATGTCTCTGAATAATCTGATATCGAATATTGAGTGGTTACATCCTTTAAGCTGAATGTCCATTTCAATTTTTTATCATAGCTTTTGACTTCTTTATATGTGTCTTTCTCCACATTGTACAAAAACTTCACAGAATCATCTGATTTGTAAAATCTTACGTATCTGCCATCTGATGATGCTTCAACGAAAACACACGGATAACCTTGTATCTGTGTCATATCTATTGGTCTGAAATCACAAAATCCCACTAGCTTTTCTTTTTTTAGATTATAAACCCATATTCCAATATAATCATACATTATCACCTTATCCTGATCATAATAGATTATACTTGGCATGGTCGCCTCAAGCTGTACCTCCTCTTTCCCTATTTCCGCTGCCGAAACAGTACATGTAGAATTTCGTTTTATGCCAATTCCAACAACTGCTGTTATACTTATTATTAAAGAAAAACACGCAGCAAATACTACTATTTTACGAATTGTCTTTTTTTTATTTTTGATAACATTTTTTTGATGAGCTTCTATAATATATTGTTCGTCTATGTTTTCCATTACATCAAATATCTTCTCTGCATTCATAAATCAACGCCCCTTTCAACAAGGTAATCATGTAATTTTTTTCTTATCCTCTTTAATGTAACTGAAACATTGTTTTCAGTCATGCCATATCTCTTTGCTATGTCCCTGACGCTGTCAGAATACCAGTAACGACACACAAAAATTTGTCTTTTCTCAGCCGGTATTTCCTTAAGAAAAGAATTAATGTTCTCTAACAGGAACCTGGCATTGCCCTCATCTTCAATATTTTTCGAATCAGTGATTATCTCAGATAATTCATCCAATATTAACGTGAAGCTTCCATTTGTGCGCTTCTTAGCTCTGTTTTTCTTATACAAATTGAATGACATATTTCTGACTATCTTTCCAAGATAAGTCGATAACATTTTAGGTTTGTTTGGCGGAATAGAATTCCATGTATTCAGATATGCATCATTCACACATTCCTCTGCATCCTCAATGTTTCCCAAAATATTCATCGCAATTGATAAACAATATACATTATATTTTTCTGTTGTTGCAGCAATTGCCTGTTCATCACGCTTCCAAAACAATTCAACTATTGCGCTATCATCCATGCTCACTTCCTCCTTTCACTTATATACACAATTTCTTATTCCATTTCTGACACCTGTAGATATTTTTTTCATAAGAAAATGTATATAACGTATATTATGTAGAAGCAAGTTCCATCCATATAGCCGTCTTTACTGCCCTTGAAGCTTGCGCTTCTTTCGCAGCTCTTTGAAAAAGGTAGAAAGCATGGTGCTGCATTCGTCACCGCAGATGCCTATATCTGTCTGCACCTGATGATTGAACTGCTGCATCTGCAGTAGATTGATGATTGAGCCTGCACAGCCTGCTTTCGGATTCATGGCACCTATTACCACTCTGGGAATGCGTGCCTGTACTATTGCTCCGGCACACATCTGACAGGGCTCAAGGGTGACATACATGGTGCATTCCTCAAGACGCCAATCTCCAGTCTTTTTGCTGGCTTTGCGGATGGCAGAAAGCTCAGCATGAGCGAGTGGATTTTTGTCGGTATTTCTGCGGTTGTAGCCGCGTGCAATGATTTTGTCACCGGCTACAATTACGCAGCCTATCGGCACTTCATCGAGTGCGTATGCTTTTTTTGCCTGTTTTATTGCCTGTTTCATATATTTTTCATCTTGTGTCATATTTGTCTGCTCCATGTGTTATAATCTATTATAATACAATAACTATTCAGAACCACTGAGAACAAGAAAAGCTGATGCGTCATGCTCGCATGTAAGCAGCAGTTTTTCTTGTTCTCAAGGTGGCTCGAATAGAGCCACCCCACACATATGAGCAAAATTAACTGCGTAGCAGTGACAAAGCACGAGTATCGTGCGCTTTTGCGAATGTGCGTGAGGTGGTTTTGAATAATTACATGATACACCAAATGTGAAAGAAGGAAAATATGTTTTTTCAATATGAAACCCCACGCCTGCTTCTTAAGGTATTGCGCGCTGATTGCGCTCCGCAGGTTTTGGATTTTTACAATAGAGATAAAGAGCTTTTTGAAATGTATGAAATAGACCGTGTGCCGGACTTTTATACTGTGAAGCACCTGCAGAAGGTGCTCAGATATGAATACAATATGGCTGTCAAATCACAGCTTTTCAGATTTTATGTTTTTCAGAAAGAAAATCCGTGCCGGATTATCGGCACTGTGTGTATACATAATATCGCTCCGGCTTTCTACGGAAGCTGTGAAATTGGCTATAAATTTTCCAGTGAGTTTCACCACATGGGGTATGCCACTGAGGCAGTCGGCTTCTGCACCAAGCTTGCCTTTAATGAGCTTCGCATGCACAAGGTGACAGCGGTTGTCCACCCGGGAAATGTGCCTTCGATGAAGCTTCTTAATGGGCTTGGCTTCGTGCAGGAGGGATTGCTTAGGGATTATCTGATGCTGCATGGACAGTGGTGTAATCACTATATTTACGGGCTTGTTAATAAATGAGCCCATTTATAATTTAACATAACAATTGGCGCAGGAAACAATTCCTGCGCCAATTTATCATACTTTTTAAAAATCTATACTATTTTTTATATTTCTCAAAATTATATTTTTATTCTTCTCATGCAAATATGTTGGATTAAGCTTTCCTTTTTGATATTTCAGGTATGTTCCTGCTGTTTTATCCACAAGCAGCTTTGTAAAAAATCGCTCCCAACTGAAATATTCCTGACTTTCTATATAATTCTCAGGTTTGTCCATAATATCCTTAATCTCTTTGTCTTCAAGCAACTCAGAACTGAGTATAATCCACTCAAATGATTCCGGCAGATATAACTTTATATTGCCTTTTTCCACAGACATTTTATATAATGCATCCATTTCCGGGCCAATTGCTGCACCGTCAGCTATTACACAAATACTCTCTGTTTCAGCTTTTAGTTGTTCTAGCATAGCAAATATTTTTGTTTTTCCACCAGCGCTTTCACATACTATATTTTTTTCTTTCGATATTGCCTTGAAATACTCATATCCAGAATTTGTATCTTCAACAATTATTTTTTCAGGTTTACATGAAAGATCCTGATTTAAAGGATAAATATGATACATCTCCTGATATATTTGCTTTGTGTTCTGATACTTTCCTGAAGAATACAGTCCATATATTTCTTCAACACTATATGGCAGATTGTACAGGTTTTCTCTTGTTATTATCACAAAATAATTATCTGACGCCTTTACAAGTTCAGCAAACTCTTGCTGTCTTATAAACTGATTTTCTTCATCAATAAAAATGATATTTCCTGATAAATTTTTGAGCAGCATCTGCCACATATTTCCCTCAAGAACTGTGCACGGGGCATCACATTCGATTTCAATTCCGCTTGCATTACCAAGGTTTGCAAATTGTCTGATCATATTTATGAGTGTTGTTTTCCCTGTAGCACTGTCCCCTTTTATTATCGTGATATTTCTTTTTATTTCAAATTCATAATGAAGTCTATTGTTTTTCACAACAATTTTATGCTTACCCTTCATACCTTCTCCTATACATATTTACCTGCAACACTGATGAATTCAGCCATACTGTGAACTATTTCTCCCGTATTCAGTATCTTTGCCTCAAAATCTTTACCAAAATCCATTATATGATGCAGATTAATTGTCAGATTCTTTTTGCCCGCAATTCTCAATATCCACTTTGCGCAGTTATCACCACACGCTGAAGCGTTAAAAATTTTTCCGCTATCATCAAAAGCCATCAGCATAAGGGTTTTCACTCCACCGGACAATTCCTTTGTGGATATCGGTCCAAGTATCGGGCTTTGTACCAGATGTGGTCCAATGACGTCTGATTTATCTATATCTTTTATCATTTTGACAGACAGCTCATCCGTTATCCATTCATCTTCATATGTGTTATCAAAATACACCGGAGGATGGTAAATTGCATTTTCCATATCCCCTAAATATATATTTAACATTGAAATCCTCCATCCCATCTGTTAGGATTCTAAAGTATACGCTATGATACGATTTATTGTCAAGTTTCTAAACATTTACACTGCTCTCACCACAGCAGTGATCAGTTCTGTAAACTGCTTTGCCACGCGGTCTGCGGTTTCCTGCACTTCCTTGTGGTTGAGCTTTTTGTCGGATAGTCCTGCTGCCAGGTTGGTGATACATGAGATTCCGCAAACCTCAAGCCCCATATGACGCGCTGCAAGTGCCTCACAGGCTGTGCTCATTCCGACGGCATCTCCTCCGAGGATTTTACACATCCTGACCTCGGCCGGGGTCTCATACTGCGGGCCTGTGAGCTGTACGTAGACTCCTTCTCTCAGCTTTATGCCCAGCTTATCTGCCTTTTCTTTTACGATTTCCCTCATTCTGCGACTGTATACCTCGCTCATATCCGGAAAACGCTCGCCCAGCTCATCAATATTGGCTCCGATCAGTGGACTTGGTATGGCTGTCGCGATATGGTCCGAAATCAACATAAAGTCTCCCGGATTAAAATCAGTATTGAGACCACCTGCCGCATTTGTGAGTATCAGCTTTTTTGCGCCCATCATTCCCATTAGGCGTGTCGGCAGCACAACGTCTGTTATCGGATACCCCTCATAATAATGTACTCTGCCCTGCATGATGACAACAGGCACACTATCCACATATCCAAATACAAACCTGCCCTTGTGTCCTGGAACTGTAGATGTCGAAAAGCCCTTGATATCCTTGTAATCTATTGTTGTCTCTATCTTAATCTGCTCTGCATAGTCTCCAAGTCCCGAGCCCAAAACTATGGCTGTCTCCGGTACAAAATCTGTTTTTTCACGCACACTTGCAAGACATGTGGTGAGTTTTTCATATATACTGTTCATTTTTTTCTCCATATATTTTCTGTTTAAGTTTAAAAAATTCCTGAGATATTACCCATTAAAGCTCTTCAAGAATAGAATGTCCGATGGTACCCTCCGGCATTTTTACGCCGAAGTTGTCAGTAATTGTGGCTCCAATCACCGCAAAGGTGGCTTCCTCCTCAATTGCGCCGCCGCCCTTCATGCTCTTCGAATACGCGATAAACGGCACATACTCGCGTGTGTGGTCCGTTCCCTTGTAGGTAGGGTCGTTTCCGTGGTCTGCGGTCAGTATGAGCAGATCATCATCCCTTAGCTTTTCCATTAAAATGCCCAGGTTTTTGTCGAATTTCTCAATTTCCTCTCCGTAGCCTGTCACATTTCTGCGGTGTCCCCACAGTGCGTCGAAATCGACCAGATTCACAAAGCACAGCCCTTTAAAATTCTTCTCACAAATATCAATGGTCTGCTCCATTCCATGAACCGAGCTCTTTGAGCGGAATGCCTCTGTAATGCCCTCTCCGCAGAAAATATCATTGATTTTGCCGACTGAAATGACATCCAGTCCACTGTCCTTTAATGCATTTAATGCAGTAAGACCTGTAGGCTTAAGCGCATAGTCGTGCCTGTTTGAGGTTCGCACGAATTCCCCCTTTTTCTTCCCCACATATGGCCTTGCAATGACGCGTCCTACTCTCCACTCGTCCTTGAGCGTTATTTTTCTGGCTATCTCACAGCAGCGGTAGAGATTCTGTAAATCAAAGGTCTCCTCATTGCCGCAAATCTGAAGCACCGAATCCGCTGACGTGTATACAATCATCGAACCGTTCTTTATCTCTTCCTCTCCGAGCTCCTCGATTATCTCAGTGCCGCTGGCGCTCTTGTTGCCTATGACCTTTTTTCCGCACTGCTTCTCAAGCTCAGCGATGAGCTCCGGTGGAAATCCGTGCTCTGTGAAGGTCTTAAACGGCTTTTCGGTTTTTATGCCCATCATCTCCCAGTGGCCTGTCATCGTGTCCTTGCCGTTGCTCGCCTCTGCCAGCCGCGTAAATCTGCCGATTGGCTCAGCAGCCGGCTGCATCTGACCGCCACAGTGCAGATTGAGCATTCCAAGCCTTGTAAGATTTGGGATGTCGAGAGTCTGCATCCTCTCAAGTATATGTCCAAAGGTGTCTACATCTGTGTCTCCAAACCTTTCCGAGTCCGGCATTGCGCCGATTCCCAGAGAATCCAGGACTATCACAAAAATTCTGTTATATTTCTTCATGGTGTCATACCTCCATTTTCCGGTCCGTAAATTTGCACAGCGGGGAGCTGTTAAATCTCCATAAGCCTCACGGCACTATACCAGCTGCCTGAAAATCCGCTCCTTCACGGCATCATCCGCAAATGCCACATCCAGTGCATTTTTCATCATAAGCGGCAGCTCTTCATCGCGTATGCCATAGGTTCTTTCTATGAATTCAAGCTCCTTTGACAGAGTTGTATTGCTTACGGTGCGGTTGTCTGTGTTTATTGTGACCTTTAATCCGGCGTCCAAAAACTCCCTGATGGGATATTCATCTGCAGATGCCACCGCCTTTGTCTGCAGGTTGCTTATCGGACAAAGCTCAATGCCTATGCCCTTTGCCGAAAGCTGCCTTTCAAGTTCACCGTGGCCTCTCATGGCTATTCCATGGCCTATCCTATCTGCGCCGGCCTCCACTGCATCTATGATATTCTGTGCATTTCCACACTCTCCCGCATGAATTGTAAAAGGCAGCCCAAGCTGCTTTGCATATTTGAAAAGCCCCATGAAGCCGGACATAGGATAAGGCACCTCAGCACCTGCAAGGTCTGCCGCGCACACACCCGCGCCTAAAAATTCCCTTGCGGTGTGCAGCATGCGTCTGTTTTGTTCCTCGCTGTGATGCCTCATGGCGCACACAATAAGCCCATATTCTATGCCAAAATCCTTTTTACCTCTCTCAAGTCCCTTAATCGTCGCCTCTATCACGCGCTCGCAGCTCATGCTCTCATTCTCTGAAAGCAGCGGTGCAAAACGGATTTCCGCGTATACGACGTTTTCCCGGTGCATGCCCTTAAGCACATCATAGGCGGCTCCCTCAAGCCCCTTTTCATCCTGGATGCACTGCCCCGGCAAGTCAAATTTCTCCAGATACTGTGCGAGACTTGTGCAGTCATCCGACACGCTAAGCTCTGCCTCCTGCACCGTCCTGCCAAGCCTTTTCTCGACAAATTCACGGCTTAATGAGCCATCCAGATGGCAATGAAGCTCTATTTTCGGCAGCTTTATTATATTGTCTCTTATATTCTCTTCTCTCTCCATATTTCCCCCATTTCCGGTTCCCCACTTCCTGTTGAGGCGGCTAATGTTCACACGACCATATAACCAACAACTATTACAGCCCATTATACAGCCTATTAAAGGTACAGCTACAGGTCGCTCTACTCAAGGTTCGAAGGTCCGAACCCCTGCGGAAGCATATCCTCAAGTGTGTAAATCCTATAGTTTTCCCTGTCAATTGCCAGTATTATTTTAAAGGTCTTCGGATTGCAAAACTCCATCATAACCTGGCGGCATACTCCGCATGGCGCTGTATAACCTGTCGGTTTTTGGTTCTTTCCGCCCACGATACAGATTGCCTCAAAATCCCGCACGCCTTCACTCACTGCCTTGAAAAATGCTGTCCTTTCCGCACAGTTTGTCGGTGTGTAGGCTGCATTTTCTATATTGCAGCCGGTGTAGACTGCCTGATTTTTTGCTAAAAGAGCTGCACCTACATTGAAGCCTGAGTACGGCGCATATGAAAAATCAAGCTGTGCAAGGGCTGTATCAATCAGTTTTTCAATTGTTTTTTTATCCATATATAATTCCCCGGTTATTTATTGTATACGAAAATTCAGTCCATAGCCTTAATGAGCTTCACCACACGGCTTGTCCCAAGCCTGTCAGCGCCAAGCTCAAGAAATCTTTCTGCATCATCCAATGAAGAAATGCCTCCGGCAGCCTTCATCTTCACACCCTCTCCGATATGCTCTGAAAACAGCTTTATATCGTCAAAGGTCGCACCTGCCGTGCCAAAGCCTGTAGATGTCTTGATGTAATCAGCCCCTGCACTCGTCACGATATCGCACATCCTGATTTTCTCATCATCTGTGAGAAAGCAGGTCTCGATGATGACTTTAAGCACCTTATCCTTGCATATGGACTTGAGCTTCTTTATTTCATCCTCTATCAGCTCATACCTTTTATCCTTGAGCCAGCCGATATTGATGACCATATCTATCTCCTTCGCTCCGTTTGCAAGGGCATCCTCTGTCTCAAAGGCTTTCACCGCAGTGGTCGAATATCCGTTAGGGAAGCCTATCACTGTACAGACCTTTACCCTTTCACCCAGATACTTTGACGCCTGCTTTACATAGCTTGGCGGTATGCAGACCGATGCTGTGTGATATTTTACCGCATCATCGCATATCTGCCTGATTTCGTCCCATGTAGCCTGTGGGGATAAAAGTGTATGGTCAACGTGTTTTAAAATTTCATTTATATCCAATGTCTATTCTCCGTTTCTGTGTTTTATGTCTGACTTATTCTCCGGCGCAATCCTCACGAATGAGGTTTCGCACTGCTGAAACCGCCACCTGAACCGCCATGTCCGTATCGCGTACCACAGGATTCTCAAGCCCGAGCTTTTCCCTCTCCTGATTTGCGACCACAAGGAAGCATGAGCCTGCCCTGACTCCAAGCTTTGCCGCAACGACAAAAAGCGCGGCTGACTCCATCTCTGACGCAAGACAGCCAAGCATCCTCCATGCATTCCATTTATTGATAAGCTCGTAGCCTGCCGGCATTTTTTCAGGCTCGTGCTGTCCGTAAAACGCATCCTTGCACTGCACCACGCCTGTGTGATGCGTATAGTTTTTCTGCTTTGCTGCCGCAACAAGCGCGTTTGTGACATCTAAATCTGCCACAGCCGGAAACTCTATCGGCGCATACTCCTTTGATGTGCCCTCCATGCGGATGGCGCCTGTCGCAATCACGATGTCACCGCTTTTCACATCTGTCTGCATGCCTCCGCAGGTTCCAATCCTCACAAAGGTATCTGCACCGCATCTGTACAGCTCCTCCATCGCGATGGATGCGGATGGTCCGCCGATGCCTGTCGATGTCACACTGACCTTCACTCCATCCAATGTGCCGGTGTATGTGATAAACTCCCTGTTGTCAGCTATCAAGACCGGATTGTCAAGGTACTGAGCTATTTTAACACACCTCTTCGGGTCTCCCGGCATGATAACATACCTGCCGACCTCTCCCTTTGCGACCTGGATATGATACTGTCTGTCAGGATCCTTTGAATAATTTTTCATGTAATGCCACCTCCCACAGTTTTCTTTTGTTAGCTTTAATTATACACAATTTCTGTGGTTTTGTGCAGAGGAAAGGACATTTTCTTACAATCTATAAAAACTACAGCGGGCAGAACCAGTATCCGAACACTCCGCTATCGACATCCGCTGCATTTGCCGGGGCAGCCGGCTCAAATTCCGTGAAGCCGAATATCCCTGCCAGCATGCGCTCCTGCGGCTCGCTCACGCCCGGCACTCCGAGATATTGCCTGCCATCTGTATCCGTTTTGATGACGAGATGCTTATAGTTTGCGTAACCGTGTGTAAGAAAGCTGTTGTTGACTATGTACCAGTTTTTGGCCGGAAGCGTGCGAAGCTCTGATATGTCTATGCGCCGGATTTTGTCCTGACTGTCATCAACATTTTGACTATGAACCTCTTTCTGACAGCCCGGTTCAGGCTTAGGAGTCGATACAGGTTTTTTCTTATTTGATAAATCTGCTTGTACCTTGATTGGTTTTCCTATAACTGCTTCCGTGTTATCCGTCCAGCAGCTTGCCAGAAATTTTTCATCTGCATTTTCCAGCTCTATCCTTACACCGAGCACCTGCAAAAATGTCTTTCCACTGTCCTTTACGTTTTCGGTATCTACATTATATATCTCTCGCGCTTCACCGTTTTTTACCGTAAGCTCTCCTGCCTCTATGGATTCTTCCGCTTCATATACCAGATACACTCTTCCTTTTCCGGAGTATTTTCCGAGATTTTTTATCTGCACGAGAAATGCACTTTTTTCTCCATTTATTTCTACTTTTATAAAGCCTGCATTATTTCCTTTTATTCTGCCATCATATAAATACAGGTATGTAACGAATCTCTTCATGCTTATTTACCCGCCTGCGCGTTTTGTACTATTCTATGAGTGGAGCAGTGATATTATGTGTATTATTAATTTATACTTGATTTATAGCTATTCGAGCCATCTTGTGAAAATAAAATAGGAATTATTCTTATTTTCCTCTTGACAATTATAGTACTATCATGTATATTGATATCAGTAACAATTCCTGATTTCATTAAAAAGGAGATTCATATGATTAAGTATAGTCGTCAAAGAGAGTCGATAGTCAACTTTCTGGCGAGCCGGACCGATCATCCGACTGCTGAAACTATCTATCAGAATATCAAAAAAGAATTTCCAAACATCAGTCTTGGAACTGTTTACAGAAACCTTTCCTTGCTTGAGGAAATAGGTGAAATCATCAAGATTTCGACCGGAGTCGGTCCTGACCATTACGATTACAACACAGCGCCTCATTATCACTTTATATGCAGAGGCTGCGGACGCGTGATGGATATCGATTTGGACTTCGCCGATGAGCTGATGACACAGGTGCAGGAATCCACTGATTTAGCCATTGAGAGCTGCTCAGTTTCGTTTACGGGACTTTGTCCGGATTGCAAGAATGAGCTTTCCTAGAGCCTGACAATTTTTACAACAATTAAACATTTATTTACTATCTTTAAAAGGAGGAACATTATTATGGCAAAATGGGTTTGTACAGTTTGTGGATACGTTTATGAGGGAGAGAATCCACCGGCAGAGTGTCCGGTATGCCACGTTGGCGCAGATAAATTCAAGAAGGTTGAGGGAGATTTAACACTTGCTGCAGAGCATGAGTTTGGAGTATACGCTTCAACTGTTAAGAACAATCCTGAAATCTCTGATGAAGATAAGAAATACATCTTCGAGCAGTTAAAGGCTAACTTCGAGGGCGAGTGCTCTGAGGTAGGTATGTATCTTTGCATGGCTCGTGTAGCTCATCGCGAGGGATATCCTGAGATTGGTCTCTACTGGGAGAAGGCAGCTTACGAAGAGGCTGAGCATGCAGCTAAGTTTGCAGAGATGCTCGGTGAGGACCTTGAGCCTAACATGAAAGCTACTACAAAGGACAACCTCGCTTGGAGAGTTGACTGTGAGTTCGGTGCTACAGCAGGAAAGACTGACCTTGCTAAATGTGCTAAGAAGAACAACCTTGATGCAATCCATGATACAGTTCATGAGATGGCTCGTGACGAGGCTAGACACGGAAGAGCCCTTAAGGGACTTCTTGACAGATATTTTGGCTAATTACAAAATAGATAAATATCATTTGAAAATGCAACGCAAAAACCAGTTCGTAAAAATGTCATTTTACGAACTGGTTTTATTTTGGTCAAGTTCTGCAAACTTGAGGTTAAATGTTTCTCTACACCATTTCCTTTACTCATTTTTAACATTTTTGATTAGCGGCTTATCTTGCGAAGAAAGCCAGGCACCTACAATCATTAACACAAGTGCGACAAAAAAAGCATTTTATATTATATACTGTGTTATTAATTTTCTAGAATTTGCGACAATATATTATATATAGTATCAACATGGTATTTCTTGATAATCCAACGGTAAGTAGTGACTACATTCGACAAATGATGACAACTGCAGAGCAACAGGACATTGTGACCAAAACTGCTATGGAAAGCATTATTAAGCTTCTGATCATAGTGGAGCTGGACCGAGGAGAAAAGCAGCGCCTTTATATATCACAGTCTATTAAAGATGGCATTGCTGCAAGTAATAAGAGAAGTGGAAGAAAACCGTGCCAGCTTGATAAGATGTCTGATGCTCTCAAAGAGGATATTTTGAAATATTTGTCTGATAGGTCTATTAAACAGGTGGATTTGATGCGGAAGTATAATATAAGTAGAAACACACTAAAAAAATATATTGACCATACAAGTACATCTATATAGATATTGTATTAATATCTCAAGTAGCAAAATGCTTCCTGAAGCTATTATGGGAAGGGGATGCAAATTCTATGATGACAGGGAATGATATAGTGGGGTATTTACAAAATGTGGTATACAAAACAGGGGGATTAATAAAAAAAGTTCCTGAGTTACAGGAACTTTCAGTTGATGAATTATTTGTTCGGTAAAAATTTGTAGAGCGCATATGATGCGAGAAAGTTTAGACCAATGTATATAATTGCTGATTTTCGGCTGGAAACTATTTTTTCCTGAGGACTCATGGAACTGTCTTTTTCTATTAACTGTGTTTCATAATGGTATTCATTTGCTATTACTTGTTGAATGGCTTTTGGTACAGAATACAGAAAGTTATTTTCAACTGATTTGTTTGTTATATTTGATGGTGTCATAATGGTTCCTCCTTATTTTGTTTGCTTGTTATATGAGTGAATTATTGATTTGACAGTAGTATCAAGCTGGTTGGTACTGGTTTCCGTCTTAGCAAGTTTGTAAAGTTGTTTCATTTTGCAGGATATATTGCCTGACCATTCAACTGAGCTGCAGACAAAATGAGATTTTGGGTTTTGTTTGTGCTTGTCAATGGTTATGTAGGCTTCTATTACATCGGACAGTTTACACATATTGGATTCATCTGAATATTCCAGGCTGTAAAGATACAGTTCAGTTGGATGTTCATCTTTGATGATAGTTGTATGATAAAATCCGTCGTTAATTTCGGTTCTGGTATATAGAACGTTATCTATCATTTTGCCAGAACCGAGATATCCGCTAAGTGGATATCCATTTGATTCCAGTGGATTACTATAGTTTGACCATATTGGACCTTCAAGTAGTTCAAAAAAGGTTCTATCATCATCAGGATCTGGATTCATGATTTGCTCTATATTTCGTCCGGACCATATTAAATTGTTGGAAAAGGTATCCTGGTAAATTGATTCAAAAAACTTTATAAGTTCTTTTTCATCAGAGGACTTTTCATTAAAGTCTGTTGATAAATAATCAATCGAGACATTAAGAGCATTAGATATTTTACAAAGCAAATCAAGTGTAAAATTATATTTTCCATTTCGTATTCTTGATATATAGCCTGATGTAATACCAATTTTTTTTTCAAAAGAGCCTACTTTTATATTTTTTTCTTTTAGTAGTGAATCAATATTGGTAATTATTATTTGGGTAAGATTTATTGTATTTTTCATTGCGTGTCCTCCTTATGGTTGTTATTATAGGAATATTTTATTTATTTGTCAAAAACTTCAATATTGTAGTTATACTACAAATAATAGATGTAAATTATATCAAAATGTATGATGATTTTTATTTTAATCTATGTAAAATACTTGAAAAGGCTAGGGCAATGCAGTTTTTTGTATTATTTAACAAATTTGATTTTTTTAGGGAGAAAGTGGGGAGGAGAAAAATGGCCAAAGACGGAACATCGAGATGTAAGTTCGTATTTTCACGCCAAAAAGTTCGTATACAAAAAAGAATGCCGTAAATACGCAAAAAACAGTTCGTAAAATTGTGCTTTTACGAACTGTTTGTATTTTTGGTCAGTTTTGCAAACT
>ULSF01039287.1_pt1 | contig 18703 bp, 23 predicted proteins | sample 1956121 | NCBI WGS metagenome assembly ULSF01 (sample SAMEA4835701, study PRJEB28245) | human gut metagenome | biome: gut microbiome; material: fecal sample | place: Denmark | collected 2008
AGACGCTATGAGAATGAGCGGAACCGCTATAGAAGACACAGTGTGAGACGCTGTGAGAAATTGTGAGACGCATTGAGACTAAATAGGAGAAATTAAAGGCGACTAATATATGGAAATCCAGAGAAAATGCCAGTGGTGCGGCAAACCATTTATAGCACACACGATGGTAACACGCTATTGCAGCAAATCGTGCAATGAAAAAGCATACAAAGAGAAGAAGCGGAAGCAGAGGTTACAGGAATACGAGGAACGGCAAAATGAGCAGCCCATGCAGGAAGTCGGTATCGTAGGAAGCAAGCTGTATCTCTCCCCTGCCGAAACTGCAACCCTTTTAGGTATTAGCCGTGCGACCATCTATCGTCACATGGCTTCCGGAATCATCCGGGCTTTACAACTTCGTGGGCGTACCATTATCCGCAAGTCGGACATTGAAAAAATGTTTGATGATGCACCCGGTTATAAGAAACGGAGTTATGGAAGAAAACAGACCGTTCTTTATTACACTACCAATGAGATTCTGGAGAAGTACCAAATTCAGAAGAAAACCCTGTATCGTCGATGCAAGTTATACAACATCCCTAAGGTTGAAGAAGGTAACCGTGTATTCTACAACCGCACCCTTATAGACAAGTATTTTGCCGACCTTGCCGAAGAAATCAATCCGGACTGTTATTATACTCCGGAGCAGGTCATGGAAAAGTACGGTATGAGCCGTAATGCCGTTGTCACCTTTGCACTACGGCACAATATCCCCCGAATCAACCGCCACCATGAGGTGTATTATTCCCGTGCCCATATAGACGCGATTAAGGAAAAGCAGGAGAAGCTGAATCCTGACTATTATACCTACGATGAAATCACCGAGAAATACGGACTTACCAAAATTAATATCAGCTACTATGTCAACAAATACGACATCAAACGCTTCAAGCAAGGAAGCCGAACAATGGTGCTACGTTCCGAGTTTGACAAAGTCTATATAGAGCATCGTGATGGAACATATACACCCAAGAAACGGGAAAAGAAAAGCGACCTGCCGAAAGAGACCTTTGTAATCCCTGAAGGTTATTACTCATCCGAGCAAATTGCGGCAACCTATCAGATGAACAGAAAAACCATTTGCAAGCTATGCCGTGAAAACGACATTCCTAAAATCAGTCATGGTGGGTTCAATTATTACGTGCAACTGTCAGTTGACAGATTCTTTGCCAAATACAAGGCTGCAGACAATATAAAGGAATGGATTAGTGCGGAGCAAATGGAGGAAATCTATGGTATGAGCAAAGATGCCAGATGCTCATTTGTACATCGCCATAAAATCCCGTCCCGTGTTGTTTATGGCAAAGTCCAATATTCAAAAGACCATATCGACATCATCAAAAGCGGAGGTTTCGACCAACGGGAAATGTATTACAGCGTAACCGAAGCAATGGAAAAATATAGCCTGCGTAGGGATGATGTCTACAATTATGCGAGGTATAACAAGATACGGAAGATGCATCACGGAAAGTCCATGTTCCTGTTGAAAGAGGATTTTGACAAGGTGATGGCTGAAAAATCCGGTATCTGAGAATTATTCCGCACAGACAAGAATCATTTTCAGCAATGGCAGTCATCAGCATTGTTTCATTGTATTGGTTTGCAACAAATTAATCACCAATTATAAAAACATATCATTATGCACGAATGTAAAACTGTAACATTGAGGACAAGACCTCTAAAGAAAAACATGTTGTCGTTCTATCTGGATTATTATCCCGGTTATCGCAACAAAGAAAGTATGAAGGTAATCCGTCATGAATCTTTGGGTATCTACATCTACGCCGAACCAAAGAACCAACGGGAACAGAACTTTAATGCCGTCATGTCGGAAAAAGCGGAAGCCATCCGATGCCGACGTTTTGAATCCATCGTAAATGAGCGGTACGATTTCTTTGACAAGAGCAAGATGAAAGGAGATTTTCTTGCCTATTATAAGAAGACACTCCGCAAGCACGACCAGAAATGGGAGTTCGTATATCTGCATTTCTTCAATTTCGTGGGTGGAAAATGTTCGTTCGAGGAAATTGATGTGGACTTATGCAACAAGTTCAGAGAGTATCTGCTTAATGCAAAACAACTTAGACGTCCTGAGCGTCCCATATCACGCAATTCGGCTGTGGGCTACTGGTCCACATTCAGAGGATTTCTCAAAATACTCTATCGCAACAAGTTGATTCACTCCAATGTAAATGATTTCTTGGAGAAGATAGAGCCGGAAGATGTAGTGAAAGACTACCTGAGCGTAGATGAACTGTACAGATTGGCAGAAACACCTTGCAAGATACCGGTTCTGAAAACAGCCTCGTTATTCTCTTGCCTTACAAGTCTGAGAATCAGCGATATTCTCACTTTGCGATGGGAAGAAATCGTGGACTTTGCTGCCGGAGGAAAATGCGTCCACACCGTCACTCAAAAGACAAAAACAGAAGACATCATCCCCATTAGTGACGAAGCCTTGCAATTGATTGGTTATTCTCCCGAAAAGACAGGGCTGGTATTCAAAGGATTGAAAAGATGCTGGACGCAATACCCCATGAAAGAGTGGATTCGAGCCGCAGGTATCACCAAAAACATCACCTTCCATTCATATCGAAGGACATTCGCCACTTTACAGGCTGCTGCCGGAACAGACATCCGAACCATCCAAAGCATCATGGCACACAAGAGCATCACCACAACCCAACGATACATGAAAGTGGTGGATAGCAACAAGCGAAAAGCCAGCAACAAAATTTCCTTGATCCGTAAGTATTAACGGTCATTTTTGCCTCTTTTATATGGTTAGAGTATGATTTTCGAGTATGATTCATATTCTAACCATAAATTATTTGTAAATATCAGTCCAATAACCATTAGTATTTATGGTTATATGGAAATTAGTGCTGAACTTTACGCCATAAAACAGTAAACAATCACAACTATATGGAGAACAATATACAAGTTCAGAAAGCAGCTGATATCAGCAGTTTGGCTGGAGTGGTCATCGTTTCACTCTCGGCACTCACCGCATACAATATCGGTGAAAAGTTCAATCACAACATCCTGTTTGATGCTACCATTTTTATCATCTCTTTGGTAATGCTTATTTTGACCTTTGCCATATTCCGCAAAGTAATGGCAGGGCTTTTTACGACAATCTCAAGTAGTACTACAAATAAGCAAGTACAAAGCGAATGTTCACAAGAAAGCAACCATCAAAATGCTAATCAAGATCCAGTCGAAGAGGAACAGATACCTGATAGTTTGGAGAGATATGAGAGCATTCTTGTGGAAGAGCAACTGAAGGAGGTGAAACGGAAAAGGGACATCATGATAGCTATCCGCGAATATGTAGTGGAAAAGACCTCGAAATATCTCTCAAAAGAGAATATCAGCACACTATTCCAGAATATAGAGTGTATTGCCGAAAACCGGGTTAATGATTGTCAGCCAATCCATTCAACTAAAGAAGCAAAAATCAGTTCTCCCTCTTTAAGACACTTAGCTTGGAATATCGGTGAACGGCTTGGAGTCTCCCGTCGCGACAGAGCGATATTCATTAAATCTTCTTTCCCATACGAATTGCGCAACGCCGATATAGAATATCTGGAAGCAAATTTGCGTGTTAATGTCCCATGCGACATTCCTATTGACGTGCCGGACAAAGGAGATTTCCACTTTCACAACAATACTTGAAAATTAAATCGTGCAGACGGTAATCATTGTTCCGGCTGACAGATTTCTGCAAAATTTCATTCTGTTGGTTTGCAGCATATTAATTCTAATTATTGAAGGTATGAACACAACAGATTTGACTTTTAATGACCTGCCCAAAGTGGTAGGCGAACTGTGCGAGAAAATCGCAGGAATGGAAAATTTACTTAGGGACACTCTTAACCGCCAAAGCGAACCAAAAGAGAATTTGCACGTACCAATGACAGTGCAGGAAGCCTGTGCCTATCTGAAAATGCCAGTCTCCACCTTCTATTACAAGATAAAGAAGGACTGCATCCCGGTAATCAAACAAGGAAAGCACCTTTATATCTATCGTGACGAGCTCGACAAATGGCTGGAGGCATCACGCAAAACTTCAGTACCTCTCACCTATGAGGAAGAAAACGAAGCGATGTATGCCTCACACCGTCGCAAGCCTAATCCTAAAAACTGGTGAGTATGGAAACGGCAACACCCATTGAAGATCCTGCTCAAATCACTACGAGATGGCAAGAGACCATGCTCAGTCTGGAAAAGGTGTACGAACAAGAGCCGGAAGTCCTGAGTATAGGCGGAGTGGCTATCGGGACATTGGGAAACTTCAGTGCATCCATTGGCAAGGCAAAAAGCAAAAAGACTTTTAATGTGTCGGCTATGGTGGCAGCAGCATTGTCCGGGAAGGAAGTCCTTAACTACACAACGGATTTTCCCGATGGGAAAAACCGCATCCTTTACATTGACACAGAGCAGAGTCAAAACCACTGCATGATTGTAATGCATCGTATCATGAAACTGGCAGAGTTGCCGACTAATGAGGATTGCGACCGTTTCTATTTTCTCGCTCTACGCAAGTTCAATCCGAAGGAGCGTTTGGCTATCATAGACGATGCCATCAGTCAGATTGAGGGGCTTGGCTTTGTCGTGATTGACGGAATCCGTGATTTGGTTTATGACATCAATTCACCGAGTGAAGCCACATGTGTAATATCCAAACTTATGCAGTGGACTGACGAATACCAGATTCATCTTCACACCATTCTTCATCAGAACAAAAGTGATGAAAATGCCCGTGGACACATTGGCACGGAAATCAACAACAAAGCGGAAACGGTCATCCAAATTGAGAAAGACAAGGACGACAGCAACATCAGCAAAGTGGAAAGTGTGCATACCCGCTCAAAGGACTTCCTGCCATTCGCTTTCTACATCAATGACCAATCGCTTCCCGAACTTCTGCCAGACTATGTGCCGACCAAGAAAAGTGCTGGTCGTCCTAAACAAGAACCATTCTCCCCAGGTAAGAACATTCACGAATCCACCCATCGCAAGGCTCTCGAACTGGCTTTTGAGGGAAAAGAGACTATTTTGGGATATAAGGCTTTGGAAGAAGAACTGACCGCTGCCTACGAACTGGCAGGAACAAAATTGAATCACAACAAGATTGTGGAAACAATCAAGTTTCTCACGAACAAACGGATGGTAGTTCAGGAAAGCCGTGGCATTTATCGCTTCATGCCGGATTACCACTATTGACTCTACACTTGACTTTATTCTCAAAGCGTGTATTCTTGTATAAGCCAAAGTTAAGTGCAACGGCTGGTTTCATGATAATTCTCGAAACTGGTCGTTGCCGTCTTATCTCCCAAACCTATCTTTTTAAGCCAAGGGCTTGCCCGTTGTACAGACATTATCTTGTATGGGGAGCCTAATACCTTAAATACGAAAATCAAAAGAAAGAAACAGAAATAAAAGCAACTCATAATGCTAATTTATAGATACTTATAAAATTACCTTTGATTCCTTTCGTTTTATTAAATAGCTTATTTTTGCTGTAATTTTGTTACTCGTTTTTGCGATAAATACGGGGAATTGTGTTACCTTTGTAGCTGTAACAAAATTAGAAGTGATGGAAGGAGACAGAGGCAAATATACAAAAGATCCCGTAAAAGTCCGGTTTACTACCAAGGCAGACGGGCGTAAATCCATATCTTTTGAGATTTACCAGAATGGAAAGCGCACGTATGAACGTCTTCCTAATTTGTTCCTGCTTGTGGAGACGGATGACAATTCCATCAGAAAAAACCGTGCAACCTTAAACAAGGTTGAAAAACTCAGGAAGCAACGTACTAAAGAACTCCAGAAGAACCCGGTACCGGATAAATATATTTCCATCAAAGATACGGGACAATCCCCCATCATGTTATCTTCATGGATGGACCAATACTATACAATCCAAAAGAACAGAGGTGTAAGAGAACTATCGAACATCACAAGAACCAAAAAATTCCTTTTAACATACAGTGAAGATTTAGATTTGTGTCAGATTGACAAGTCTTTCTGCATCGGTTTTTCCAATTATCTTAAGACTGAATACAAAATGCCGGATGGGAAATGTCTTAGCCCCAAATCTGGATTCAATATACTCTGTGAACTGAATACAGCCCTTAACACGGCCGTCCGTGAAGGAATACTTGTTACAAATCCCTTTTCCCTTTTATCGTCGTCTGAAAAGATACAGCCAGTCGAAGTTATCAGGGAATATCTTACAATCGATGAAGTAAAGCAGCTTATCAGAGCAAAGTGCGGAAATGAAACTGTAAAACGTGCATTCCTGTTTTCCTGTAATTGTGGACTGCGCCTGAGCGATGTCAGAGCCCTCAAATGGAAAGACATCTACAGTGACAATGGTACATGGAAGGTGGCTACCAGAATGAAAAAAACTGAAAATGTCGTTTATATTCCTCTGCCCGGACAGGCATTGAAATGGTTGCCGGACATTGAAAGGAATGCTGACAGCAATGTGTTTCCTGATCTGACTCCCTATGCTCTCTCAAAGTATCTGAAGCCATGGGTAAAGGAAGCCGGAATCATGAACAAGAATGTTTCATACCACACGGCCCGGCATACCTATGCCACCATGCTTCTTACTCTTGGTGTTGACCTTTATACTGTATCAAAACTCTTGGGGCACACCAGTATCAAACACACACAACGGTATGCAAAAATCATCAGTCAGAAAAAAGACGATGCAGTCCGGTTGATAGATAACAAACTATAAATCCCCATATATATGACAAATAAAGTAACAATCAAATCCACAAAGGAACCCGTCAGACTCCGTGTAAAGAATCTGGCCAACGGAGTACAGTCACTTTATCTGGACTGTTATGTGGACGGAAAGCGCAGCTATGAGTTTCTGAAACTGTATCTGATACCGGAGAAAGGAGCCATGGCAAAGGCTCAAAACGAAGCCACTCTACAGGCTGCCAACGCCATAAAGATGACCCGTATTCTTGAAATAACCAACAACAAGGCCGGTCTGAAGAATACTTCACTGAAAGCCAAGCAGACACTGGCCGACTGGATGGAAACTTTCAAGAAGAAGCAGGCACAGAAAGGTATCAAAGACCAGAAGCTGATTCACAAGACCATAAATGTGCTGACAAAATACAATATAAACATTCCGCTAAACAAAATTGACAGGCAATACTGCATCGGATTCATGAGCTTCTTGAAAAATGACTACCGCACACGTAGCGGGAAACAGGTTCAGACATTCACGATAATCAGTTATATGTCCTGTCTGCGTAATGCCTTGAACACGGCAGTCCGTGAGGACATCATATCAGAAAATCCCATAAACAAGCTTTCCGTCCAGGACAAGATAAAGGTACCAGAAAGCAAAAGGGAATTCCTGACAATAGATGAATTGAAAAAAGTTGAAGAAACGGAAAATCCCCATAAGCATATCAAACAGGCTTTTCTGTTCGCTTGCTATTGCGGTTTGAGATATAGCGATATCCGTCAGCTCAGATGGAAGGATCTCATTAAGGACGGTGACCAGTGGAGACTGAACAAGCTGATGCAGAAGACAGGAACACCCATATATCTTCCCATATCCAAGAAAGCCATCGGCTGGCTCCCGGAAAAAGGTAACATGAGTGATGAGTGTCTTATCTTCCCTAAACTTCCGCGCGAGATCTGCACAAAGAGGTATATCACTCCATGGATGGAAGCCGCCGGAATAAGTAAGCCGATAACGTTCCACTGCAGCAGGCATACTTTCGGAACGATGATGCTGACTTTGGGAGTTGACTTATACACTGTAAGCAAACTGCTTGGGCATACCAAGGTGGAAACAACCCAAATATATGCGAAGATCATCAACAAGAAAAAGGATGATGCAGTCAGTCTTATAGACGATGCATTCAGTGACATGGAATTTTAGTATTGATTACATAACCCCACTATTAAGATGTATATTGCTGAAATAACTGAAAGGTTGCTTGAAGTAAACAGGCTCCTTTTGAAATATATCAAAGATACAGAACTGACCTTTGAGGAAAATCTGGTTTTTTCCGGATTCTATCATGACTACAAAGACATAAACAGTATAATCAACTCAGCTGAAAAAGAGTTAAACGACAGCCCGGCAATACTCATGGAACAGGCAAAAGCCTTGTCTGCCGCTGCGTCTGACTTCCTTGCCACTTATGAAAGTCACGAGGATATATTTGGCTCTTATAATCCGCAACCAGTCTGCGACAGGCATATCAAGCCGCTTGAAAAGGAATATGACTCTATTGCATATGCCGCTTCACAACTATGGAAACGGTATTCTCAAATGAGTGTCCGCATGGACTATCTCAATCCTGAAGATGACGATTACAAGGCCATAGAAAAAGAATCCGAGGAGGTAAAGGCAAGATATGAAGCAGAGAAAGCCAAGAGTGATGAGACATACCGCTTTTACACCGCAGAACGTGAGAAAACAGCTAAACTTTATTTTTTTGAGATGATATACCTTGAAATGCTGGTTGTCCGAATGAAAAGGATTGCAGACAGCATTATCAAAGATATAGAAGAACTGAAATCCGAAGGTAAGATATGACAGGACTGTACTTGAAAGAAACGGCCAAACTATTTGATATAGTAGATTTGACCATCTGTTGCAGCCTGTACAAGATCTGCAACGGCAACCAGTTTGAACACATGAAAGGTACGGATTTCGTAGATTTCATGAACCTGAAAGAAGTTTCACGACCTGTTGTTGTCCGTCATCGTGAAAACAGCCGTGTCTGTTACCTGTTGTATGTCGTCAGTAAAGAGATAATGAATGAGTCTTTAGCAAAGGAGTGGATACAACACATGCTGGAACAGTGTAAAATCAGTCCCGGATACTACAAATCCCATTATAGAGATGCACTCAATTCCGGAACAGGAGAAACCAATGCCCAATTCGTCAAGGCTATCGAAAAAGCCATCGAAAAAGCAAAATCTGTGAAGTGACCACACAGAATTACAGAGCGACCACAGAGCTATACATCTTTTAACAAATCAAATAAAGCTATATTGTTGATTAACAACGATATGGCTTTATTCGTTTTTTGTCCCCAACCACAAATCGTACACATTGTTCCACTTGGGAATAGGCATAATTTTGCAACAGAGCAAAAGGAAAGAAAAAGCATTCAAAAACCTGTTTGCTGTCGAAACGGAAATAATAATTATAAAATAGAATCATATGACAAACAATTTATTGACAACGGTAGAAGCAGCCGAATATCTGGGGATGAAAAAGTCTTATCTGCATAAACTGATGATGAAAAAGGAGATTCCTTTCTACAAACCAAACGGCAAACTGTGCTTCTTTGACAAGGACGAACTTGATCAATGGCTCCGCAGGATACGCATAGCACCACAGGAAGAAGTGGACCGGCAGGCAATCGCCTATGTGACCCAAAAAGACCTACTTAAATAGCCTGTATTATGAACCTGTATGAATTGTTCAGTCTATTCTGGAGGGATAACGGATACAGGGCATTTTCCAAGACAGAAACAATCTTATACTTCTATCTTCTTAATATGGCAAATTCCGCCAGATGGCAGATGCCGTTTACAGGCTATACGGAAAGAATAAGTGCCGATCTTCAGACAACAAAGCAGAATATTGTAAAGGCCAGGGCCGGACTCCAGCAGCGAGGTCTGATTTCATTCACAGCCGGGACTGGAAAGGAGAATCCGCCTTTATATACCATAATTGACCGTACTTCTCAGTTGTCGGTGCCGTTGTCGGAGAACTTGTCGGTAAAGATGTCGGTGCCGTTGTCCCCTATTAATATAAAAGATAAAAATAGAAATAATAATATTCATAATGTCAGCAACGGAAAATTGGAACTGGATGAACTGGAAATGATTCTTGCAAATGATGCTGCCTGGCTGGACTCGGTAATCCTTCAACGGGGAAGCGATATAGACCGTGAAACTGTACTGGAATACCTGAAAATGTTCATTGCCGAACAAAAAATGAAGTCATCCGACAAGAGGGAAATAATAGACATCCAGAAACATTTCCGCAACTGGCTGAACATTAAAATGAATTATAGACTAAAACATGAAAGAGCAGAATCAAAACGAGTCAACAGTGGACGTAGAGCTACTGAAATCACAGCTACTTCACCGGAAGATTACGATTGGCCGGTTTAGGCTGCCATATTCCTACGAACAGACAAAGGATATGCTGCTGGCCGCATACCAGGCAGAAGTCGAATACAGGTGCAGACATTTCACAACCTGTGAAGAATTTGAAAGCCAACGTGAACAGATTGCACGCTTCCTTACGGGAAATTCCGAAAAGTTCGGTCTGTTTTTCAGCGGAATGTGCGGAAATGGAAAAACCACATGGCTTAAAGCCATCCGTACCCTGATAAATTCATTGAACTTGCGCCATCCGCAGACCAATTCCAGTTATAGCGTATCGCTGTGGAATGCAAGGGAACTGGCTTACAGGTGCAAAGACGAATATCAGGAATGGGCTCGGATAGCCAGACTTCCAATCCTTGCGATAGATGATTTCGGGACAGACCCGAAGGAAATCATCAGTTTCGGCAATTGTCTTACCCCTATGATAGACCTGATAACAAAACGGTATGAGGAACAGCTGTTCACCCTTTTTACGACAAATCTGACATTTTCACAGATTAAGGAAAAATATGAGGAACGTATCGCCGACCGGCTTATTGAAATGGTCGTGCCCATCAGGTTTGGCAACGGTTCATACCGGAGCTGACATATTCTCCAAACAAGTTAAGACATGAAACAGGAAGAACTCAAAAAGGTACTCGCTGAAGTTGATCCTTTACTGGCAAACGCCGTTGATTCCATGATTTCCTTTATACACACTAAAGGAAAAGATAGTGTACCGTCGGAACGGCAGATAGAACAGGTAAATGCCTATTTTGACTCCATAGTAAGCCGTACCGGAAAAGACTATGAGAAGTGGAGCGAATACAGGTGGATAGCATCATACAATATAGAAATCGGAGCCATTCCATGCCTGGAGCACCACGAACTGGACTATCTGCACAAAGTCCTTGAATCAATAGCCAGAGACCACTCATATTATGAAGAAGCACAGGTACACTGGCACAGATAAAACTCCATTTATAAATCCGTCATCCACGACGAATATTGTACAATAGCCTGTTATAATGGCTTCCGTAGCATTGTACATCCTGTTCAGAAAGTAGGACACTTTTTTAAGGGGTGTGGGAGCAAGATAGGTTTTTTGTGCCAAAAAACCACCGACTGAATGTCGGAAGGCTCCGCCTGGATGACCTTAAACAAACGGACATGACAGAATTTGTACCCACACCCCGAAAGGATCCAGAACGGAGAAAAGGAGGCCGCCCTCGAAAGGATTCGACAGAGAAAAAGTGCCATTTTATAAAGGTCGGTTTTGATGAACTGAACTTCAAAAAACTAAAAAAAAGAAGCCGCAGGATGAAGGCTTCACTTTCCTCCATAGTCTATGATTTGGCAATAAACGGTAAGATAAACGAACCGCTCTCCCAGGAGATGATGGATTGTTTCAGGAAGCTCGCAGGAATGGCAAACAACCTGAACCAGCTGGCACACGAAGCGCACATTGCAGGCTATGAGGATGTGGCCACAGCTGACAGGCTATTGTCAGAAAAGATAGATGAAGTTTTGAATAAATTAAGTGAACTAAGATAACGATGAATGCAAAAATAATGAAAGGGAAATCAGCCGGAGGTCTGATTGACTACCTCAATAGCATGAAAGAGAAAAATGCCAAAGTGATTTTTTCCAATGGAGTCAGTACAACATCAAACCGGACTGTGGTTGCTGCCTTCAATCTCCAATGGGCAAACAGTTCTTCCAAGATAAAGGATAAGATGGGACATCTGGTAATCAGTTTCTCGCCCAAAGACCGGGAAAGGCTGACTGACGAATTTATAACGGAACTCTGCAAGGAATACATGCAGCGTATGAAATTTCCGCCCACTATCTATCTTGGCTACCGTCATCTCGATCAAGAACACGATCATGTACACATCGCTTACAGTCGTATAGACAATGAAGGAAAGGCTATCACATGCGACAGCAACTATGCACGTTCAGTAAATGTCTGCAAATCTATCCGGGCAAAATACGGACTTTCTGCTCCATCAAAGAGAAAAAAAGATGTGAACCGAGACAGACTTATCGGAAAGGATAAGGTCAAATATCATATCATGGACATAGCTTTCCCTGTTCTTGACAAAGCCGGTTCATGGAAAGAATATATCTCAAGGCTGAAATCAGAAGGTGTCGATATAACCATGGTAAGGGATGAATACGGGAATGTACGTGGTATCGTATATACAGCAGAAAATCTTTCTTTTGCCGGAAAGAAAGTGGATCCGGAATTGTCATTCGGAAATTTAAGAAGGAAGTTCGGCAGTTACGGGCAGGAAAAAACCGCTATATCGGATATCAGAAAACATGACTCCGTTTTTACCGGATCTGACATGAATATCTCAAAGGATATGGCTCATGCGGAAGCCTGTCCGGTGGACACTCCGGAATACAGCCCGAATATTCAGAATGCACAATCCAATCAGGAAACTATGGCTGCTGGCAATGTAGAAAGCGGAACCGATAGTGGCAGTTCAATAGGATCTGGAATAGTTGGAGCCGCCATTGAACTGATAGTTCAGCCACATCAGGCACCGGAAACAGGAGGTGGCGGTGGTGGAAGCAGCGACGATAACAAACGTGATGAAGAAAAAGACAAATATGTACCACGAAAAGGCAGAAGGAGGTAACAATGGCAAAGAACAAACCGTTAAAGGATGAAGAATATGATTCCATTGATGAAATCCAGACTACACTGGATAGACATACGGACAAACTTAACCGGATAGAAGCCGGACTTGTTTCTATAAAGAGTGAAATTGCCTCTGTAAGTAAAACCGGTGGCCACAATATGGATAGCAGTGGAGACAGACAGTTTATCCAACTGAGAAATTTGTTCTATGATATATTAGATAAATTGAGCAAAGCATACGAGGAAGTGAAAACCGGAATGTCCGATGCCCAGACAGAAGAATTACTGGTTAAGATTGCCAATCTATGTACGGATATACAAAAGAACAGCCTTAACGCTGTTGAACTGACAGCGGACACGAACAAGCAATATCTTAAGATTATCCCTTACATAGAACGAATGAACCGTATCCTTGATGTTGTAGCAGAACGGCATAACATGTCAAAAGCACCGGTAAAACCTACTACCATTAAAGGCTGGATTCTTTGGTCCATGAAGAGACTTTGGTCTTGGATTGACAGATATGTCGGATTCAAGTATATCAAGCAATTCTTTATCCTTGTAGCCATTTTTATATGGGTAGTCAGCATAGTAACCTCATTCTTTATTTTACGTGAGAATCACAGGTTGAATGATATTGAACAAAAGTATACTTTGCTTTTCAAAGAATTCAAAGAAATATATAGATATAAATAATCCTCGAATTGCCTCGAATTATTACCTTAATAGATTATTGGTTGTATAGATTAAACAATTAGACGAAATAATTTACAATTGTAATGTTTGAGTTATAAAACGGTCGTTAGAATAATCATCATCCCAAATTATATGCAATTTTAATGAATCAGGTGAACCTATGCATAAAACAATATTCTCTTCAATATATCCTACTTGAGGCGTTATTAAATCATAAGGCCCCCATTGTTCTTTATAGAATATAATTCCATTTAGTTTCTCAAAATCTAATATTTCAACTCTGATATTTCTGGCATCAGATTTACCAGAGTTGAATAGTCTTACAACACAAGAACCTTTTCCCTTTTTAATAAGGTTACATCTAATTTCTGCTTTTTTACCTTCTTCTTCACTTTTCTTTAATTGTTTTATTTGGAGCTCATTCAATAGCTTTTCTTGTTTTTTTATTTTATTATCATGTTTGAAGTATACGATTAAACCACCTATAATTCCCAAAAGCGATAAAATATGTCCGCCCCAATCTTTCACAAAATCATAAAAATCATTCATTTCCATAATTCAAAAATATATTTTACCTATTTTATTAAAATATCGTATAAGGAGAACTTATCATAAAAGATTAATAATCAAATAACTTCTCAATTTTCACATAATACTCCTCAACTGTCTCCCTTGTACAATCATAGAATAAATCGCTAAATCTATACTCTTGAGAATCTAGAAACAAACATAGTTTTCTTAAAACAGAAAATGTAGTCATATATATTTGTATATTGTTTGTTTTTGGGAAAGATTTAATTTTTTCAATAACAGTATAAACATCTCTACTACCTGATTCTGGTAAATTTGACAAAATCAATAAACCACTAAAAATCCTATTATTTGAAAACATCAAAATATCCCCTAATAATCGCCTTGTACTTTCAAGTGAATCATCACAATAATCTATTTCGACAAAAGCCTCTTCACCTAATTTTGTAGAGACATAACCATCAAACAATAAAGCATTATTTCTATTCGTATTTGCAGCAAATTCAAAAATTTGAGATAAATATAAACTTACAACAGCTTTTAATTGACGTTCAGTTAATTCTCCAAATGAATTTGTATCAGAACTGTATTCCTCACATCTTAAATTCTGCATATGACAAAAACTGATGCATAATCCACAAGAAACACATTTGTCTGTTGAAATAATTCTGTTTGAATCGATAACTTCTATCGGTCCATTATCACCTATAGCAGCAGTCGGACATATTGTTGTCTCCGACGGCAAATTATAAAAATCTCTCTTGGTATTTGCAACATTAAGATAAGCGCATTTGTGCAATGCGCATTTTTCACATATGCTTGTATCTATAATTTGTATTTTCATAAACATTTAATCTATCAATAATCCATAACGTTTGAAAATATTAGCATAATCAACCGATATATCATTGAGGATACTATTGGCTGCCATTTTTACCAATGTGCGCAAATCACATGTCAATATTTTTATCCCATATATATCATATGATTGCTCTATTAAATATCTTATCTCTGCATCATTAACCGGATGATTAAATCCTATTACTAATGAAGCATAATCTAAGTCATCAGATAAATTAGAATTATAAGTAGTTATTTTATTTTCAATAGCTTGCCTTATTCCTTTAATGTTGTATGCTGGGGTTTCAGTATGGGACTTTATTTCTATGGGTATAATGTGTTCCTCATATTTGCAATATGCATCATATCTTCCCACTTCACCTTTACAATCTACACCTGTAATCTTTAATAGAGAGTGAACTAACGGATAAAATTCTTCTTTATCAGCATTTATGTAATGCTCACAAAAGCTGTCTGCGATGTCATTTATATCCATGCCAGCATCTTCGGCTTCTCTAATAGACTTTACAATAGCGTCCATTTCTTTATCACAGTCAACAAAAGTAGAGAAATCGTTATATAAGACTGAAAGTCTTAGTTCTCTTAACTGTGTTTGACTGCTGATAATACTTATTCTGTTCTGTTCAATATCTGGATGTCTACGAATGACACCGCCCATAAACCATTCTACACTTGTTTCAGGAAGCATTTGATAAGGAGAAAAAACGACATCTGTATCATGTGGTAATGTTTCATCTATGCCGCTACGATACAGTAAGGCATTAAATGATGAAATACAAATTTCTTTTTGAACAGTTATGTTATTTTTCTTTCTAAAAGCAATTGCTGTAAGAAATTTACGAGAAGTAAAATTAGACTTTATACTATCCACAAAAATTTTGCCTTCATCTGTACAGACATAATAATTCTTACCGTTTATTCGTTCTTGTTTATTTTTTATTATACCAGACACACGAAGTATTTGATTTATACTTCTAGTTAAGTTACTAATTTGTTTTATGGGCGTACCCTTCTGCGTTTTAGGATAATGAGGGTGATCAGATGTAAAAGATTTGCCATCTAATCTATTTTGTTTAGCATCAGAAATAAAACCGCCAATATCCTTTATATCATATGTCGTAAGTAAGGGCATCTCATCAGAAGACAATCTATAATCTAGATTGGCCAAAGCATAACATATGCCATATCCTAAATAACAATTAAAATCTAAACTACAATTATGTTCATAAGTTTCAGTAGCAGTAGTTATACCCATAAAAAGCTCTCTTAATAGCTTGAAATTGGGGGTTTCATTAAAAATTTGTTGTACTGCCAATTTACCTAATTTAGTTATTGCATATATCTCAGAACCATAATCTGCTGAAACCAGCCCAAGAACTCTAAGTATTTGCATTCTAGCCTTTGCATTCTGCAATGGAGAATTTCTCGATTCATCTCCTTCCGTATGAATGATTGCTTTTGCTTCATCTCCAACTTTACTTCCACTGGTAATAATCAAAGAGTTCACTCCAATTTCAGCGACACTAGTTTTTGTGAAATACCCTTGTGAATCAGCATAACCATCAGAAATAGACATTTCATACAACAAGCGAATATTGGATATAATGCTTCCTTGATTTTGTAATTTCAAATAATCAACTCCTATCATATATATAAATCAGCTAATCGTTGTTGAGCAATCTCACACCATTTTTTTTCAATCTCAATTCCTGTCCATTTAATATTATGGCCTAGTTGGTTAAGCCTTTCGCAACAAACTCCAAGAGTACCAGAGCCATGAAAAGGATCTAGAATGTGTCCTACAAATTTCCCATTTTCCATTGGACAGAATGCTTTTATAATCTCTGTTATTAGTGCTTCTGGCTTTTGGGATGGATGAAGAGTTCTTTCTTTTGCAAAAGCCTTTCCTGCTAATGTAGGGAAATCCCATACATCTCCTCTCATTGCTCCTTTTTCAGAAGGCACCCAAATTTTTTCTAATCCATTTTTATTTTTATACTTTATTGGAGATTTTAATCTCTTAGTACTTTTATAAGGTACCCTAACTTCATCTACATTATAAGTCCATTTTGAATCATTTTTAGAAAACCAAAGGAAAGGCTCATAATGAGTTGACGGTTCCTTTTTACTACGTGAAAAGCCATTTTCATAATGCCAAATATTCATGCGTCTGTATTTTAACCCTATTTTATACATATACACTTGAATATAGCCAATATAATCATGTATACCGAACCAGACAATACTTCCTTCGCTAGTCAATAATTTACTTAGTAAATTAATTCTTTTATACATTCCATCAAGGAAAACATCTAGTGGCAGCATATCACTTTTATTTCCAAAATCTTTTCCCACATTATAGGGTGGATCTGTCAGAATGAGATCATATTTTACACCCTTTTCTAATAAATACTCCAATATCTTGTCACAGTCAGAATTGATTATACCATATATATTATTCATGCTTATTTCTTTCTAAATATTAGAATATATTGATGGTGAATATTTTCCACATACGAAAATGGATATCCATATGGATGTAGTGATTTATGATTTTGTATTAGAATTTTTGTTCCTTGCAAAATCAACTTTCCTCCTCCTGGAATAGTAGACTTGTTTAATGAATTAATCAAGTCTGAGTGAAAACTTACATATTCTCCCTTATCTCTAAAATCAGATACTATTATTGCCATATACTTGTTGATTTTCAATATCCTTGCACATTGCAATAATATATCCTTACATAGTATTTTTAAGAATTTATCATAATCCTCAATATTGCCTAAGTCTTTATCATCATTAGAATATTGAGTATCCAGATTTTTTTCTACACGATTCTTTTTCACTTTTTGATCTTGTTTATGCAGGATTCCCCAATATGGAGGACTAGTTACAACAAAATCTACAGTATTATCTTTAATTTGAGGTAATACAGCGCACGAATCTCCATTGATAAAGTTATGATGACTACTTGAACCTTTGCCCACTTCAATCTCTAAACGTTCTAAAGATAATGCATGGTACTTTTTTGACAATTCAATACTTATACATTTTCTATCTAAAGTTTCGCATGCCTTAGCTGTAGAACCAACTCCACCAAAAGGATCCAAAACTAACATCCCTTTTTTTGTGAAAAACCTCAATAGTGATTGAATATCTTGAAAAGAGAATGGAGCAGGATGTTGTATTTCAATTTTTGCATGAGGATGAGATGCCCCTAAGCCCTTTTGATACATATAGCTCTTAGTCTCTGGAATCCATTCTTTGCCTGTTAAATCATTTAGTGTGTTACGCTTATCAATTGTACCATTCAACATATTACAGTATTCTTGAGTAGCCTTAAAAGAAATTATCTCATCCTCATCATATAATACTTTATCTGCAATACAATGTTTCTTTATAATCCCACGTTCAACGCATTTTTCAAAAGAATGTCTTGAAAGTTGTAATATTTTCATTGCAGAAGCTGCGTTTATCAGGGTTATATTTCCAAAGATATCTCGTTCTGATAGCACCTGATTTTCTTTATCTTCCGGTTTATCTATTATGTATGTAATTTTATTTGATTCAATCATTTTATATCTTTATTCAAAAGTTCAAGAATACCAACTTCTAATATGTCTGCTATTTTAACTAATGTTTCTAAATCTGGCTGTGCCGTATTTGTGCACCATTTTGAAACAGTGGAGGGATTAACATTCAATTGTTCTGCCAACCATTTATTGGTTCTTTTTTTTTCAACCAATACTACTTTAATTCGATTCAAAT
>ULSF01018785.1_pt1 | contig 18290 bp, 19 predicted proteins | sample 1956121 | NCBI WGS metagenome assembly ULSF01 (sample SAMEA4835701, study PRJEB28245) | human gut metagenome | biome: gut microbiome; material: fecal sample | place: Denmark | collected 2008
ATCGGTAATGCTGACGGCGAGTACCTCATTGCTGATGACGGCAGTGTTTATCCTAAACCTGCACCTACAGACGCAGAGCTGCTGGCTGTTGCAAAGCCTGCCAAAATCGCAGAGCTTAAGGCTGAGCGTGACAGCAAAGAGGTTGAGCCGATTACCTACAACGGCAACAGCTATGACTACGATGACAAGGCAAGGGAGCGTATCAACGCTGCCATTATCGCCTTAGACGTACAGGGAGCTGATGCGTCCATTGATTGGACTACGGCAGATAATGCCGATGTCAAGGTAACAGCTGACGATTTGCGTATGGTTATCGCTATGGTTGCACAACGCTCAAACGCCTTGCACGTAGCGTATAGAGCTGCTAAAGACAAGGTAGAGCAGGCAACAACTGTTGCTGATGTTGAGGCTGTTACTTTAGATGCCTGATTATGGACAAAGCCTGTAACCATGCGGCTTTAAGCTATGTTTCCAACATAAATGTCGGGAGCAACAGGATAGCAACAGCACAGATGTAGCTATAATGCGTGATGTGGGTGTATGGCAAGGCAATAGTAAGCAACAGGTTAGCAACAAATCATATCAAATCTATTGCCTTTTTCAGCTCATGTAATGACTTGTGGGTGTATGTTCCTTTGGTAACACCGGGGCTGGCGTGTCCTAGAATACGTTTGACTGCTGTGTCATTAGCTCCTGCGTTGTCTAAAAGAGTAGCACAGGTGTGACGGCATTCGTGGGGCGTATGGTGGCAGGACGTAGCTGTCATGACATTATCAAAGCGTGTGCGGAATCGGTGGTATGATAGCTGCTCGCCTTTATCATCGACGATGAGTGTTCTGCCTTTTTCCTGCATCCATAGTTGGTAGTAGGGCAGAGCTTTACGGCTGATGGGTACGGCGCGGTTTTCCCCGGCCTCGGTTTTGGACTCACGCACGATAAAGTAACGCTGTTTTAGTTTTACGTCAGCTTTTCTGACTGCCAACATCTCAGACGGACGCACGCCGCTATAAATCATCATCACAACAACTTTTGCCCAACGTGATAACGGCTCGTCACTCTCAGCCAATCGCTTCACGCGGTTCAGCTGGCGTGTGTTAAACGGCGATTTCGGATAGACGATTCTCTTTTTGTCTATCTCAATGTACCGGCTTATATCTGCGCTGGCAGGTATAATCTCGTATTTGACAGCATATGTGTAGAGGTTGTGCATCAGCTGACGGCATTTCTTCTGGCTGGCGTAACCTATTTTTGCACGGCTCATGGCACGGATTACTGCTTGCAGGTCGGATATCTCCAATTTTGCAAACGGGCGTGTGTGCAGCTCATGGCAATGCTTAAAGGCAGCCTTATAGTTGTTGGCCGTTGACTTTGCTATCTTAGGGTAGCGCTCAGCAGCCATCAGCCGATATACCTCAGCAAAGGTTATCGTGGCCGGGGCAAACAGTGATGGATTTTTATTGTAATCGACCAAAAATGCTAAAGCGTCCTCATATGTGGCGTACTGGCCGATTATCTTCTGGCGGCCGTCGATGTATTTCCTGACGATGTAGGGGCGGCGTCTGTTGCCGCTGTAGCAGGCTATTGAGCCAAATCCATTAGGTAATTTCATTTTTTTCTATCATCTCCTATACAGTTAAGTATAGGGCAGAAAGAGAGGTAATTTTTATGGCAGACAAAAATATTTCCAAGGTCGTTTATGGCGGCAAAACATTGATTGACCTGACGGCCGATACCGTCACTGCTGACAAGCTGCTCAGCACCTACACCGCGCATGACAAGAGCGGCGCACTCGTTACCGGTACCTGCACATTTGATGCAGACACCAGCGATGCTACCGCGGCCGTAGCTGAGATTTTGGCAGGAAAGACCGCTTACGTCAACGGCAACAAGCTGACCGGCACAATGAGAAACAACGGCGCTGTCACCGGCACCATCAGCACCAAGGATGAGTCCTACACCATCCCCATCGGTTACCATGACGGCTCCGGCAAGGTGGCCATCAGCACCACTGAGCAGGCCAAGCTCATCGCTACTAACATCCGCTCCGGTGTCAAGATTTTGGGTGTTACCGGTACAATGAGCGGTACTGAGGGCGCTAAGGCTCAGGCCAAGACTGCTACGCCGTCTACTACGCAGCAGACCATCTTGCCGGACAGCACCGGCGGCTACAACTATCTGTCTCAGGTCACCGTCGAGGCTATCCCGTACACCGAGTCTGACAATGCTGCCGGAGGCACAACCGTAACCATAGCTTAAAGGAGGCATGTAATATGGCGGTAAACAAGATTATATACAACGGGGAGACACTGGTAGACCTGACCAGTGATACAGTCACCGCCGATGATCTGGCCGCCGGCGTGACCGCTACCGGGGCTGACGGCAAGCCGGTAATAGGCCTGCTGCCTAAGGTTACCATCGACACGGAGCTGTCGACTACCAGTACAAATCCGGTCCAAAACAAGACCATAACGGCAGCGCTGTCCAACCTTGATATCGACATCGCGACAAACGATGAGATTGACATTGCTTTAAACCTTGCAGGCAGCGGAGATTTGCCGACAGGCGGTGGGGGTATTGTCCCCATTACGCTGGGCGGTACTGGCGCAACAACAATAGCTGGGGCACGTACAAATTTGGGCGTAAGTGCTACAACGGACTTTGCAAAAGTTGCGTTCAGTGGAAGTTATAACGATTTAACAGGAACTCCTACAATACCGACTGCAACAGGTGATTTGACTAATAACAGCGGTTACATTACAAGCAATGCTCTTAATGGTTATGTAAAATCGGTTAATGGTACATCTCCAGATAGCAACGGCAATGTATCAATAAGCGTGAGCGGTAGCAGTGGTAGTGGCGGTGGTAACTATACATTGCCCACGGCAAACAGCAGCACGCTGGGCGGTGTTAAGATTGGCAGTAACATCAGCGTGTCAGACGGCACTATCAGCCTTGCCAAAAGCAACGTGACAAGTGCTTTAGGGTACACGCCTGCTACTACCAACAATGCGTCTTTCACCGGCACAACAATGGTGCAGACGCTGACCGTCAGCAGTGCTCTTAATATCCCCGGTGGCAGTATCTGGATTGAGTAGGTGACATATGAGTATTTTAAGCAAAAAATTATATGTACAAAAAACAGGCGGCACTGCTGTTGCATGTAACATCTACCCTACCTCAGCGGAAGCTGGGGACAAAGCTCTGAGAGTAAAAATTGATAACACTGACGGCTATATAGCCCTCAAAGCGACAGATGATGCCAACGCTACAGGCATGCGTGTTAAAATCGGCACTGTTATATATGCCGTGGCGACAAAACACGAGAGCGGCGGCGTTGCTATCCCTTACACAGAAAGTTATTGGACTGAGGCTGGCAGTCATAGCTTTACTGTCCCGGCTGGTATAACACGCATCCGTGTTGCCGTGTGCGGTGGCGGAGCTGGCAAAGGCAGCTTAATCGGCAACGGTAAAGGTGGCGACAATACGTCTGCATTTGGCATTACTGCAACAGGCGGGCACGGCGGTGGCGTTGCATGGAGAAAAGGCGCTGGCGGTAAGCCTAATGGCCATGCGTCAACTGGCAATAATGTTACTGACGGCTTTGCGTTATCGTTTGACAAGTCAAGCGGCGATTACGGCAAGGGTGGCAACTTTGGTGGCTCGGGTGGCTATGATAGTCAATATGTCGCCGTTACAGCAGGACAAAGTTACACCATAACCGTTGGTGCTGCTGGCGGCTCAAACGGCTCAGCAGGATTCGTACTTATTGCATATGGAGGTGATATTTAGTGGCAGAAAATATGATTGACCTCAATGGTCTTGTACATGTCTGGAGCAAGGTTAAGACGTTGACTGACAACTGCGTTAAGGCTAGTGACCTTGCTGCGGTGGCTACTAGCGGCAGCTATAATGATCTCAGCGACAAGCCGACCATCCCATCTGCATATACATTGCCGACGGCATCAAATACGGTTATGGGTGGCGTAAAGATTGGCAGTAATATTAGCGTGTCGAGCGGCACGATTAGTATCACTAAAAGCAATGTAACATCTGCGCTGGGGTACACTCCTCCGGTAAGCGACACAACCTATGTCAACGCGACAGCGTCAGCCGCAGGCCTGATGAGCAGCAGCGACAAAAGCAAGCTGGACAGCATAGCAGCTAACGCCAACAACTATATCCATCCTGCATCTCATCCGGCAAGCATGATAACCGGACTGGCTGCGGTGGCTACTAGCGGCAGCTATAATGATCTGTCGGACAGCCCGGCGATACCTGTTGTGGATGACAGCTTGTCCAGTGACTCTACCAATGCCGTGCAAAACAAAGTTGTGTATGGCTTGGGGCAAAAGTTTTTTAACCAGCTCAGCGCCTTGGCATCTGTAGCCAGGACTGGCAGCTACTCGGACCTTACCGGCACGCCCGGCAACGCCACGACATCTGCCGCGGGGCTGATGAGCGCTGCGGACAAAGCCAAGCTGGACAAGGTCGACGCTGATGCCGGAAGCGTTAAACTGATAACATACAGTTAAGGTTCTTAAGCCGTCTTATACAGGACGGCTTTTATTATGTAATTTTTAGGAGGTTGAAAGATGAACTATAAACTTTTTTTTGATAGCGTGGCAGGTGCAGGCAAAACGCTTTATACAGGTTGGAATTATAAGGCTGTAGCTGCTGCGATAATGGTAATCCTGCTCCACAAGCATGCAATCCTGTTTTATGCTTTTTCTGCTTTGGTTGTGCTGGACTGTCTGACTAAGTGGTTGGCGATTGCTCATGATTATCTGGTTAAGCAAGGCAAAACAGTGCCAACCATTCTTCAATCGCTGATTGCCATCAAAGCGGCAAGAAGTGCAGGGCTTATTTCCTCTGAAGTCATGAAGCACCGTTTTTTAGGCAAGATTTGCATATATTTACTGTGCGTTATGGCAGCTGCCAGTGCTGATCTGATTATGGTTGAGCTCAGTAAGCCTGCATGGGCAGTGAGTACAATCATCGGCTATTTAACTGCGACGGAATTGTTGAGTATAGTAGAAAACCTCAACGCTGCTGGCGTTGAGGCTGTAAAAGGCTTAATTGATATTATTAAGAAAAAAAGGAGCTGATTAACTATGGACCTTAGACATCTTTTAGCACACGAAGTAGCTGCTGGCATCATCGCCACCGGCATCGAGGGCTCATATGACTCTGTAAGTTGCAGCACCGCCGGCAATTACCCTAGCATGGGAGTGAGCCAGTGGGAGGGCGGCCGCGGGGATAACCTCCTCAGCTGGATTGACAGCGGCCGTAAATTTATCGGCCGTACCTACTCCGACATTGTTAACTCCGGTGAGCTGGATGAGCTGCGTGCGGTCCTCGACAGTGAGCAGGGCAGGGCTGCTCAGCTGGAGATACTGGCAGCTGACTGCCTCGATTATGTCGACGCGCTGATGCCGTACATCAGCGACAGCAAATGCGTAATTTATGCGGGCATGTGGTGCCCTACGTCAACCAACGTGGTGAGAGTGTTTGTCCGCAATCGCAAGAGCTGGGGCTATAATGTTGATGACCTGTCCGCGCTGGCGGATGTGTTTGCGGAGGAGTACTATGTGGCTGCTGCCGTCGGCAACGCCTACCGTCAAGGCTATGCCAACAGGGCGAGAGCTACATATAATTATCTGGCCGGACACGATATCGACTGGGGGCTGCTTGATGTATGACAAATCGTGGATATATCGCATTGGCGTTATGTGTCTGTGCGCTGCTGTCGGCAGCTACATCCTGTACGCCTGCCTCAGCGGCGGATGCGGCCGTAGCGGCTCCCCAGCAGGAGATAATGGTGAGCGTGCCGCTCAGCAGGTTAACCGAGCTGCAGAGCTTAATCAACAGGCAGGAGCAGCGGTTAAATCGGCTGCAGGAGCTGTTGGGCGGGCAGAGCAGCACGCTGACAGAGCAGAGCAGCTCAATCAGTCAGCTCAGGCAGGAGCTGCAGACTGCCAAAAGCTCGTTGAGCAAATCAGATCAGATAATCGACGAGCAAAACAAATCATTGACGAGCTTATCAGAGGAGCTCAAGCAGGAGCAGCGCAGGACGCGGCGCATTGAGCGTCAGCGCCTATTATGGCAGGCTGTTGCCGGCGGCGCTGTTGTGTACGCTTTAACCAAATAGTCAGATGTTACCCACGGGCTTCGGCTCGTGGGTAATTTTTTTATAATTTTTTCGGGATTTTTATAGATAAGTCATTGACATATAAGTCAATGGGAAACAGGCAAACGCAATCCTCCGGCGTATGTTAAAAAAAATGCTTTTCGCGGTTCTGAAGCACCCGGAAATTTTAAAATAACGCATAAAAAAAGAGGCTCTGCTGATAGCAGGGCCTCTTTAGCATGGGGGCGATGTGGGGATGTCACATCGCTTTTCGAAGTGATTTTATTATATATCTAATTGTTTGAATTGTCAAGCCATTTGACAATTTGTTCTATTAACGCTGACCACACTTTTCGGCCCTGCTTAAATTTGCAGAGATCAGCCATATCAACGCCGATATCTTTAGCCAAAGCTGGCCATGAGAGGCAGCGCATAACGCGGGCTTTGTCGAGGCGCTGCAGCAGCGTTTCCTCTGGCATCTTATCGGCCTCGGTAAAAATATATGCCGGTATGTTGAGCGCCGCTGCGATCGCGGCGATGTTGGCGAGATTGGGGATGGATTTTCCGTGCTCGGCCGCTCCAATAGTGCAGGCCGTTACACCAGATAGCTCTGCCAGCCGCTTGATGGTAAGGCCTGCATTTATGCGGTTCTCACGGATTTTATAGGCCAGCGTTCCCCGCTCCAATGCGGGCATGTTCCACCCACGTGCTTGCCCCTGTGGGTTCCTCGGTGATTCGGTGCACCGCTGTTCATGTAAACAATCGGAAATTGACAGCTATAAACGTAAGATTTCCGGTCCGCTGATGGACAGAATCGATATGCAGATAAACCTGAGCAGGGTGGAGTTCAGCGAGCTGAAAACGAAGGAAAAGGGCGAATCTTCGGCTGCCATCCGCGAACGCGTGGTGAAGGCGCGACTGCTGCAGCAGGAGCGCTTGGAAGCCTTGGGGATGCACTGCAATGCGCAGATGGGCCGGAGCGAGGTTGTTAAATATTGCCAGCTGGACGCGGCGGCGCAGAATGTTATGGAGCGTTACTTTAATATGCTCAACCTCAGCGCCCGCAGCCATGACCGCATCCTGAAGGTGGCACGCACGATTGCCGACCTTGCGGGCAGTGAGAACATTGAGGCGGTGCATCTGGCGGAGGCTATTCAGCTGCGCACCAGCGTGCGGCCGTAAGGAGCAGGCTTCGAAGCAGGTAAGCTTAACGCTCTGCGTATTACTGACGGTAGTACGCAGAGCGTTTTTTGTTGCTTTCTTTCCTAAAATGATGTAAAATAAAAGAAAACGAAAGGAACGAAAGCTAATGACAAAAGAAACACTTGCGTATGAGAATATCGACAGAGAGTTTAAAGAGCTGTATGTCAGTGACATCAAAAAAACAGTAGTTGCTTTTGCCAATACAGAGGGCGGAATTTTATATATCGGCATAAATGATGCAGGAGAGGTTGTCGGTCTGCCAAACGTAGACGATGTAATGCAGCAGACAGCCAATACGCTTAAGGACAGCATTGCACCGGATGTTATGCCGTTTGTCAAAATACGCGCAGTTACCAAAGAAGGTAAACAGATTATTAAGGTTGCGGTGCAAAACGGCACGAGCAGACCGTATTATATTCGTGAAAAAGGCTTAAAGCCCAGTGGTGTTTATATCAGGCAGGGCAGCAGCAACCAGCAGCTGAGCGATGAAGGCATTCGCCGTATGCTGATAGAGGTTAACGGTAAAAGCTATGAAAGCATGCGCAGTATGCAGCAGGAGCTGACCTTTACTGCTTTGCGCAAGCATTTTCGGCAGCGTGAGCTGAAATTGGATGAGGCGCAGCTGCGCACTCTTAAGCTCATCGGTGACGATGGCCTGTACACAAATCTGGCGCTGCTGCTGTCCGAGCAGTGCGAGCATTCGCTGAAGGTTGCGGTTTTTCAGGGCAGCACGAGAGCGGTTTTTCGCGACAGACGTGAGTTTACCGGCTCCTTGCTGCAGCAGCTTTACGATGCTTACGCATTTATAGATAATTATAATAAGACTAAGGCAACCTTTCACGGCTTGGAGCGTGTAGATACGCTGGATTATCCGCCTGAGGCTGTGCGTGAGGTGCTGCTGAATTGCCTTGTACACCGTGATTACAGTTTCAGCGGCAGCACGTTGGTTAATATTTACGATGACCGCATTGAGTTTATCTCTTTGGGTGGACTCGTTACTGGCTTAAAAATGGAAACAATTTTTATTGGCGTATCGCAGACGCGCAATCCTGCGTTGGCTGCTGTGTTCTACCGCTTGCGCTTAATTGAGAGCTTTGGTACGGGGATTGAAAAAATTCAGCAGAGCTATCTGGATACTGCGGCAAAGCCGGAATTTATTGCGGTTTATGGTGGCTTTAAGGTTGTTTTGCCCAATGTCAATGAGGTGCAGGCCAAGGAGTTTAGCATCAGCGAAACGCAGGAATACTATGGCTTTGTGGATGAAAAGGACAAAGTAATGCAGCTGGCTGCTGTGCAGGGCTATGTTACCCGCAAGCAGGTTGAGGATGCCTTGCAGGTGAAAACAACTAAGGCCTATATGCTTTTGCAGGAGCTGTGTGATGCAGGCAGGCTGACGCCTATCGGAGTAGGGAGAAGCAGAAAGTATATCAGCAGGTGAGCTTAACGCTTTGCGTATTACTGACGGTAGTACGCAGAGCGTTTTTTCTTACAAATCTGTAACCTGCTTTACAAAATCACGGATAAATAAAAAAATCTGCAAGTTTTTGTACAAAGGTGTTGACGAAAGATATACGCAGTGGTAAACTAGGCACAACTTCAAAAAAACCACAAACCGTTGAGACGGAGATCAAGTCAGCAGATGCGCTTACAGAGAGTTCGGGCAGGTGGGAGCCGGATAGAGATGCAGGCTGATAAATGGACCGTTGAGGGTGCTGTCAAATCGCTTCGGCGAGAGTATTCAGCAACGTAACACCAGCGTTAAAGGTGAGGAGTGTGATGGCACTCTGCGAGAGCGCGTCGCGATAGCGACGAAACAAGGTGGTACCGCAGGTATAAGTATTTACAGCCTGTCCTTGGAATTGCTTAGAAAAGCTAAGCAGCTTCAGGACAGGCTTTTTTTGTATAACAAATCTGTGATAGGCCTTCTCGTAGAATGTTAAAGCTTTAAACTATGGGAGGAATTAAAAATGATTAAAGAAGCAATTGTAAAAATCGTCGGCAAAGAGGATTTAACCTATAACGAAGCATATGACGTAATCAACGAGATTATGAGCGGTGAAACAAGTGCAACGCAGAATGCAGCCTTTCTGGCAGCGCTTTCTACCAAGAGCACTACGGCGGAAACTACCGATGAAATCGCCGGCTGCGCCACTGCGATGCGTGACCACGCACTGAAATGCGAAACGGGCATGGATATCTTTGAGATCGTCGGTACCGGCGGCGACGGCTCCAACAGCTTCAACATTTCCACAACCTCCGCTCTGGTTGCTGCGGCAGGCGGCATGAAGGTTGCTAAGCACGGCAACCGCGCCGCTTCCTCCCAATGCGGCACTGCGGATTGCCTGGAGGCGCTGGGCGTAAACATTCAGCAGGACCCGGAAAAATGCGTGGAGCTGTTAAAGGAAGTCGGCATGTGCTTCTTCTTCGCACAGAAATACCACACCTCGATGAAATATGTAGGACCTATCCGCAAGGAGCTGGGCATCCGCACCGTATTCAACATCCTCGGACCTCTGACGAACCCCGGCAGCCCGAAGATGCAGCTCTTGGGTGTGTATGACGAGTATCTGGTTCAGCCGCTGGCGCAGGTACTGATGAACCTGGGAGTTAAGCGTGGCATGGTGGTTTACGGTCAGGACAGACTTGATGAGATTTCGCTGAGCGCACCGACTACCGTTTGCGAGTTTAAGGACGGCTGGATGAAAAATTACGTTATCAAGCCTGAGGACTTCGGCATGGAGCGCTGCACCAAGGCTGATCTGGTAGGCGGTCTGCCGGAGGAAAACGCTAAGATTACGCGCGACATTCTGGCGGGAGCGCAGGGGCCGAAACGCAATGCAGTTTTGCTGAATGCCGGCGCCAGCCTGTATATCGGCGGCAAGGCCGAGAGCTTTGCGGATGGCGTGAAGCTGGCGGCAGAGCTGATTGACAGCGGCAAGGCGCTGCAGACGTTGGAAAAGCTGATTGAGCTGAGCAATAAATAAGCTGATTAAAGAGGTTAGATTATGATTTTAGATGAGATTGCGGAATATACCAAAGAGCGTGTGCGGGCGCTCAAAGCGCACAAAAGCCTTTACGCGGTGCGTGATGAGGCAGAGGGCAGACCGCAAGGCAAGGATTTCAGGGCAGCGCTTGCTGCCCCCGGCCTGAGTGTAATCGCCGAGCTGAAGAAGGCATCCCCCTCGAAGGGCGTTATTGCCCCCGATTTTACGGACATCTACCTGCGCAAGGCTGCGGAGTACGAGGCAGGCGGCGCAGCAGCCATCTCCTGCCTGACGGAGCCGCAGTTCTTCCAGGGCAGCGATGCTTACCTGCAGGCAGTACGCCAAAGAGTGGAGCTGCCGCTTCTGCGTAAGGATTTCACGCTGGATGAGTACCAGATTTACGAGGCCAAATGCATCGGTGCCGACGCGGTACTGCTCATCTGCAGCCTGCTGAGTGCAGCGCAGCTGGCTGAATACCTGGCGCAGGCGCAGGAGCTGGGGCTGAGCGCTTTGGTGGAGGCACACACCGCAGGCGAGGTGCAGCAGGCACTGGCGGCGGGCGCGGAAATCATCGGCGTGAACAACCGCAATCTCAAGGATTTCAGCGTGAACCCGGTAAACAGCCTGCGCCTGAGGGATGCGATTCCCGCAAGCAAGATTTTTGTAGCGGAAAGCGGCATCAAGTGCGCAGCCGATACGCAGGCGCTGAAGCAGGCAGGCGTGCAGGCGGTGCTGGTGGGCGAAGCGTTGATGCGCAGCGCGGATGCGGCGGCAATGCTGAAGGAGATGCGTGATGCGTAAGGTAAAGGTTAAAATCTGCGGCTTGAAGCGTGCGCAGGATATAGAGTGTGTCAACAAGCTGCTGCCCGATTATATAGGCTTCGTTTTTGCCAAGACCAAACGCGAGGTGACGGAGCAGCAGGCAGCACAGCTGAAGGCAATGCTTAACCCGCAGATTAAGGCAGTCGGCGTTTTCGTCAATGCCGAGATAGATTTGATTGTACGCCTGGCAGCAAGCAGGACGATAGACATCATCCAGCTGCACGGTGACGAGGATGCGGCCTACTGCGAAAGGCTGCGACTGCAGACGGAACTGCCGATTATCAAAGCAGTCCGCGTGAAGGACGCAGGCTCCTTTGAAAATCTGCAAGCCTATCCCTGCGATTACCTGCTCTTTGATACCTATACCAAGGGGCAGTACGGCGGCACCGGTAAGCGTTTTGATTTATCGCTGGTGGCAGATGAAAAAATCAATAAGCCGTATCTTATAGCAGGCGGTCTTGAGGCGGCGAATGTTGCAGATGTATTGAAAAACAGTAACGCCTTTGCCGTAGATGTAAGCGGTGGCGTAGAAACAGAAGGGTTGAAGGACCCGGAAAAAATTGCCGCATTTATAGCGGAGGTAAGGGGAGATAACGATGACAAAAGGTAGATATGGTATTCACGGCGGTCAATATATGCCGGAAACTTTGATGAACGCAGTGCTGGAATTAGAGGCTGCATATGAAAAATTTAAAAACGATCCCGAATTCAAGGCTGAGCTGGCGCGCTTGTACCGCGAATATGCCAACAGACCGTCCCTCCTGTATTACGCAGAGAAGATGACCAAGGATTTGGGTGGCTGCAAGATTTACCTGAAGCGTGAGGATCTGAACCACACCGGCGCCCACAAAATCAACAACGTTCTGGGACAGATTCTGCTGGCGCAGAAGATGGGCAAAAAGCGTGTTATTGCCGAAACAGGCGCAGGTCAGCACGGCGTTGCGACTGCTACCGCAGCGGCGCTGATGAATATGGAATGCGTTGTTTACATGGGCAAGGAGGACTGCGAGCGTCAGGCGCTCAACGTGTTCCGCATGGAGCTTCTGGGTGCGAAGGTTGTGCCCGTAAGCAGCGGTACCGGTACCCTGAAGGACGCAGTAAACGAAGCACTGCGCGTATGGACCGAACGCGTTGAGGATACCTACTATGTTCTGGGCAGCGTTATGGGCCCGCACCCGTATCCGGAAATCGTGCGCGACTTCCAGAAGATTATCGGCGAGGAAATCAAAGCGCAGATGCTGGAAAAGGAAGGACGCCTGCCTGATGTGCTGGTGGCTTGCGTGGGCGGCGGCTCCAATGCTATGGGTATGTTCTATGACTTCATCGAGGACAAGGACGTGCGCTTAATTGGCGTAGAGGCTGCAGGCCTGGGCGTAGATAATCCCAAGAACGCCGCAACCATGGCAAACGGCAAGCTGGGTATCTTCCATGGCATGAAGAGCTACTTCCTGCAGGATGAATACGGCCAGATTGCTCCGGTTTATTCCATCTCCGCCGGTCTTGATTACCCCGGCATCGGCCCCGAGCATGCTTATCTGCACGACATCGGCCGTGCGGAATACGTTCCTGCTACCGATAAGGAAGCAGTTGACGCCTTCAACTATCTTTCCAAAACAGAAGGCATTATCCCCGCAATCGAAAGTGCGCATGCCGTAGCCTACGCTATGAAGCTGGCACCGACTCTGCCGAAGGACAAGATTATGGTTATAAATATTTCCGGCCGCGGTGATAAGGACGTTGCCGCAATTGCACGTTATATGGGAGTTGATTTACATGAATAGAATACAAAAGGCATTTGACGAAAAGAAAAAGGTATTTATCGGCTTTGTGACCGCTGGCGATCCCAATCTTGCTACAACCAAGGAGCTGGTGAGAGCCATGATTAAGGGCGGTGCAGGCTTAATTGAGTTCGGCATTCCCTTCTCCGACCCCGTGGCTGAGGGCGAGGTTATCCAAAAAGCGGATATGCGTGCGTTGGCTGCAGGCACTACTACCGATAAAATTTTTGATCTCGTAGCGGAGCTTCGCGAGGAAACACAGGTACCGCTGGTATTTTTGACCTACGCTAATCCGATTTATGCCTACGGTGCGGAAAAATTCTTTACCCGCTGCGAAGAAACAGGTGTAGACGGCGTTATCATACCAGATATACCGTACGAGGAGCGCGAGGAGATGCGTCCGTTCAGCGAACCGCATCACGTTGCTCTGGTGCCGCTGATTGCGCCAACCTCCAAGGACCGCATCCAGAAAATCGCCGCTGTTGCCCAAGGCTATGTATATGTAGTTTCTTCCTTAGGCGTTACCGGCGTGCGCAGCAACATCACTACCGATATCGACGGCATTGTGGCAGAGGTGCGCAAGGCTACCGATATACCGGTGGCTGTAGGCTTCGGTATCGCTGCTCCCGAGCAGGCTTATAAAATGGCTAAGGCCAGCGACGGCGCTATTGTAGGCAGTGCGATTGAAAAAATCGTGGCACAATACGGCGAGGCTTCTCCCGAGCATGTTTACGAATACGTCAAGAGTATGTCCGAAGCGGTTGCCAAGGCAGCTGCAGAGGCTTAATCACAAAAGTTTGGACACAAAAAACTCCGTTCCTTACTGCACAGGCAGCAGGGAGCGGAGTTTTTCGGTTTAAATTATTGCAGCGGCATTGGCTCAGTGCCACCGTTTACTGCGTCCGGCTGTTCAAAAATGAAGGCAGGGGACGGATAGTAGAATTTGCAGTGCTGGAAGTTGATAACCTCGGTGGAGAAGCGTTTCAGCAGAGCATAGGAAGCACGCTCTTCGAAATCAATCAGGTTGTCCTTGTTGATATCAGCGTCTTTTACGATTACCAGCAGATAAGCCGGTACTTCCGGTGCATCCTCGGGAACCTGGCTGCGGTCGAGAGGGATGTTCGGAATAATTTCCAGATCACCGATAGGCTGTTGGTTTTCATTGTACAGCATAGCATGATAAACATTTTCGTACAGGGTACGAGCGAGTCTTAAAGAATAAGCTCCGGAACTCATATTATTCACTCCTTAAAAAGATGTTTTTGATGACTCTCGCTTTATCAAAAAAAGCAATAAACATAACGCTATTATTGTAACATAGATTACGGAAATAAGCAAAATGAATCTATAATGAAATGATTCCACAGCAATTTATGCAGAAAAGCTGTATTAATAATCAAAAAATAGCAAGAATATTTCATGGAATCTGCATTTTTATGCTGAATGTATTCTGTATACATGACATTTCTGTCGATTTTTTAGCAGGAATTTACACAATGTTGACGAATAAGAAGAATAACAATATGTTGCTGCGTGAATTTTGTTATCTTAGCACATATGTATATTAAAGGAGGGGAACTCTTATGAAAAAACTCTTGGCTTTTTTACTTGGTATCATGGTTATGGCTACTATGATTGCCGGCTGCGGCGGTGGAGATAAGAAAGATGATAAAAAACCTGCTGCTCAAAAATTCATTAACATTGCTACCGGCGGTACCTCCGGTACCTACTTCCCGTTAGGCGGTGCTCTTGCTGATATCCTGAATAAAAATATTCCGGGTACCAATGCTTCTGCACAATCTACCGGCGCTTCCGTAGCAAACGTAAACCTGCTCAGCCAAGGCAAGGTTGAAATTGCTTTTATTCAAAATGATATTGCTTACTATGCTGCCAACGGCACTGAAATGTTCAAAGGCAAACAGGTTGCCGGCCTGCAAGGTCTTGCAACTCTGTATCCGGAAACCGTACAGATTGTAACCCTGAAAAAATCCGGTATCAAATCTGTTGCTGATTTCAAAGGCAAACGCATCGCTGTAGGTGCTGCAGGCTCCGGTACCGAAGCTAACGCTCGCCAGATTATGGAAGCATATGGCATTAAATATGATGATATTAAGGTTCAATACCTGTCCTTCGGTGAAGCTGCAAGTGCTCTGAAGGACGGCAACGTTGATGCTGCCTTCGTAACCGCAGGCCATCCGACCGCTGCTATTCAGGATATCGCAACTCAGAACGACGTTGTACTGGTTCCGGTTGATGCTGACAAGGCTGACTCTCTGATCAAAAAATATCCGTTCTACACCAAGCTGGTTATCAAAGCCGGTACTTATCCGAAGCAGGATGCTGACGTTTCCGCAGTAGCAGTAAAATGCATGCTGGCAGTAACCGACAAAATGGATGCAGACACAGCTTATGCAATCGTTAAAGCTCTGTACGGCAACCTTGACCGTATGAAATCCGCTCACTCCGCAGCAAATGCTATCAGCAAAGATACTGCTAAAGACGGCATGTCCATTAAGCTGAACCCGGGTGCTGAAAAATTCTTTAACGAAAAATAAGGATTTTAAATGATGCCGAACTTCAAAGACCGGAAACCGGCGTTTGCCGGTGGCCGGTCTTTTTTCCCAGTAAAGAATTTAGTAATTATTATAAGCGTTGTTTTAATGCTTTTGGGGTGGTATAGTACGCGCCTGGTGGTGGCTATTATACCTGAGGGAGCTTCGGGAGCTGTTACTTTTGCCACAGCGGCAGGTGATGAATGGTACATCAGCCTGACGCATTCGGTGGAAAAAACTGCCTGGAATGATTATTTCAGGGTTAACGGCGCAAATAACATGACCATGACGCACACCCGCTTTTCCTCGCTGGGCTGGGGTTATCCTTATTCCGTTGCCGACGGCAAGCTGACGCAGACTGCCGACGGCAAGTTTGATATGGAGATGAACCGCCCCTATAAGGAGGTTGCCCTGCGTATATCCGAGCAGGCAATGCCGCACATTGTCCACGGCGGCGACAGCTACGATCTGATTGCTCTGTACGGGCAGGGGACTGCGGTAACGGTGAAGGCCATGTATCGATATCAGTACTGGCTGGAACGGTACTTTTAGGTTTTATTATATTAAATGAGAGGAGCTGATACCCATGTCTGAAAAAGAAAAGAAAGTAAGAGAGCTTTCAGCAGAAGAGGTATTGCAAAAATTTGACAAGGAATCAGACAAGCGTGAGCTTACAGGTGTGTGGGGTAAAATTATTTCCGCAATCTGTATTCTGTTTGCACTTTTCCAATTATATACAGCCACCTTCGGTGTGCTGGATGCGCATCTGCAGCGTGCTATTCACTTAGCCTTCGGCTTTTTATTGATTTTCCTGCTGTATCCCAGCAGACATTCCTGGTCCCGCAGCAAGATGCATCCCTTTGATGCCTTCCTGGCACTGCTCAGCGCAGGCACTGCCATGTATCTGGTTGTCAACTATCAGGAGCTGGTGCTGCGTGCCGGCATGAACACGGAAACTGACTTCATCGTCGGCCTTATCGGTACGATTATGGTATTTGAAGCAGCGCGCCGCGTAGTAGGCTGGCCGATGATTATCGTTGCCTTCTGCTTCATGCTGTATGCCTTCTTAGGCCCTTACGTTCCCGGTATTCTGGCGCATCGCGGCGTTGGCGTGCAGGAAATGTTTGACCATCTGTTCTTCACTACCGAGGGTATTTTCGGTACGCCTATGGGTGTATCTTCTACCTTTATTTATCTGTTCATCCTCTTTGGTGCATATCTGGAAACCACCGGCCTGGGCAAATTCTTCATTGATATTGCCAACGCAATCGCAGGCTGGGCAGCAGGCGGACCGGCGAAGGTTGCCGTACTGTCCTCCGGCCTCATGGGTACTGTTTCCGGCAGCTCCGTTGGTAACGTTGCCGGCACCGGTGCTTTCACCATCCCGATGATGAAAAAGCTTGGCTATCGTCCGGCTTTTGCGGGCGCTGTTGAGGCTGCTGCTTCTACCGGCGGTCAGCTGATGCCTCCTGTAATGGGCGCTGCAGCCTTCCTGATGGCAGAGTTTGTAGGCGTACCGTACTTTGATGTTGTTAAGGCTGCCGTTATCCCGGCAATGCTGTACTATATCGGCGTATGGCTGGGCGTTCACTACGAAGCTAGAAAGTTCGGCCTGAAGGGCACTCCGCGTGACCAGCTGCCGAAGTTCAAGACTTTGTTCCTCGAAAAAGGCCATCTGGCTATTCCGTTAATCGTTATCGTTTACCTGCTCGTAAGCGGTTATACTCCTATGCGTGCTGCTTTGGCAGCTATCGTGCTGACCATCGTTTGCGCCTGCCTGCGTAAATCCACCCGCATCGGCTTCAAGCAAATCGTCCAAGGCCTCATTGACGGCTCCAAGGGCGTGCTTGGCGTACTGATTGCCTGTGCAACCGCAGGTATCATCATCGGCGTTGTTACCAAAACCGGCGTAGGCCTGAAGATTGCCACTGCTCTGCTAGATTTGGCAGGCGGTAATCTGCTGCCGGCAATGTTCTTCACCATGATCACTTCGCTGATTCTTGGCATGGGCGTGCCGACAACTGCTAACTATGTAATTACATCTACCATTGCAGCACCTGCTCTGGTGCAGATGAATGTACCGGTGCTGGCAGCGCATATGTTCGCGTTCTACTTCGGTATCGTTGCTGACGTTACACCGCCTGTTGCCTTGGCTGCTTATGCCGGCGCAGGTATTGCCGGTGCTAACCCGATGCGTACCGGCGTTATCGCTGCTAAGCTGGCGATTGCAGCGTTCATCGTTCCGTACATCTTCGTGCTGGCACCTGAGCTGCTGATGATCAACGCAACTCCGTTCACCATCTGCTACAGCGCCTTCACCGCGATTGTCGGTATGTGGGGTGCTTCCATGGCGATGATCGGCTTCTGCAACAATCTGCTGAACATTCCGCAGCGTATTCTGTTCCTCGTTGGCGGTATCTGCATGATTATCCCAGGCGTATTTACCGACGGTATCGGTGTTGCGCTTGTTGCCGTTGCCTATGTATGGCAGCGCATGAACAAGGTTAAGGGTGCGATTCAGCAAGATGGGGAAGACCTGTAAACCGAAAATTTCATAGCAAGTTTCATAGTCCTGCGTGCATTTAAGATGCTGCGCAGGACTTTTTTGCTTATTATTATACTAATGGCCTTTTAGTTTTGCTTTAGAATAGGCAGCTTGCCGGTCTGCTTCCGCTCCTGCAGGGGATGCTTGCCATAAATCATTATATATAATGAAGAAAACCCTCAGACTTTTATGTCCGGGGGCTTTTGTTTTCTATAAAGATGGGCTGCCGTACCTTGTTTACGACAGCCCCTGTGCCATATGATTAGTTCTTAGTATATT
>ULSF01081629.1_pt1 | contig 18239 bp, 16 predicted proteins | sample 1956121 | NCBI WGS metagenome assembly ULSF01 (sample SAMEA4835701, study PRJEB28245) | human gut metagenome | biome: gut microbiome; material: fecal sample | place: Denmark | collected 2008
CGGCAACCTGTCATCATAAGGATCCTCAATTGCTGGAACTTGCGCAAAGCTTTTTAGCGGCAAAAGAACCGTTTAGGGCACCGATGATGTTTTATCTTTGGGGACACAGCTATGAATTTGATATGGATAACAATTGGAAGATTATTGAGAAGTTTGCAGAAATGATGGGCGGCAGAGAAGAGATATGGTATGCTACTAACCTTGAAATTTTTGAATATATCGAAGCATTCCGGCTTTTGCGAACATCTAATGACGGAAGAACTCTGTTTAATCCTACGGCGTATACGCTGTATTTCAGCACCGGAAGCGATTCCTTTGAAATAAAGCCGGCGGAAACTTTAAAAATTTAATAGAATAAGTAGGTGTAACTGCTTTTAAGAGTATCAAAAAAGTCATACGACTAAAGAAGTTACATAATAAATTTCGTCCGCGGGGTATCGAGAGACGCTCCGGAGGGGGAGAAAGTATACATTAAAGAGCGCAGGAGGACCGGTAAACGGTCCTCAATGCGATACATAAAATTTTGTATCTGTTCACAAACAGTCTTTTTGGCAGAATGCAAGCAGGCGTAAATGCCTGCTTTATATATTTTGGGGAAGCGCCGTACTGAGCGCGCCCAAGTGTTCTTTATAATCACGCATCATTAAAGTCCATTTTCCCTCTTCATATTCCACAACAGAAATAGAAGCATTGGATACCCAGGGAAAATCCTGCATATGCTCATAAGAAAGTGAATTCCATACCGCTTCCATCGCACGGATCGGAGTGGCGTGAGTGGCAATGCAAACGGTCTTTTTGGGGTTTTGCCGGATAATATCCATTACCGTTGATCTTACACGGGTATAAAGTTGGGCTACAGATTCGCCATGAGGTAATACGGCTGCTCCGATATTGTGCATCCAAATTTCGTGCATCTGCGGATAATTTGCCGCAATCGTATCAAAGGGACTGCTTTCCCATAGACCTGCTGAAATTTCACGCAATCCGCTATTTTTGTAAATGGGACAATGCTGCTCTTGCGCGATAAGAAAACCGGTATTGTATGCTCGCTGAAGATCGGAAGCATAAACGGCGTCGATGGAAAATTTTTTTAATTCTTTCGCCGTTGCCTGCGCTTGAGCCAGTCCTTTGGGGGTGAGAACAAAATTACTGGAGCCGGCAAAAAGTCGCAGTAGATTCGCTTGGCTTTCTCCATGGCGAACAAAAATTAAGCGTGTCATAAAAGCACCTCGGAATAAAAAACTATACATACTATACCACGCAAACGACTTTTTGAAAAGCAATTCCTTAAAATAACGCTTTCTTTTGTATAAAAAGTGATGTATAATAAAGTGTGTTTTTTAAGGAGGAATCAACATGAATGAAATAAAAATACAGGCGCAGAAAGCATTATTGGAACTTTTGGAAATCGCTGATTTGAAAGAAGGCAATTTGTTTGTGGTAGGTTGTTCTTCCAGTGAGATTGTAGGAAAAACGATAGGAAAGGGATCAAGCATGGAAGCGGCACAGGCCGTGTTTGAGGGAATTTATCCGATTTTAAAAGAGCGGGGGATTTACCTTGCGGCACAGTGCTGTGAGCATTTGAATCGGGCACTGGTTATTGAGAAAAGCGCCGCGGAAAAATTCGGGTATGAAATAGTCAGTGTAGTACCTCAGCCAAAGGCAGGAGGATCCTTTGCCACCACGGCATATAGAAATTTTGAAGCACCGGTGATGGTGGAAAGAATAAAAGCGAACGCGGGTATGGATATTGGAGGAACTTTGATTGGGATGCATTTGAAAGCTGTGGCAGTTCCGGTACGGGTTTCTGCGGATAGGATCGGAGAAGCCATTTTGCTGTGCGCCAGAACGCGGCCGAAATATATCGGAGGGGAAAGAGCAAAATATGAATGATGGCGTTTTGTGATTCGTACAGATTCTTGCAAAAAATAAAGTTGAGAAAAGGAAAAACGAATGGAACCTAATTTTATGCCCCCGCATCACGCGGCGGCCGAAAAAAATAAGGAACCCAGACCTGAAAACATCAAAGAAGTTCCCGGTTATGTCATAAGAGTGCTTGCGTCTTTTTTTTCAAGACTCTTTTATATATTCGGATTGGTTTGGGAAACGAAACCTTTGATTTTAATATTGATGATTGTTGTGGCTCTCGCCAATGGTTTGCTTCCGATTGCCGGCGCGTATATCAATGCGGCTATTATTAATATGCTTGCGCAGAATTTAAGAACCGGAGCGGTAACAACAGCGGCGATGGCCGTCTTATTCGTTTTTCAGTTTGTTTATTTATTTTTGAATCGGGTTACAAATGATATAAATCATATGATATCCAGTATTTCCGGTGAAATGATTACGAATCACATTCGGCGGAAAATTATGAAAAAGGCGAAAGAAATTGATATTGCCTGTTTTGATTTGCCCGATTTTTACGAAAAGCTGGAAAATGCCAATCGTGAGGCCGGTATGCGCCCTATACAGGTACTGAACGCTTCTCTTACGATCATCAGTACCGTAATCAGCATGGTTAGCTTTATTGTGGTGTTGGCGGCGATCAGCTTGTGGGCGCCGGCGGTTGTGATTGTATTGGCAGTGCCTTCTGCTCTTATCAGTTTTATTTACCGAAGAAAGACCGTAGGCTATATGCGCAGAAGGTCCAAGGCTCGCCGGCAAATGAATTATTATTCCAGCACAATGATCAATAAAGATTTGGTAAAAGAGATACGGCTGCTGGATCTGGGTGATGCTCTTGAAAATCGTTATGATGCGGTATTTAAGGATTACTTCAAAGGACTAAAACGGATTATCCTTTCCGAAGGCGCTTGGAATATCGGCCTTGGTATTGTTCGTATTGCCGTAAATTGTTTTTTGTTTTGGTTCGTTGCTTCCATGGTACTCCATAATCAGATACAGGTGGGTGATTATGCGCTTTATACAGGCGCGCTGAATTCTATTGCCGCCGGAGTGGCATCTTTTGTGAGCGGTACGGCTACGATTTATGAGGGAACTTTGTTTATTGATAATTTGATTTCTTTTATGAAGCAGGAAAAAAAGATTGTTCCAATACAAGAGACACCATTGATACCGGAACGTCATGTAGGCCATACCATTGAATTTAAAAACGTGAGCTTTCAATATCCCGGAACAGAACGATATGTTCTTAAAAATATCAATTTAACATTAAAAGCAGGGGAAACTATTGTTTTGGTAGGTCTCAACGGCGCAGGAAAAACCACGTTGATCAAGCTTCTTACCCGCCTTTATGATCCTACCTCAGGAGAAATTCTTTTAGACGGGAAAGATATTCGCCGATATGATGTGCAGGCTTTGTATGGAATTTTCGGCATTGTATTTCAGGATTTCGGTAAATATGCGGTTACGGTAAAGGAAAATATTTTGTTCGGCAACATTCGGCAGACGCCTGACACGGCACGAATAGAGGATGCCGCACGGCAGAGCGATTCTTTCGGTTATATACAGTCGCTGCCGCAGGGATTTGATACACCGCTGATGCGTTATTTTGAGGAAGATGGGTTGGAACTTTCCATCGGACAATGGCAGAAATTAGCCGTAGCCAGAGCCTTTTACGGCGATTCCGATATCCTTGTATTGGATGAACCCACGGCATCTCTGGACGCTTTGGCAGAGCAGGAAATTTACAATCAGTTTGATCAGCTGCGCAAGGGAAAAACAACCATTTTTGTTTCGCATCGACTTTCCAGCGCGGTCGGTGCCGACCGAATCGTTGTGTTGGAAAACGGCAGTATAATAGAAGAGGGAAATCATAAGCAGCTGATGAACGAAAGAGGCAAATATTATCAAATGTTTTCTACCCAAGCTAAGCGGTATGTTGAATCGGGGAAAAAAGGCGATGGTTAAGTTTTTTTAAAAAACAGTTGACATCTTGGTTCTTTTATAGTATTATTTACAAGCAAGCAGAAGCCGCCCGCTTCTCACCTGTCAGCAATTGCGTTGCACATGGTTCTTTTATAGTTTTTTGTTTTGCGGGTAGTTTTGTGCTGCCTGCATTATTTTTTTGGAGGTGTTCAACATCATAGATTTAGCGATTAATGACGAGATCAGGGAAAAAGAAGTCCGTGTGATCGGATCCCAAGGTGAACAAATGGGAATTGTACCTATCGAACAGGCACTCAGAATGGCTGAGCAGGCAGATTTGGATCTTTGCCTTATTTCTCCCAAAGCGGTTCCGCCGGTATGCAAAATTATGGATTACGGTAAATACCGCTTTGAAGCACAAAAAAGAGAGAAAGAGTCACGGAAAAATCAAAAGATTATTGCTATGCATGAAATTCAGCTTTCCGCTACGATTGAAAAGCATGATATGGAAGTTAAAGCTAAAAAGGCTCGGGAATTTCTTAAGGACGGCGATAGGGTAAAGGTTTCTATAAGATTCCGCGCACGTCAGATCACGCATCCTGAAATCGGTCATCAAATTATGTCGCTTTTTTGCGAAATGTTGAAAGATGACGCCAAAGTTGAGAAGAAGCCCGTACTTGAAGGGCGAAATCTGATTATGATAATGTCTGCAATTTAAAATTCTTTTAGGGGGTAATGAACTATGCCAAAAATGAAAACGCACAGAGGCGCTGCCAAACGTTTCGGCCTTACTGCTACCGGTAAGATTAAGAGAGGAAAGGCTTACAGAAGTCATATTTTAACAAAGAAATCAACCAAAAGAAAGAGAAATTTGCGTAAGGGTGGCTATATTGCCGCATGCGAAGCTTCCAATATTCGTAAGCTGATCCCTTATAAGTAAGCGGTAGGAGGAAAAAATAATGAGAATAAAAAGAGCATTAAATTCAAAAAAGAATCATAAAAAGGTCCTTAAGCTTGCCAAGGGATATTTTGGTGCTAAGAGCAGACAGTTCAGAATCGCAAATCAAGCGGTAATGAAATCACAAGCGTATGCTTATGTGGGACGTAAACTGAAAAAGAGAGATTTTCGTTCTCTTTGGATCACGCGTATCAACGCTGCGGCCAGAATGAACGGTATGAATTACAGCAAGCTGATTAACGGTTTGAAAAAAGCAGGCGTGGATATTAACCGTAAAATGCTTGCGGAGCTTGCCGTTTATAATGCGGAAGCATTTACACAGCTGACAGAGGTTGCAAAAAAGAGCCTTTCATAAAAAGTTGTGCGCAATGGTAAGCTCATTGCGCACTTTTTATATTCCGGAGGAATTGTATGCTGAAAATTACCAGCACGGCAAATGAACGGATCAAGTTCCTGAAAACATTAAAAACAAAAAAAGGACGGGAAAAAAGCGGTACGTACTTGCTGGAAGGAAAGAGAGCCGTTACGGATGCGATGATGCACGGTGTGAAGTTTGAATGGATCCTTGCCGAGCAACCGGAAAATTTTCCATTTCTTCAAACGGCAGAATCTGATCGGATCATTCAGGTATCCAGACAAATAATAGAGGTACTTTCCGATACGTTAAGCCCCGAGGGAATTCTTGCACAGGTACGGATGCATGATACGTCTTTTGACAAAAATAAATTATCCGGGTTGGTTGTGTTTCTGGATCAATTGCAGGATGCGGGTAATTTGGGGACCATTATTCGGACTGCTGACGCGGCAGGGGCGGGAGCTGTTGTTCTTTCCCCTCATTGTGTAGAGGTTTTTAATCCGAAAACAATACGCGCGACAATGAGTTCGATTTTTAATATACCGATTATGTGTGCTGCGGACAGCATACAGGCTCTGGAGGCTATAAAGCAAAAGGGATATACCGTATATGCGGCCGCTCTGGGCGGAGAGAATGTTTATACGCTTGAAAAAAAATCTCCGGCGCAGGAAAGCTGTATTATTATCGGAAACGAGGGAAATGGTATTACAGAGTCGGTATTGGCTTGTGCCGATCAAAAAATTGCGTTGCCTATACGCGGAGGAGCGGAATCGTTAAACGCAGGAATTGCCGCGGGAATTTTAATATATCATTTTACATTTGAGGGGGATAAAACATGTCAGGACATTCAAAATGGGCGAATATAAAGAATAAAAAAGCAAAGACAGACGCTCAAAAAGGTAAAATTTTTACAAAAATCGGGCGTGAATTAGCGGTTGCGGTAAAATCCGGCGGACCGGATCCGTTGGTGAATTCTAAACTGGCGGATATTATTGCTAAGGCTAAGGCGAATAATATGCCCAACGATACAATTATGCGCAGCATTAAAAAGGCAGCGGGAGAGGGCGACGGCGCAAATTACGAGGAGCTTACTTATGAGGGATACGGTCCTGCCGGTGTTGCTGTAATTGTGGAAATCGTAACGGATAACCGAAATCGTACGGCAGGCGAGATTCGCCATATTTTTGATAAAGCGGGCGGATCTATGGGCGCAACGGGATGTGTTTCCTGGATGTTTGATAAAAAAGGTATTATTGTTATTGCCAATGACGGAAAAATTGATGAAGAAACTTTGATGATGAGTGCGCTTGACGCGGGGGCAGAGGATTTTATGCCTGTAGAGGATACTTTTGAAATTTATACCGCGCCGGAAGATTTTTCTGCCGTACGTAAGGCTTTGGAAGATGCCGGATATGATTTTCTGGAAGCGCAGACGGATATGGTACCACAGAATACCGTTGCTGTCAGCGGCGATGACGTATTGAAGAAAATTTATTGGATGCTGGATCAGTTTGATGAGCATGATGACGTACAGAATGTATATCATAATGCTGAGCTTCCCGAAGAAGATGAGGAAGAATAAAAGAAAGACTATGATAAAAGCCATATTTTTATAGTAAATAAAGTTCATTGGCTTTTCTTAGATGAAAATGTTTGTGATGCACCCTATTTGTTAGGCAAATATACAGAATGTCTAACCGATAGGGTGCAGCTTTTTTACAGATCTTTAAAGTGTTTCTCTCGCATTACTGATTTGAAGAAAGATTAATCGGAAGCGTTTCTATTTCATTTCTATCCAAGGTGTTCTTTTGCTAAAGATAATAGGAATTTGCTGGTTAGTAGCAAATTATAAAAAAAGAGCATAGGTTGTAGTAATAATTTTAGGAGGTAGAAGCAATGAAACTTAAATTTCTTTCAGCAGCATTACTGATTGTAATTATGTTTACCGGGTTAGTCGGATGCAAGGAAAAGGAAAGTTCGGTCGTAAAGGTAAATGAAGTAACGCATTCTATATTTTACGCGCCTTTCTATGCGGCTATAGAGTTGGGATACTTTGAAGATTATGATATAGAAATAGAACTTACCAATGGCGGCGGAAGTGATAAATCCATGACAGCACTTTTGACCGGGCAGGCAGACATCGGTTTTATGGGACCGGAAACGGCGGTCTATGTATATAATGAGGGGCAGAAGGATTATCCTGTTGTTATTGCGCAGGTGACACAGCGTGACGGATCTTTTTTAGTAGGAAAAACACAGGATACTGCATTTACATGGGACAAAGTAAAAGGAAAGTCCATTATCGGCGGACGTACCGGAGGCATGCCCGAGATGACTCTGGAATATGTTTTACGGGCAAACGGCATAGAGCCGAATCAGGATGTGACGGTTCGTACGGATGTCAGCTTTGATTTGATGGGCGGCGCTTTTATGTCAGGACAGGATGAATACGTTGCTTTGTTTGAACCCAGTGCCTCTACTATGGAACTGGCAGGAGAAGGTTATATTGTTGCTTCTATCGGAGAGGGAACGGATTATGTGGCGTATACGGCAATGATGGTAACCCAAAGTTTTCGGGATAAAAACACCGAGTTAGTACAAAATTTTGTAAACGCATTATATAAAGGTCAGCAATGGGTAAATGAACATAGCGCAGAAGAGATTGCCGCGGCAATTGCTCCTTCTTTTCCAGATAGTGATATAGAATTAATCACTAAGGTGGTAGAAAACTATAAATCCATTAACGCTTGGAAAACGGAACCTTTCACAGCAGAGGCGGATTTCAACCAATTGCTGAAAGTAATTGAGCAGGCAGGGAATATTGATAAAAAACCGGAATATTCAAAAATTGTTGATAATAGCTTTGCAGAAAAAGCCGTAGAATAAATTTTAAAGGCGTCCGAAAAAGCGGACGTCTTTTTTTATAACGTAATAATTAAGCATAGAAAAACAAGCAGCAAGAAAATAGAGAAAAGCATTGCAAAAATAACAGACGAATCTTGTTTTGCATATGATATAGCAGGTGCTTTTACAGCGCCTTAAGAGGGTTAAAGGAGAATTTATAATGACCGAAGTTGTAAGACTTGAAGATATCAGTAAGTTCTACCATACAAAAAGCGGAGAAACGCAAGCCCTTAAAGATATTAATTTTACTGTTGCCGAAAACGAATTCGTTTCGATTATAGGACCTTCCGGCTGTGGGAAATCTACTATTCTTTCTATTATTGCCGGACTTGAAAAGCCATCGGGAGGAACGGTTTATATAAACGGCGAGGCAACTGAAAATAAAATACATGCCCATATCGGTTACATGTTACAGCAGGATCATCTGTTTCCATGGCTGACGGTGCGGCAGAACGCACTGTTGGGGCTTGATATCCGCCATGAAAAAACAAAGGAAAAAGAAAAATATGTGGATGCGCTGTTGCAGCAATATGAGCTTGAAAATTTTGCACAGGCGCTTCCATCTCAACTGTCCGGAGGAATGCGGCAGCGTGCGGCAATTATAAGAACATTGGCGGTAAATCCTTCCGTATTGTTGTTGGATGAACCGTTTTCAGCGCTTGATTATCAAACAAGACTAAATGTTTCGGATGATATTCACGGAATTATTAAAAGCCGCAAAAAAACAGCGATTCTTGTTACTCATGATATTTCCGAGGCCATTAGCATGAGTGACAGAATTATTGTTTTATCCAAAAGACCCGCGAGGGTAAAAAATGTTTATGATATTATACTTTCAGGAAATCAAAATCCGATCAGCCGTCGAAAAGCTCCTGAATTTCCGGTTTATTTTCAAAAATTATGGGAGGAGCTGAATAACGATGAATGATTACTCTGAGGAACATTATCAGTTTTTAAAAAAAGAAAAGCGAAAAAAAATAACAAAAATAACCTTACAAATCGCAATTTTTGTTTTATTTTTCGCAGCATGGGAAATAACAGCTTCTTTGGGAATTATCAATCCGTTTATTTTTTCCTCGCCTTCAAGGTGCATTGCAATGCTTTCAACGCTTTGGGGCAACGGCTTGCTTAACCATATAGGAATTACATTGGCCGAAACGTTGGCAGGATTCTTTTTAGGAAGTGTGTTGGGATTTTTTATTGCGGTAATCTTGTGGTGGTCACCGATGACAAGGGCTGTATTAGATCCTTATCTTGTAGTTTTAAACAGCTTGCCCAAAATTGCGCTGGGACCGGTAATTATTGTTTGGGTTGGATCGGGTATGGGCTCTATTATCACGGTTACATTGCTGATTTCTATTGTAGTTGCCATTATCGGCGTATTAAACGGGTTCAATGAGGTGGAGCAGGAAAAGTTGGTGTTGCTGAAAACTTTTGGCGCCACAAAGCCGCAGCTGTTTTTTAAAGTGGTATTTCCGGCCAGTATTCCGACTACCGTATCGGTATTAAAACTTAATATTGGTATGTCATGGGTAGGTGTTATTGTAGGAGAATTTTTAAATTCTAAGGCCGGTTTAGGATATTTGATTGTTTACGGAGGGCAAGTGTTCAAAATGGATATTGTAATGGCAGCTACACTGATTTTATGTATACTGTCAGCCTTAATGTATTTTTTGGTGGTTTGGATGGAGAAAGCCGTTTTAAAATCACGACAAAAATAAATATCTAAATTATCTTCTTGAAAAATAAGAAATATGATCTTCGCCAGATGCCGGTAAGCAGGAAATATCTATTTGCGTGCTTGATTTAGTACTGTTATAACATGAAAAAATGCTTATCATGAAAAGGGCAAAGAGGAAAGTAATTTGAAATTATTTTTAAAAGTCATCGTTATGGTGGAAAATTTACTGTAATATCATAGCGAAAAGAAACGGTGTAATCTCTTTTACAGAGTTACACCGTATTCTATGTAAATATTTTTTGTTTTACGCAGACAAACGCATTATTCGAGCACGGTTATAACTGGCGCTGAGAGAAGGCCTTGTTCTAAAAGAACGTAAGCATCCGACCATTCATCCCCTACGGTGAGGAAATTCGTAGGACCATAACCGCTGACAATTGCAGGAAGCTGGTGCAGCGGCCCAAAGGTATTTCTTCTTGTAAGTACAACTTCTACATTTAGGCTATCGGTATCTTTTATAAGATCCGTTATCTCGGCTGTATAGGGTTCCCATGCAATAATCTTTTCATCGGTACTGTTTTTTATTTTCACACAGGCACCCTTAAAATTTTTAACCGTAATCAACGCTTTTTTTCCTTTAAATTGTGAAACCGGCAAGACATAGGAAAGTTTTCCTGAGTAAAACGGAAGATGTTGGGGAGTAATATCTCCGATTTTCAGTTTTTCAGGCAATTGATCTATAACAGGTTTATCACCTCGAAGAGTAACACCGAAATTGCCAAGAATATATACGGCTTCGCATCCGGAAGTAGGCTTATAGTCAAAGGAAAGCTCAATCATGTTCGATCCCGTATGAAGATATTCCTTGGGAAGATTCAGTTTATCAAAGCAGATATCAATCCACTTTCCGTTTGTATTTACTGTATCCAGGGCGTTCCCGTTTATTTTTACCGCATGATAGTTTTGGGCTTCTTCCACTACGAGTTCGACATCTTTTTGCGGAAGCTCATTGATAAAAAATTCATACCGCACAGCGACCTGACCGCAGACAGTATCCTGTGCGTTGCGGTATTTATTGGCAAACCACGGCTGCAGCATTGTGCCGCCGCGATAAGGAAGTCCGAGCACATCACGGATTTTTGAATCGGCTTTCAGAACATCCAACTCCGGACTGAACTCTTTTGTGTTGATACTGATACTTACTTTATCAAGTACGCATAAATTGGGTTCATCCAGCTTGTATTCGTATTCTTCCGGAGCTTTTTGCTCAAAAAGAACTTTTTCCTTTTTGATCGGCAATTGATTTCCGCTTTGCTTTATGAGGTATATCTTTGTACAAACAGGGGGAAGATCCGTACAAACAAGAATCTTGCCGTTATCAATGGTATATTCAACGCTTTCAATTTCACCGGTCTCCGGATTCCAAGCTTCGGCGTATCCGCCTGTACCCAGATCAAGCTGAACATTGTTATAACCGTTTTCTCGGTCAACGTTCATAAGAACAATATACTTGCCTTCTTGGGTAAGTCTTGTTTGCGCGAACAGCGTTTCTATATTTTTTCCAACTGTTTTTACTTCTCTTCCGGTTGCGCAGTTTTGCGCTATAGCATCCGGAGTTAATTCAATGTGTATGGCGTTTTGCGCGATTTCGGCTGGTTTTGAGGATTTCAACGCGTCCATATAATCAGGAATTTTTCCGGCAAAAACTACTTTTCCTCCGGCTTTCATAAATGCTTCCAGAAGGTTTACGGTAGTACTCCGGATCGTATCAACGCCGGCAACAAGCACGGTTTTGTATTTTGCTTTTCCTACCTCAAGAATGCCGTTATCCTTAACACTTCCCAGCCTGCCGACCATTTCTTCATCACCGTAATCAAAATCGATACGATTTCCCGCAAGCGCAAGAAAAATATCGGCATACTGCTTTTCAAGCCGAAGAATTTCAGGATCCACCGCGGTAAGCCAATTATAGCAGCTCGCATAGCTTCTGGCCCATACGCTTTCAAGACCGTTAATGACAAGCAATTCACAGTCCGGAGAACCTTCTGTAAGTACAACATTCAGTCTTGAAAAATAATCTTCCACATATTTATATTCTTTATACCATGCCGATTGATGAAATATACTGGCCGGATAATCCCGTTTAGCTTCACCTTTCATGGTGTACCATGAAAGATGTTGACATCTGAAATTAATGCCGAACAGCGCCTGCCAATCGCCGATGGCTTTATGCGAGCGAAAATTCAGCTGCCATCCCGTGCAGCCGTATAGCTCGGAAAGCAGCCATTTCTGTCCGCACTGTCTTGCTACGGATGAAAGTTGCTTTGCCGCCCAATAAACGTTATTATTTTCTGTAAGAATATCAATTCCCGGATTGTGCATATATTCATAAAAACGCATCAGCGAACCCTGCATAACGGTTTGACAGGTAAAACTATCTTCATGAAGCACATGTCCGGTAAAAGCAATATGGTTTTCGGTACACCATTCATAGATAGGTTTTGCAAAATTTTCCACAAAAAGCTCTTGACATAATTCAATATAGTGCCAGGTTACCTGCGATATTTCTTCTCCGTTTTTACGCAGGAAAAATTCAAGCAGGCGAGGTTTTACATCATAGCCGAATCTTTTCTCAAATTCTTCAAAAAGTTTGGGTGTATAAGGCGCCGCATAAGTATTCCCCTCTGAAAATTCGGAAAAAAGCGCGCCGCGATGCGGTTCATCCGTAAAAATTCCGGGAATCGTTTTTCCCAGTCTACTGCCGCAATGCGCTTTATATTTTTCATGGGTGCTCTTAATAAATTCCAGCGTAGTGGCTTTATTCATCGTATCAACATAAGAAAAACCATTATAGTTGTCACTGCTGCGGAATAACTCCTCGGTAAACCAGATGACGGTTTCATCATCGTTTACCGTATCTTCTTTGCACAGAACTCTTTCGTCGGAGAAGGAAACGCCGTCAAGCTTACAAGCAAAGGTAATCAGCGCTTTATCGTCCCATAGAAAGCTTTGCGGTGCGGATTGATGCATTTGCAGATACCGCATTCTGTTTTCTTCCTTTGCTGCTACTAATCCCCCCGCAGAGCCGGAAGGCCATCTGTCCTCATCATAAAGCCATGAATCCATGCCTTTTGTTTCGCCGTAATCGGCACAGGTGTTAATCAGGTCAAACCATTCTTCACCCAAATACTCGGTCTCTAAACCTGTTCTCGAATGGCAGAAGTATCCTCCAAATCCCATTTCTTCCAAAATATCGATCTGTCGAAGCAATTCATCTTTTTTAAGATTGCCGTTCCATGACCAAAATGGTCTTCCGCGGTATTGGTTTGACGGATTTTTAAATTCTGAATTTTTGCTCATATAAACCTCCATTTTTAAAAATAACGCAAATTCAAAATAGATTTATAATTGATGTCATTATATCATAAACAGAAAAAAAGTAAATACTTCTATAAAAAAATTTTTTGCTTTTATAAAAGTGATTTAAAAAGCGAGTATAGATAAAGAGGTAACGTTTAATGAATCATTGAGAAAGCTCTTGAAGCTATAAAAAAAGCCTTTGTCCAATCAGATATTGAACAAAGGCAGATAAAATAGAGTTTATTATTTTGCAAGATTTGCCTTTAGTACTTTAAGCTCTTCCTGAAGCTCAGCAGGAACTCTGCCAAGCTTGGCATAGAATTCATCGATATCAGCAGTTTCTTTCTTCCAAAGGTCGGTATCTACGGTCAAAAGCTCTTCAACTACGGATTTATCGATGTCCAGACCTGATATATTGATATCTTCTGCCTTGGGAACAAATCCGATGGGAGTTTCTACCGCGTCAGCTTTTCCTTCACAGCGGGCTAAAATCCACATCAGTACGCGCATATTATCGCCAAATCCCGGCCAAATAAAGTGACCTTCGTCGTCAGTACGGAACCAGTTGACGTTAAAGATTTTAGGAGCCTTGTCGCCCAATTTTTTGCCCATATCCAACCAGTGGGCGAAATAATCGTTTGCATTGTAGCCGATAAAGGGAAGCATTGCCATGGGATCACGGCGTACCACACCTACAGCGCCGGCCGCGGCCGCAGTTGTTTCACTGGCCATAGTAGAGCCTACGAAAACACCGTGCTGCCAGGACCGTGACTGATATACCAACGGGGCGGTTTTCGCACGACGGCCGCCGAAAATGATTGCGGAAATCGGTACGCCGGTTCCGCTGTTGAATTCGGGGGAGATGCAGGGACAATTGACAGCGGGAGCGGTAAAGCGGCTGTTGGGATGCGCGGCATAGGTGGACTTATCCTTTTTGTCGAATTTATCCGGTGTCCACTCGTTTCCTTTCCAATCGATTGCATGAGCGGGCATCTCATCGGTCATGCCTTCCCACCATACGGTATTGTCTTCCGTTTTAAGAGCGACGTTGGTGAAAATGGTATTCTTTTTGGTGCTTTCCAGTGCGTTGGGATTACTTTTGGCATTGGTACCCGGAGCAACGCCGAAGAAACCGTTTTCCGGATTAATAGCCCAAAGGCGGCCATCCGGACCCTGACGAAGCCAAGCAATATCGTCGCCTACGCACCAAACTTTATAACCTTGTTTTTGATAAAGTTCCGGCGGAATCAGCATAGCCAAGTTTGTCTTTCCACAGGCAGACGGGAATGCCGCGGCAATGTATTTGATTTCACCCTGAGGATTCTCGATCCCCAGAATCAGCATATGCTCTGCCATCCAGCCTTCTTTGTTGGCCAGATAAGAAGCGATACGCAAAGCGAAGCACTTTTTACCTAAAAGAACATTTCCGCCGTAACCGGAGTTGATAGACCAAATCGTGCTGTCTTCAGGAAAATGGCAAATATAACGATCTTCTTCCGAAAGCTGTGCTTTGGAATGAAGTCCCTTTACAAAGTCACCGTCGCCGAGCTGATCCAGTACGGCTTTTCCGATACGCGTCATAATTGCCATGGAAACTACCACATAGATAGAATCCGTCAGTTCTATACCGATTTTTGAAAACTCCGAACCTACCGGTCCCATTGAATAGGGAATAACGTACATGGCACGGCCTTTCATGGCACCGTCAAATAGTTTTCCCAGTTTTGCATAGGCGTCACTGGGGGACATCCAGTTATTGGTGGGGCCTGCGCCGTCTTCGGTGGATGTGCAGATAAACGTTCTTTGTTCTACACGAGCTACGTCATTAAGCGCCGAACGGTGCAAATAACAGCCGGGAAGCTTTTCTTCATTCAATTTGATCAGTTCTCCGGTAGACATTGCTTCCTTGCGAAGACCTTCCAGCTGTTCCTCAGAGCCATCAATCCAAACGACCTTTTCCGGTTTTGTAAGGGCCGCCATTTCATCAATCCATTGCAAAAGTTTGATGTTTTTTGTCATCGTTGCAACCTCCTTATATTTACTTGGGGAAAAGAAAAAAATTCAAATTCCGCCAACTTAATTTACTTGTTTGTTATTATACCGCATAACCGGGATTTTGACAATAAAAATTTTTATTTTTTTGAAAGTTTCACAAAAACTTTATTCATATTTAATATAAAAAACACGATGCAAGTAAAAATTTACATCGTGTTTTGCAGGATAATGCGATAAAAATTGCATTTTTATTAAAATACAAGATGCGTAACAAATAAATCCAAGCAAACCAGAAATCCGAGAATAAACGTATAGAACGCAAAGGGCTTAAAGGATCTGTTTTCAATCAGTTTTAACATAAAGCGTATGGCCATATAGCCTACAAGGAAAGCAACAATCGTACCTATGACAACGGGAAACCAGGTAATTGTTACCGCTTGCACTTCATCTCGGTTTAGAATCAGCTTTAAAACATCCCAGCAAAAAGCGCCCAGAATTGCCGGAATACTCATCAAAAAAGAAAAGCGAGCCAAGGTTTTTCGGTTAAGCCCTAAAAAGATGCCCCCGGCAATGGTGCTGCCCGATCGGGAAACTCCCGGAAGAGTGCTGATCCCTTGAATACTGCCAATTAAAACAGCATCTTTTAGTGTCATATCTTCTATTGTTTTTTTGCACCTTTGCGGGGGAAGCGCTTCCATTGTATAAAGCAACAGACCTGTCAGCATAAATCCATACCCTAATAATGAGGAAAGAGCCGTGTCGTCAAGCAACAACTCAAGAATTACGGCGATTATTACCGTAGGTACGGTAGCCGCAAGAATCATATACGTAAGTTTTTGTTTAGGATGGCGTACAATAGAGAGAATATCTTTTCGGAAGATAATGAATACCGCGGCTAATGTGCCTATGTGCAGACATACGTCAAAAAAACGAGGCATTTCGCTTAGCCCCATTATTTGTTCGGTAAGCTTTAGATGACCGCTGCTGCTGATGGGTAAAAATTCAGCAAGTCCTTGTACAATACCTAAAATAAGAGCCTGCCACCAAGAAATCGCTTGAGCGATTACAGAAAAGTGCATAAAAAATCCTCCTTAATTTATTTTAGTATAACACAACAAAAGGGAAATGTCGAAAAAATTTTTTGATATTCCGTAAAGGATATGCGTGAAACGTAAAAAAAGAACAATTTGGTTGCGATTTTTTTAAAAAGTAGTATAATAACTGCTGTAAAGAAAATTGAAGGAGGAGTCTTTTTTTATGCAATACTCACATGAAGTAGAAGAGATGATCTGTGTTGCGAAAGGCGCAAAGCATAATCCTGCTCCGATTCCAGAGGAGGGAAAATGGGTTCCCTCAAAGGAGATCAAGGATGTTTCGGGTCTTACTCACGGTGTAGGCTGGTGCGCTCCCCAGCAGGGAACATGCAAGCTTACTCTTAATGTAAAGGAAGGAATTATTCAGGAAGCACTGGTGGAAACCATCGGTTGCTCCGGTATGACGCACTCAGCCGCGATGGCTGCGGAGGTGCTGCCGGGAAAAACAATTTTAGAGGCGCTGAATACGGATCTTGTTTGCGACGCGATCAATGTAGCTATGAGGGAACTGTTCCTTCAAATCGTTTACGGCCGCACGCAAACCGCATTTTCTGAGGACGGGCTGCCTGTGGGCGCCGGCCTTGAGGATCTTGGAAAGGGATTGCGTTCTCAAGTAGGCACGATGTATTCCACTAAGGCCAAGGGTGTAAGATATTTGGAAATGGCGGAGGGATATATTCTGGAAGAGGGCCTCGATGAGAATAATGAGGTTATCGGTTATAAATTTGTGCATTTGGGAAAAATGATGGAGGCTATCAAAAAGGGTGTGGATCCTAAAGAAGCCTATGAAAAGAATATCGGAACGTATGGCCGCTTTGCTGAAGCAAAGACGGTTATTGATCCGAGAAAGAAATAAGGAGGACGCAAGAATATGGCAAATTTTGAAAGCTATTCCAGAAGAATCGATCAAATTAACGTTGTCCTTAAAGAGTATGGATTTAAAGACCTTGACGAGGCAAAAGATTTTGCTTTAAAAAAGGGTGTTGACGCAGAAGCAATCGTGCGGGATACGCAGCCTATTGCGTTTGAAAATGCTTGTTGGGCTTATACTTTAGGTGCGGCTATTGCTTTAAAAAAGGGTTGTAAAACGGCGGCTGAAGCGGCCGAAGCAATCGGTGTAGGCTTGCAGGCTTTTTGTATACCGGGTTCTGTTGCCGACCAGCGCAAGGTTGGTTTAGGACATGGAAACTTGGCGGCGATGCTTCTTCGGGAAGAAACCAAGTGCTTCTGTTTCCTGGCCGGACATGAGAGCTTTGCCGCGGCTGAGGGCGCGATTAAGATCGCGCAGAATGCGAATAAAGTACGCAAAGATCCCCTGCGTGTTATTTTAAATGGTTTAGGCAAGGACGCGGCTTATATTATCAGCCGTATTAACGGTTTTACCTTTGTTGAAACAAGATATGATTATTTTACCGGAAAGCTTGAAATTATAAGTGAAAAAGCTTTTTCTAACGGTGACAGAGCTAAGGTAAAATGCTACGGAGCCGATGATGTAAATGAGGGCGTAGCCATTATGATTCATGAAGAAGTCGGTGTTTCCATTACCGGTAATTCAACGAATCCTACTCGTTTCCAGCATCCTGTAGCCGGTACCTATAAAAAATGGGCGGTGGAAAACGGATTTAAATATTTCTCCGTTGCCAGCGGCGGAGGCACAGGACGTACATTGCATCCGGATAATGTTGCGGCCGGACCTGCCAGTTACGGCATGACGGATACTATGGGAAGAATGCATTCGGATGCGCAGTTTGCGGGATCTTCTTCTGTTCCGGCGCATGTAGAAATGATGGGTCTTATCGGCATGGGTAACAACCCTATGGTTGGCGCCAGCGTTGCTGTTGCTGTTGCTTGTGAGGAAGCAATGAAATAATAAAGTAAACCGTCTTTACCCGAAAAGGGTGAAGTAGTCAATTAGCATAAAAGATAATGGTAGGCACTTTTGTGTCTACCATTTTTTTATCACTTCAACCGGAATGGGAGAGATGTTTTTTTGTATATAAGAACTTAGAATTTAGCGGCGGTAGAAGTTATTTATTGTTCGGATGTTTCAGCGGCAGGTGTTGT
>ULSF01049962.1_pt1 | contig 18178 bp, 18 predicted proteins | sample 1956121 | NCBI WGS metagenome assembly ULSF01 (sample SAMEA4835701, study PRJEB28245) | human gut metagenome | biome: gut microbiome; material: fecal sample | place: Denmark | collected 2008
CTGCTCACCGGCTGCATGCCGCTTGATGTTGTGTTTGGCAGCCTTGCAACACTGATCGGAGCGTGTGGAACTTATGCATTAAGAAAGCACAAATGGCTGGCTCCGTTACCACCGATCGTGGCAAACACGGTCATTGTACCATTTGTACTTGCATATGTGTACATGGCAGAGGGGACGATCCCATTCTTTATGCTGACTGTCGGAATCGGCGAAGTGATTTCCTGCTATGTGTTAGGTATGATCTTGTATAAAGTGTTAAATAATTACCGCAGTGTGATCTTTAAAAACGAATAAAAGTTTATTTTAAAACCAAGGTCTGGAAATTACGGCGGCAGGGACAGTTGTCTTTTCCGCCGTAAACTATTGTTTGACAATTTCTCCGGCAATGTATACAATGATACGAGGATAAATAGAAGAAAAAAGTGGTGTGATACCGCATGGAAAGGAAAATACAATGAAGAAAATCTTAGATTTGATTACGGATGAAGTGACCAAAGCATTCACAGACTGTGGTTATGATGCAAAATATGGAAAGGTTACTTTATCTAACAGACCGGATCTTTGTGAATATCAGTGCAACGGCGCAATGGCGGCTGCCAAAGAATACAAAAAGGCACCGTTTATGATCGCAGACGAGGTTGCTGCAAAACTTGCAGAGGCATCCATGTTTTCCATGACAGAATCCGTAAAACCGGGATTCTTAAATTTAAAGCTGGATGAAGCATTTTTAGCGTCTTATGTGGCAGATATGCAGAAAGATGAAGGCCGTTTTGGATATGAGAAGGCAAAAAATCCTAAGACGATCATGATCGATTACGGCGGACCAAATGTAGCAAAGCCACTTCATGTCGGACATTTACGTTCTGCAATCATCGGTGAGAGTATCAAAAGAATCGGCAAGTTTGCCGGACATAAGGTGATCGGGGATGTACATTTAGGCGACTGGGGCTTACAGATGGGACTGATCATTACGGAGTTAAAGCTGCGTCAGCCGGATCTTGTCTACTTCGATGAAAACTTTGAGGGGGAATATCCGAAAGAAGCACCGTTTACGATTTCTGAATTGGAGGAGATCTATCCGACCGCAAGTAAAAAGTCAAAAGAGGATGAGGCGTACAAAGAGGCAGCCATGCAGGCAACTTATGAGCTGCAGAATGGAAGAAAGGGCTATCAGGCATTACTTTCCCATATCTTAAACGTGTCTGTGACAGACTTAAAGAAAAACTATGAGAACTTGAACGTATCTTTTGAACTCTGGAAAGGTGAATCTGATGCACAGCCTTATATTCCGGCAATGGTGCAGAAGATGAAAGATGACGGTTTTGCCTATGTCAGTGACGGAGCACTGGTCGTCGATGTAAAAGAAGACACCGATACGAAAGAGATCCCGCCTTGTATGATCTTAAAATCAGACGGTGCATCCCTCTACAATACGACCGATCTTGCAACGATCGTATGGCGTGAGGAAGATTATGACCCGGACGAGATCATTTATGTGGTAGATAAGAGACAGGAACTTCATTTCGTACAGGTATTCCGCTGCGCAAGAAAGACCGGACTGGTAAAACCGGAGACTGAATTAAAATTCTTGGGATTCGGTACGATGAACGGCAAGGACGGAAAGCCGTTTAAGACCAGAGATGGTGGTGTCATGCGTTTAGAGTATCTTGTATCTGAGATTGATAATGAGATGTTAAAGAAGATTACCGAAAACCAGAAGGCAAAAGAGAATCTTGGAATCAGCGAGGAAGAAGCAAAGGAAACTGCAAAAACAGTTGCACTTGCCGCAATCAAATATGGAGATCTTTCTAATCAGGCAAGTAAAGACTATATTTTTGATATCGACAGATTTACTTCTTTTGAGGGAAATACAGGACCATACATTTTGTATACGATCGTTCGTATCAAGTCGATTCTTCACAAATATCATGATTTAGGAAAGAACGCAGATAATTCAGTGATCACGGCAGCACATTCTGAGAGTGAGAAGAATCTGATGTTAGAACTGTCCAAATTTAATGCAGTGATCGAGGGTGCATTTACCGATACGGCACCGCACAAGATCTGTTCCTATATTTATGATCTTGCCAATGCATTCAACAGTTTCTATCATGAGACAAAGATCATGTCTGAGGAAGATGAGACGGTTCAGAAATCGTATATCCGTCTGTTGGAACTGACGAAATCTGTGCTTGAGACCAGCATTGATCTGCTCGGATTTTCTGCACCGGAGCGTATGTAGGAAAAATGTCTTATTTTCTGTCAGAAGAAAATATGGTATACTGTTTTTGAAAAGCAAAACAAGGAGCAAAACAAGGAGGATTAATATGAAAAAGTTAAGCAAAAAGGTAATTGCGTTTGCACTTGCGGTTGTGATGACTCTGACAGCCGGTGCAGTGGCACCACAGGGAAACGTTGAAGTACAGGCGGCAAGCGGCAGGGTTTATGTGAATCCATATTCAGCAACTGTTGTGACTTATAAGCCAGGGAGTGCCTTAAGCAGATTCTCAAGTGTAATCAGTATTATGGGCTGCAGCAAAGCAAAAGAAATCAAAAATTTAAAGAGCAGTAACAAATACATTAAGGTTGCACCGAGAGATGGTTACATTCGTGTTGAGTTTGGCAAGAAAGCAGCTAAGAGTACGATCACATGTACGGTAAAAGGTGTAAAGTTAAAAACAACATTTACAGTCAAAAAATACACCAATCCATGCAAGACATTTAAAATCGGAAAAACAAACCTGCTTTCAAAATTTAATAAAAATGATGTACTTAGAACGAACAAGGCATTTAAAAAACAAAAATTGGACATCAAACTGAAAAGTGGCTGGAAGATCTCAAGCGTTCATGTGACATCCGGAACAGGAAGTTATAATAACTATAGAGTAAATAAATCCAGTTTCTCTAAGAAGATCACAGTGTCAAACAATTATGGATACATATATGTGTATTGCTATAATGAAAAAACGAAGGTTTCTGAATGTCTGCAGATTAATACATCTACAAGATACTAAGATTGAAAAAAAGAACCGTAAGCCGGATTTGGCTTATGGTTCTTTTTTTTCGAAAATACATTGTTGATATTGTATAAAATAGACAAAAAAATGAAAAAAACTGTTGAATTTTGAGTGATAAGTACTATAATAAAGATAAGCAATAAGAAACTAGCATTTGTACATATGGGAGGTGTTGTTATGATTAGTTTTTTTATTTGCCTGGCGTTATTAATTGGTGGGTACTTTGTTTATGGTAAGGTAGTGGAGAACACATTTGCACCGGATGACAGAGAAACACCGGCGGTAAGGATCAACGATGGGGTTGACTATGTTGTCATGCCGGAATGGAAGCTCTTTTTGGTGCAGTTGTTAAACATTGCCGGATTAGGACCGATCTTCGGTGCTATGCAGGGTGCTCTCTGGGGACCGGTTGTATTTTTATGGATCACGTTTGGTACCATCTTTGCAGGAGGTGTACATGATTATTTTTCCGGTATGCTTTCCGAACGTAATGATGGTGCTTCCATTTCAGAGGTATGTGGTATTTACCTTGGAAATGTGATGAAGAATGTCATGCGTGTATTCAGTGTTGTACTGCTTGTAATGGTAGGTACCGTTTTCGCAGTAGGACCTGCAGGACTTATCGTTACACTGTTTAAGAACAGTGGTGTGACAGGAATTGTCACAAGCGCAGAGTTCTGGCTGTGGATCATTCTTCTTTATTATTTTATTGCAACATTTATTTCGATTGATAAGATTATCGGACGTATTTACCCGCTGTTTGGTATCTGCCTGATCATAATGGCGGGGGGGGTTATCATTGGGATTTTTACACATTCCGAATATACGATTCCGGAGATCTGGAGTCATTTCGGTAACATGCATCCGGATGGCAAACCGATCTGGAGTTTCATGTTTATCACAGTAGCATGTGGAGCAATCTCAGGATTCCATTCCACACAGTCACCACTTATGGCACGTTGTATGAAGTCTGAGAAACAGGGACATTTCGTATTTTACGGTGCAATGGTTGCTGAGGGCGTTATCGCTCTGATCTGGGCAGCAGCAGGATGTTCTATTTATGAGGTTACAGGTGGTTTAAACACAGGACTCGCAGAGATCCTTTCCGGTGGACAGTCCGCAGCTATTTATGATGTATGTATCAAGACAATGGGAAGCGTTGGTGTAGCACTTGCCATGATCGGTGTTATTGTCTGCCCGATCACATCCGGTGATACCGCATTCAGAAGTGCACGTCTGGTACTGGCAGACTGGTTTAAGATCGATCAGGATAAGATCCAGAAACGTCTGTTACTCTGTGTACCGCTTCTTGCAGTTGGTGCTTTTGTAGGACATCTGGATTATGCGGTTGTATGGAGATATTTCAGCTGGACGAACCAGACACTTGCCATGATCGTATTATGGACGGCAAGCATGTATCTGTTCCGTGAGAAAAAGAATTACTGGATCACGGCTGTACCGGCAACCTTTATGAGTGCCGTATCCATGACCTATTTCTTCTGCGCAGATGAGTGCCTTGGATTCTCTACAGCAGTTGCATATCCGGTGGGAATCATTCTGGCTGTTGTATTCTTGGGAATTTTTATCCACGCAACAAAGAAACCGGCAAAAATGTAATACATGACAGCGATGCTTAACAGGTATAAAAAGTAATACAGGAATGGAGCTGAGGAAGATGTTGAAACCACAGAGACTGGGCAACCTGTCACTGCCCGACATGGAATTGACGGAAGACAAAAAGACATGCAGAAAATTTGGACCATGTGGTGTTGGTAAGAAAGCCATTTATCTGAACAGTTTCTACATAGAAAGAAGATACTATGTTCCGATGAAGTCGGTGAAGCGTATTTTCAAAAGAATTGCGATGAGCAAAGGTGGATTTACCGGTAAAGGTGCATTTGGCACGCTGCCTTATCTCGTGGTTGAATATGATGATGGCAAAGAAAAGCAGTGCAATTTTAAACATGAGGAGGATGTGGACCGCCTGCTTGCTTATGTGGAGGTCAACTTTCCGCAGATACCGTTGCACAGTGAGGTTGCGGAGCAAAAACTCGCGGAGAAGGCAAAGCGGATGGAAGAAAAGCAGCGTATCGGAAATATTTCAGAAACTGCAAAGAAAAATATCCGCTGTCTCGATAATGCAATCAAATATCTTCATAAGGATACAGATCTGTATTTGAATCTGAGTCAGTCAGCTAAGAAGAAAAGAGTTTATGACCGGAGTAATCCGGCATACAAATGGGTTGCACTTGCAATTACACTGATGGGACTTGGAGCTTTTGGGTATGGTATATATTCATTGGCTACACACGCAGGATTTGGAATTTATTTCCTTTTGTTCGGTCTTGCAGCAATCTTTTTGTTTTCCGGTGCTAGTGTACTGCCGACGTCACATAATAACAGAAGCTATATTGAAAAGCAGTTATTAAATGCGGTAGACGAGATGGAACAATATATCAAAACATATCCTGATTTCCCGGTTCCGGCATGTTATGCACATCCGGTTGTACTAAAGAGGATGCAGGATATTTTAAAGGAAGGACGCGCAGAGACGATACCGGCGGCACTTAGAGTGCTGAAAGAGGATTTAAAAGCGTTAAATTCCAGTGTGGTAGTGGAACAGGAGGAATACGATGAAATCGTAGCCATCAAACCGATGTTCCTTGTAATGGATTACAGATAAAAAATAAAAGAAAATACCGGCGGCGAAACGTTAAGAAAAGTCTTACGTTTGGCAGGTCGGTATTTTTATGCATAAAAATAAGCCTGTCTCATAGAATGAATTAAAAGAAAAGGGAGGAGGCATATGGAAAACCTAAAAGTTTTGTTTCCGGTACATATCAGAAAAAAAATAAAAAATAATCTGTGGCTGAATGATCTTGAGGAAATCCGGATCCGGGCAGGACAGCCAATCGAGCTTGCGTATTCCGGGAAAACACGTTATCTGACGGATATGGACGGTGAAATGTGTGCCTGTGTCAGAGAAAGCGTACAGAATGCAAGAGCATGTTACAGAATAACGGGCGCAGATATTGCAGAGATGTTAAGCTATATCAGCGAGTATTCCCTGTATGCATACCAGGAGGAACTAAGGCAGGGATATATTACAATTGAGGGTGGTCACCGGGTTGGAATTGCAGGGGAGATTGCAAAAGACAGGGAAGGTATTACAGGGATCAAATATATTAGTTTTATGAATATCCGTGTGGCACATGAAAAAAAAGGATGTGCAGAAAAAATTCTGCCTTTTCTGAAGGACGGAGAAAGTATTTATAATACACTGCTGGTGTCAAAACCGGGTGCAGGCAAAACAACCTGTCTGCGGGATTGTATCCGCAGTCTCTCAAATGGGAAAGAAGGCTGGGAAGGTATGAAAATCTGTGTGGTGGATGAGAGGTCTGAGATTGCAGCCTGTCATCTTGGAATTCCACAAAATGATATGGGAATACGAACGGATGTTTTATCTGGATGTGGGAAATCAGAGGGAATGATGCTCATGCTGCGCTCCATGTCCCCGCAGATCATAGCGGTGGATGAACTTGGAGGGAAAAAAGATTTTCAGGCAGTCGAACAGGCAGCCTGTTCCGGGGTACGGATTCTTGGAACAGTACATGCGGATACGGTGGAAGAATTATGGGAGAAACCATATCTGAAAAAGTGGATGAAGCGTGGAATTTTTGAACGATTTATTCTGATCCGGCATAACCGGTCCGGCGAGCGGGATTTTCAGGTTTTTAACGGAAAAAGAGAACAGTTATGCTAAAGCTGATAGGTGGTATTCTGGTTGCAGGTTCCGGGGTTGGACTTGCAGTAAACATGATCGCTGAAATCAGGCAGCATCTGCTTAGATTGTATGAAATCCGTCAGCTTCTCATAAATATTTCGGGAGAGGCAGCACTTGCATTACTTCCGATGGAGCATATTTTGAATCAACCGACGCTGACGAACGATGTGGTGTTGCAAAAAGTATGCGGACAGATTGCTGATCGTCTTGCTGCAAAAAAGGGAGAAAGCGGAGGTGAAATCTGGTGGGATATATTTTGGAAAAATCGAAAAGAATTGGGAATCTGTGCGTCTGAACTTGAGATTATTGCGAATGCCGGAAATGCTTTTTTTGGAAGAAATATAAAAGAGAATGAAAGAATGCTTTCTATTTATTTAGAGAGGCTTGATTTTGTGATCGAACAAGAGCGGAAAGAGCAGAGAGAAAAGCAGAGAGTGGCCGGGGCGGTCAGTGTAATAGGAGGAATGATGTTAGTGATACTTTTTATATAACGCAAAAATAAAGTGTGTATACGGCAAGCAAGAGAGGGGACTGGATTACGGATGAGTGTTAATTTGATATTTAAAATTGCGGCGGTCGGGATTTTAGTCACGGTCATCAGTCAGGTGCTAAAACATAGCGGAAGAGAGGAACATGCATTTCTGACAAGCCTTGCGGGATTGCTGATTGTCCTCTTTTGGATTGTTCCTTATATTTATGAATTGTTTGAAACAATGCAGTCACTGTTTGCATTATAAGATGTTACAGAATGGGAATGAGGCATGAAATGGATATTTTAAGAATAGCGGTTCTTGGTATCGCAGGAGTACTTCTGGCACTTTTACTGCAGAAAGAAAAAAGTGAATACAGCATGTTTATCAGTATGGCAGTCTGCATCTGCATTTTTATTTATATTCTTGGAAAGGTGGAGACTGTCATCAATTTTGCAAAAAAAATGCAGACGTTTGTTGCAGTGGATCAGACGTATATCACACTGATATTAAAAATGGTTGGGATCACCTATGTGGCGGAGTTTGCGATGAATATCTGTAAAGATGCTGGATATGCGGCAGTCGGAAATCAGATCGAACTGTTTGCTAAGCTGTCGATTCTGGTGCTTAGTATTCCGGTTTTGACGGTTTTTTTAGAGACAGTCGGGAGCTTTTTATGAAAAAATGGGGAGTGTGTGTGATATGTATTCTGTTACTCTGTGTGATTGAGACGGTTCCGGTTTTCGCATCTGAAAAAAATACTCAGGATTATTTAGGGAACATGACAGAAGAACTGGATTTTTCGAAGCTGGATCATTTTATGAGACAGGATGCAGAGGATAGTGGGATTACATTTTCAGAACTGGTGAAAGAACTACTGTATCAGGAGAAGCCAGGGGCGCTGTATCAGCAGATCGGACCATGGCTAATGGGGCAATTATGTGAGTCAGTCTGTGAAAACCGCAAAATATTAGTGGAGGTGGTGCTGCTTGCCGTGTGTTTTTCTGTACTTAAAAATTTTGCCGGTGCGTTTGCGTCATCTTATGTATCAGATCTTTGTTTTATCCTTGTATTCTGTGTATTAGCAGTCTTGATGCTGCAGTCATTTCTGACGTTTTGTGAGATTGTGTGCGGTGTATTGGAAAAGAGTGTGGATTTTTTTCAGATTTTTATACCGACATTTAGTATTGCAATGCTTTTTTCGGCGGGAGAAAGCATTGCATCGGGCTTCTATCAGACGGCTTTTCTGATCATATATCTGATCGAGTGGCTGTTTTTAACCATTTTAGTGCCAATGATCCATATTTATATACTGACTGTGCTGATCAATTATTTCTTTGAGGAAGAAAAGTTTGCAAACATGATGGAATTGATTGGAGGACTGATCGGGTGGGCAATCAGATCTGCCGGAATCATTGTACTTGGGCTGAATGTTGTGCAGGGGATCGTTGCACCGGCAAAGGACAGGCTGCTTTATGGGACAGCAGGACGGGCAATGGCAATGATACCCGGAATTGGTAATACAGTGAATGGTGTCAGTGAACTTTTGCTTGGTTCTGGAATTATGATCCGGAACTGTGTTGGGGCAGCCGGGTTGATCGTACTGATTATTTTAGTGGCAGTGCCGATGGTACAGGCAGGCTGTATGGTACTTTTTTATAAAATTGCAGCTGCTGTGGTGGAACCTGTTGCAGATAAGAGAATCGCCGGATGTTTAAAGGGAATGGCACAGGGGGGGATGCTGTACCTGAAATTGATGGGATATTGTGTGATGCTGATTTTTCTGACGATCGCGCTTACGGTTGCTTCCTCCGGGTTTGGCTATTAAGAAAGTGAGAAACGGATGAACGTATTGATCGGGTATATTCAAAAAATTTTTGCCCTTTTTCTGTTGCTTGTGGTTGCAAGACAGCTGATCCCGAATGGAAGATTAAAAAAATATATTTATTTTTTTACGGAACTTGTGCTCATCATTGGTGTCATGCAGCCTTTTTTTTCTTTTTGGGGGGATAATGATGCTTTGCTTGATAAGATCAGGTCTGAAACGTTTACGGAAAATTTAAGTGAGGCTTCAAGAGACATCAGCCGTATGGAGTATTTACGGAATGATTATTACCGCAGAGAATATGAAAATGCGGCAGCGCTGGATGTAAAGGGAACTGCAGAAGGATATTTAGAACAGTTTGGATTTATGGTAAAGCAATCATCGGTGGAACTGACAGAAAATTATGAAGTGAGAAAAATTATACTCACGGTAGCAGAAAAAGAAGCCAGGGACACAGAAGGAATCTTTGTGGAACAGGGAAAAGCGCAGGGCAGCCAGATTGTGCTTGACGAACTGAAGCAGAAACTTGTGCAATATTATGGGGTTAAGGAAGATCGGATACAGATTTCGTATGGTGGTGAAGGATGACGGAGAAAATCAGAGAATTTTTGCAGCAGAAAAGGTGGCTCCAGTTAAAAAAAACGGACTGGATCGCAGTTGCTCTTGTTGGGGTGCTTCTTCTTGTGGCGGCAATGCCTTCCGGTGGATATGGAAAGTATTTAGCAGAAAGCAAAAAGAAAGGTACAGCACAGGAGAAGACGGAACAGAAATACGAAAAAGAGGACTATGCGGAGTATTTAGAGCATAAATTAGAACAGGTGTTAGGACAGATGGAAGGAGTGGGGAAAGTTTCTGTCATGGTCACGGTGGCAGATCAGGGGGAAGATATCATAGAAAAGGATAAGACAGAGCATACATCAACAGTCACTAATACGGACAGCGGGAGTATGGAGATGACGACGGAAAAGGACAGCGGGGAGGAGACGGTATATGAGGAGAGCGGCGGCGAAAAAGCTCCGTATGTCAGCAAAGAAATACTTCCGGAGATCGAGGGGGTGCTTGTGGTGGCAGAGGGGGGAGACAGCCCACGGATCGTTTCTGATATTTCAGATGCCGTAAAGGCATTATTTCAGGTGGAAGCACATAGAATTAAGGTAGTAAAGATGAGTTCGAAGGAGGATGGAACGTGAAAAAGATATTTCAGAAAAACCAGCTGATTATTACAGCACTCGCTTTGATGATTGCGGTGGCGGGATATTTCAGTTACATGAACAATCACATTGATGACGGTACGGCAGCGGAGACGGCGGCAAATGCAGGTACAGATGCACTGAAGGAGGAGTATGAGATCTCCGATGAAGATCCGCTGGCGGCGGAGAATATTTTTACAGATGAGGGAACCGGGGAAGAACTTGCAATTGTGGATGGGACGGAGACTGCGGATGCAGGAACCGGCGAAGATACATACGATGCGGCAGATGCAGCTGTGACGGACGGTCAGGATGTTGCAGAAAATGCGGCAGATGGACAGAATGCGGTGGCAGATGTGAGCGCAGATGCAGCGGATGTGGCAGACATGACGTCCCAGGATGCAGAGGAGATTGAAAATCCCGGGGAGGCGGTTCTCACAAGTACCGGCACTGCAAATCTCGACTATGCAGCAAGAATGAAATTAAACCGCGAACAGATCCGGTCTAAAAATAAAGAGGCGTTATTAGAGATCGTAAACAATACATCCGTTGCAGATAACTTAAAGCAGGATGCCGTGAACAAGATGGTGGCAATGACAGATATCGCGGAGCGAGAAGCCGCAGCAGAAATGCTCTTAGAGGCAAAAGGATTTTCAGATGTCGTGGTCAGCATTACCGATGATAACTGTGATGTCGTACTGAATATGGGAGAAGTGACTGATGCAAAAAGAGCACAGGTGGAGGATATTGTGAAGCGAAAAACCAATATTTCCGCAGATAAGATCGTGATCACACCGATCGTGGTAACAGACGCCGAGTAGGGCGTCTGTTTTTCCTTCCCCTTTTTGCCAGTTTAATTTTGACAAGGAAAAAGTTCTTTAAGGTGATTTCAATTCTTTTATCAGGTCGAAAAAAAGTTTTTTCTGAGAGGCTGTCAGTGTTACCCAATTATCAAAAAATTCTTTTTGTTCTGAAGTTAATTCCACAAGGTTATTTTCTTCTTGAAAAAATTGCGACAGCGTAATACCAAATGCCTGGCAGATTGTCTCAAGTGTGCTGATGGATGGAACTGTGTTTCGTCTGCGCATATTTGCAATCGTTGAAGTAGAAAGTCCGGATTCCGCGGAAAGGCGATAGTCACTCCAGCCACGTTCTTTGAGTAGATGGTCTATTTTCTTGATTACGTCGATAAAATCACCCCCATATGTGTTTATTTTAATGTTCGACAGAATATGAAAATAGCATTCAGACGTAATATTTATATTGCTCATATGAATACCAAGGAGTATAATGGACATAAGAAAGGAGGAGTCAGGGAAACAAATGGGAAAAATTGAGACATTAAGTGATTATATCGGAAGATGTGATGACAACATGATCGATGATGAAGAAAAGTACAATTTTATTGAGGAGGTGAGAAGTGTTTACGGAGAGGAGATCAAAGGTTTTGAAACAGGATTGTCTGCTTATTGTGTGAGTGCGGTGAATACTTCGGATTACATTGATTTCGATGAGGATATTTGTAAGGTAAAGGCTAAATTGATCAATTACAAAGATAATTTACAGATGGCGCAAAAAGAGCGTGCGGAAGCATTGAAACCGCAGCAGACATCTATTCAGATTATGAACCATATGGAAAACAACCAGATCGTTGATATCGGTATACTTACAGGTAATATGCTTACAGCAGCAGAACAGTTACTGAATGTTGGACTGACGGAAGAAGAATGCCATAAAATAAAGGAAATCCTGTCCGAACTGAAAAAAGAAACAGACAAAAAAGAAACAAAGCAGGCGAAAAAGATTCTTTATGAACTGGTAAAATTTTTGACAGATAAAGGGGCAGATGTGCTGATTGCACTGATACCTTATCTGGGAAGTATGGCAAAGAAAATAATTTCCTGAAACGGTATTTATGTTATGGGAAAAATGAAATGAACGAGGAGAAAAAGGAATGATTAAAAAAAGATTATTGGCAGGATTGTTAGCGGTTACCTTGGTATGGGGATGTACAGGCAGCGCAGCAACCGTTAATGCTGCAACGGACGGTACTGCAGCATATCAGTTACAGGAAAGCACAGATGGTAAAGTGATAGTAAATGCGGATGGAATGGCTGTCTTAGAAAAAAACGCTGGAGATGTAATGGATATTGATGTGGCAGATGATGTGAAGACGGCAAAAGCAGATAAAAATGGTTTTGTGATAGAAAAAGGCGTGTTGAAAAAATATACTGGTTCGGGAGGAGATATTACGATACCGGATGGGGTGAAAAGCATAGAAAACTATGCATTCGGGAATAGTCCCAGTGTAACGAGTGTGACAATTCCGAAAAGTTTAGAGAGTATGGATGGAAATGTATTTTCATTCTGTATGAAACTGAAAGAGATAAAAGTATCGAAAAATAATCAATATTTTTCCTCAAAGAATGGAATATTGTATGATAAAAAGAAAAAAGTACTGTTGCAGTGTCCGCGAGAAATGGAAGGAGATATTATAATCCCTAAAACAGTGGTGAAGATAGGTGATGAAGCTTTTTGGAATTGCTATTATTTGACAAGCATATCGATTCCGGAAAGTGTAACCAGTATAGGAAAGTACGCATTTCATTTTTGCCTTAGATTATTAAATGCGACAATTCCTAAAAATGTAAAAAGTATAGGTGTAGGGGCATTTGCGGGGGAGGCAAGCATGTCAGATATACAAGTATCTGAAGATAATAAATATTTTACATCGGAGAATGGAATATTATACGATAAAAAAAAGAAAGTTTTGATACAGTGTCCTAGAGCAAAAAGTGGAGAAATTAAAATACCTGAAAGTGTAACAAACATAGGTGAAGAAGCGTTTGAATATTGTCAGAATGTAACGAGTATAATAATCCCTGAAAGTGTAACAAACATAGGAAGAGTAGCATTTAAATCTTGTGAAAACCTAACAAGTGTAATAATTCCGCAAGGAGTTACACAAATAGAGGAATCTACTTTTTCAGGGTGCAGTAGTCTGTCTAATGTGACAATTCCAAAAGGAGTGACGAGTATAAGTAACTCTGCATTTTATAGTTGTACAAGTTTAAAAAACATTACAATTCCTGAAACTGTCACAAGCATAGATAAAAGTGCATTTGACACCAGTGTTGATCTGACTATTTTTTGTTACAAAGATTCCGCCGCAGAAAAATATGCAAAAACATATAAATTTAAGTATCAGTATCTTACAGACGAGTCAGATTCTTCGATCGATACAGAAAATAATCAGAAACTTCCGGCAGTGGGAAAAACAGTAACCTCTGGAAAAAACAGTTATAAGGTGACAAAACAGGGAACTGCCGTAGCATTTGTAAAAACGAAAAGCAAATCGAAAACGATAACGATTCCTGCGACAATTAAGATTGGAAATACCACTTACAAGGTAACTTCTATAGCTGCAAATGCATTGAAAGGCAATAAAAAACTGACCAAAGTAACCATTGGGAAAAATGTGACAAGCATTGGAAAAGGTGCATTTCAAAATTGTACAGCACTGACAAAGATTACAGTACCGGATAAGGTAACTTCCATTGGTGATTTAGCTTTTTCAGGATGTAAAAAGATGACGACAGTAACGCTTGGAAAGGGCGTAAAGAAAATTGGAAAAGAAACTTTCAAAGGCAATTCTAAATTATCCAGTATTACAATCAAATCAACAGCGTTAAAGAGCGTTGGAAAGGATGCATGGAAAGGTATCCAGTCAAATGCAAAGATCAAAGTTCCTGCAAAGAAACTTTCGGCTTATAAAAAACTTTTGAAAAATAAGGGACAGGGCAAAAAAGTAAAGATAACAAAATAACAGTTTCAATGGGGCAGCTTTTTAAAGCTGTCTCATTTTTAAAATAGGATATGAAATACTATTGCATTTTTCTATATTTTTGAATATACTAAAAACAACAGAGTTGCCCGAGTTTTTTGGACATTGGGGACCAGGCTGAGACATGTGCTCAGCTTTTTTCTTTAGAGAACTGGATTGGAAAGCAGGATTTTCACATACAGGAATGGAGACTTTTACATGAAGAGAGTATTTTTGATCGTACTTGACAGCGTTGGGATCGGGGAAATGCCGGATGCGGCAGCTTACGGCGATGCGGGAAGTAATACCATAAGAGCTGCGGCATCCAGTCCGTATTTTTCGATGCCGAACATGCAAAAACTGGGATTTTTTAATATAGACGGAATGGAGATCGGAGAAAAAGAAAAGAATCCGGCCGGATCTTTCGCGAGAATGACGGAGGTATCGAAAGGAAAAGATACGACGATCGGGCACTGGGAGATTGCGGGCATCATCTCAAACAGTCCGCTGCCGACTTACCCGGATGGATTTCCACAGGAAATTTTAGACGAGTTTACGAAGAGAACCGGAAGAGGAGTGCTCTGCAATAAACCGTATTCCGGGACAGATGTCATCCGCGATTACGGCGAAGAACACATGAAAACGGGAAAACTGATCGTATATACATCTGCAGATTCAGTATTTCAGGTGGCAGCGCACGAGGATGTCATTCCGGTTGAGACACTTTACGAATACTGTAAGATTGCAAGGGAGATACTGACCGGGGAAAATGGTGTGGGACGCGTGATCGCAAGACCGTTTGTCGGCACGCCGGGCAATTTTACAAGAACGGTACGCCGTCATGATTTTTCCCTGCAGCCACCGAAAGTGACGATGTTAGATCAGTTGTGCGGACATGGATATGATGTGCGTTCCGTGGGCAAGATCATTGATATTTTTGCAGAAAAAGGAATCAAAGAGTATGTGCGCACGACCGGAAATGAGGATGGAATCAACAAGACGATCGAGTATATGAAACAGGATTTTGAGGGACTTTGTTTTACAAATCTTGTAGATTATGATATGCTCTACGGGCACCGCAATGATGTGGAAGGCTACGCAAAGGCACTGACTTATTTCGATGAGCGCCTGCCGGAGCTAATAGCTGCAATGAGAGATGAGGATATCTTAATGATCACGGCAGATCACGGCTGTGATCCAAGCACACCGTCGACCGATCATTCGAGAGAATATACACCGCTTGTGATGTATGGAAAACCGATCAGAGCGGGTGTTAATTACGGAACAAGAGGCTGCTTTTCAGATATTGCGGCAACCATTCTTGCTTATTTTGACATTAAGCCGGAGTGTGCGGGAGAGGCAATCCCGATTTTATAAGGATTTTTGGAGGATAAAATAGTTTTGGCTGATTTAAGAAAAGAGATAGAAAAAAGACGTACATTTGCAATCATTTCCCACCCGGATGCAGGTAAAACGACTCTGACAGAGAAGTTCCTGCTCTACGGAGGAGCGATCAATCTTGCCGGTTCCGTCAAGGGAAAGGCAACTGCACGCCATGCGGTATCTGACTGGATGGAGATCGAGAAGGAGAGAGGTATTTCCGTTACTTCTTCTGTGTTACAGTTTAATTATGGCGGCTACTGCATCAATATTCTGGATACACCGGGACATCAGGATTTCTCGGAGGATACTTACCGTACCCTGATGGCTGCGGACTCTGCGGTCATGGTCATTGATGGATCAAAGGGTGTCGAGGCACAGACGAGAAAATTATTTAAGGTCTGCGTGATGCGCCATATTCCGATTTTTACTTTTATCAATAAAATGGACCGCGATGCGAATGATACGTTTGATCTGTTAGACGAGATTGAAAAAGAACTTGGGATCGCAACCTGTCCGGTCAACTGGCCGATTGGTTCCGGAAAGAATTTTAAGGGTGTATATGACCGTAACACAAAAGAGGTCATGACGTTCTCCGACACGTTAAAGGGAACGAAAGAGGGAACCGAAAAGCATATTGCAGCGGATGATCCTGCACTGATCGAGGAGATCGGACAGGACGCATACGCTAAGCTGATGGAGGAGATCGAGCTTCTCGACGGGGCAAGTGCAGAGTTTGATATGGATCTTGTCACAAAAGGACAACTCTCCCCGGTATTTTTCGGATCTGCCCTGACCAACTTTGGTGTGGAGACATTTTTACAGCATTTCTTAAAAATGACCTATTCCCCACTGCCGCGTAAAGCTGACATCGGAGAAATAGACCCGTTTGATGAGCATTTTTCCGCATTTGTATTTAAAATACAGGCAAATATGAATAAGGCACACCGTGACCGTATCGCGTTTATGCGTATCTGTTCCGGAAAATTTACCGCCGGTATGGAGGTTACACATGTGCAGGGAGGCAACAAAAAGATCAAACTGTCGCAGCCGCAGCAGATGATGGCACAGGAGCGCCATATCGTAGACGAGGCGTATGCGGGGGATATCATCGGAGTGTTCGATCCGGGCATTTTCTCAATCGGAGATACGCTTACCACAGCAAAACCGTTCCAGTTTGAGGGAATCCCTACTTTCGCGCCGGAACATTTTGCGAGAGTGCGCCAGGTGGATACCATGAAGCGTAAACAGTTCATGAAAGGCATGCAGCAGATCGCGCAGGAAGGTGCGATCCAGATCTTCCAGGAATATAATATGGGTATGGAAGAAGTCATCGTCGGCGTTGTCGGTGTCCTTCAGTTTGATGTTTTAAAATACCGTCTGGAAAATGAATATAATGTTGAGATCCGCATGGACAACCTGCCATACGAGCATATCCGCTGGATCGAAAACGAGGAGATCGATATGGACAAGCTTGTCGGAACTTCGGATATGAAGAAGATCCAGGATTTAAAGGGCAGACCGTTACTCTTATTTGTCAATGCATGGAGTGTTGGTATGGTGCTTGACCGAAATGAGGGACTGGTGCTCTCTGAGTTCGGGCGTGAGTAAAGGGCAGGTTTAGCTGGCAAAATCTGTAATACGCGGGTATTGTCAGTTAAGTGAATTTAGACAGCAGGAAAAGGAAAACAGAAAATGGCAGTTATCACAATCACAAAAGATAATTTTGAAAATGAAGTACTCGGTGCAAAACTTCCAGTTGTATTAGATTTCTGGGCAGAGTGGTGTGCGCCGTGTAAAATGCAGTCACCGGTGATTGAGGCGCTTGCGGAAGAATTAGAAGGCAAGGTCATCTTTGGTAAAGTCAATGTTGACGAGGAGGCTGCGCTGGCATTGAAATATCAGATTATGAGCATCCCGACGCTGGTTGTCATGAAATACGGATTATTTCAGAACCGTGCAGTCGGACTGCAGACAAGAGAAGAGATCATAGATATGATCGAGCAGATCAAAGAAGACTAAAAACAATAGAATGCACACTTTGCGAACATTCTATTGTCATGAATAATAGAATGCTCGCTTCACGAACGTTCTATTATGATGAATCACTTCAGGCATAGCCGTGCGAAACTCATCAGCAGCTGTGAGTTTCACATGGCTATGCCTTATTTTTCTGATAAGCAGCCTTTTCCGCCTGCATCTCCAAATACATCCGCATCACATTCCATTTCCGATTTGTCGGCGTAAGCACTGCTTTATAATCTATGACAACCTGATCCCTGCGGAGAGATGCTAAAAGTTTATCCATCTTTTTCTCTGTAAAATCACAGAAAACAATCAGACTTTCCGCAGGAACCTTCCCGGAAAAAGGCTGAATCAAAGGGGAAGCAGTCTTATTTGCAATCATCTCCAATGGTTTTAAATAATCAGAGGAAAGAACCTCCTCCACACGGACCTTCAAAGCCCCCGTGATCTGCTTTAATTTTTTGAGATTGTTGTCATCTAAATGAAATACCAGTAATTTTTCCATGTGTAACTCCGTTTCATATTTATAGAATAGACATATTATAAGAGTTTTGCAGCAGGGTGTAAATATGTTTTATAGCAAAGATTAAGCTGCGAAAAGGTATATCAAAACCTGATGGCCGGCAAATCGCACAAAACAGACCCGGCATTGTGCAATTTGCCA
>ULSF01039742.1_pt1 | contig 17900 bp, 20 predicted proteins | sample 1956121 | NCBI WGS metagenome assembly ULSF01 (sample SAMEA4835701, study PRJEB28245) | human gut metagenome | biome: gut microbiome; material: fecal sample | place: Denmark | collected 2008
GTATCGCCGCATTTTATTTTTCATTGATAAGCGTGGCCGAAAAACAAATTTATAAAAAAAAGAATCCGTGAAATAATGGATTTCCAAAGATATTACAGTGACCGGCGAGAAAGACCGCGGCGCGGCAATCCCTAATTTTAAATCAAAAAGATTAAATACCAAAGTTATGCCAACTTTTTTACAGGCAGAACAGCACTTTAATAATACCGGATATAAAAGTACTCTATGCTGACTTTTAAAATTTTTATATTGATGCAAAAAAAGTCTTTGTCCGCAGCAAAGACTTTTGCCGTTTACGAAACAAAGACTCAAAATTCTTATGCAATTACATCTCGCGCCGGCCGTCAAGCGCCTTCGCAAGGGTTACTTCATCGATATATTCCAAATCTCCCCCAATGGGAATGCCATGAGCGATCCGTGTAGTTTTAATGCCCATAGGTTTTAAAAGTCTGGCAATATATACCGCCGTAGCGTCACCTTCTACATCGGGATTGGTGGCAAGAATAACTTCTTTCACACCGTCAAGCCGCGTCAACAGTTCTTTCACGCGAATATCATCCGGACCAATCCCGTCCATAGGTGAAATCGTTCCGTGCAACACATGATACACACCCTGAAAGTTTTCCGCTTTTTCCATAGCGATTACATCCCGCGGATCCTTTACCACGCAAATCAAGGAATGATCCCTTCGTGCGTCGGCACAGATATCACACACTTCCCCCTCGCAGAAATTTCCGCATTGAGCGCAGTATTTTATCTTTTTTTTAATTTCCTGCAGCGCCGCCGTCAGCTCTCTGATATCCTCTTCCGGTGCGCTGATTACATGATAAGCAAGCCGCAAAGCTGTTTTGCCGCCGATACCCGGCAGTTTGGAAAACGCGTGAACAAGCCTGGCCAGCGGTTCTATATATACGCTCACTTAAAACAATCCTCCGCCCATTCCGCCGGTAACTTTGCTCATCTTTTGGTTCGAAAGCTCTCCCGCCTGCCGAATGGCTTCTTTTACCGCCGCCGTAACGGTATCCTCCAGCATTTCTACATCCTCCGGATCCACAATTTCCGGATTGATCTTAATGGAAACGATATCTCCTTTGCCGGTTATCTTACACACCACCATACCGCCGCCGGAGCTGACCTCCAGTTCGGTCTCCTCCAGCTCTTTTTGAACCTTTTCCATATCCGCCTGCATTTTTTGCGCCTGGCGAAGCAGCTGCTGCATATTACCGCCGCCTCCGAATCCTCCGCCCGGGAATCCTCCTCTTGCCATATAAAAAACCTCCATTGCTTTATTTATGAAAACAGATCCAGCGCCGCCTGCATTCTGTCCGCGCTGGCTGTATCCTGTTCTTCTTTCGCGGGCTTCTCTCCCACTACAGCATGTATTTTGAGCTTTTGTCCGTAAATATCCTCAAGATGCCGGGCAAGTACTTCTTCGTACTTACGCACCAATCCTTCCTTGGAAGCGGCTGTCCGGGGAATATAAATCGTAAAGCTTTCCTTTTCATCCATGGCTCCGTCAAAGCCGCGAATCATCATATACAACGGCAAATCCGACGCCTTTACCCGTTCAAGAAGTGCCTTCCATAAGGTATCGCTGCTCTTGCCCGCCTTGTCCGGCTTAGGTGCCGGCGGCGTTTCCGTCTGTTTTTTTCTCTGTTTGACAGGCTCCGGAATACTCTGTGTCTCTTCCCACGGAAGAAGTTCCCGTGCGGGCGGACGTTCCTGGTTACCTCCCGCCCCCGTACTTAGCCGATCCACCTTTTTTTCCAGTTCCGCAAGTCTGTCCTCATAGGCGGAATAGTCACTTTCCGTACGCGGTGTGCAAATTCTGATCATTGCCGTTTCCAGCTGTATTTCCGGCCGGTTATGCTGCTTAATATCCGCCTCAAGAGCCGAAAGAATCTCTACGGCGCGCAGCAGCCTTTCCGCGTTAGCCTGTTCCGCCTGTGTTTTTAAACGCGCCTGCATCTCACGGGGAAGAGATACAATTTCCTCACTTTCCGGAGAATACAGGCAAAGCAAAATATCACGCATATGCTCCATAAGTTCGGCAATAAATACGCTGATATCTTTTCCCTCGCCTTCAAGTTCCCGGCACTTTTCCAGCATCTTGAAAATATCCGAAGCAATCAGGGCATCGGCAAAATCAAAGAGAAAACCCCGATCGGAAATTCCCAGAACTCCCATGGCATCGGCCAGCGTCACCCTGCTGCCGCAATAGGAAAGACAAACGTCCGCCAAAGAAAGCGCGTCACGCATTCCGCCCCCGGCGCTCTTGGCAATGAGCTCAATAGCCGAAGGCTCAAACTCGGCACCGCTCTCTTTCAGTACATACTCCAATCGCTGTGCAATCACTTTTGAAGAAATCAATTTAAAATCAAACCGCTGACACCGGCTCAAAATTGTTGCCGGCAGCTTATGAATTTCCGTAGTAGCCAAAATAAACACCACATGTTTCGGCGGTTCTTCCAGTGTTTTTAAAAGAGCGTTGAACGCTCCGCCGGAAAGCATATGTACCTCGTCTATGATATAAACTTTATATTTTCCTACCGCCGGAGCAAAAACCACTTTATCACGGATATCACGAATATTATCTACACCGTTATTGCTTGCGGCGTCGATCTCGATAATATCCATGTTATCATCCGCCATGGAAGCCCGACAGGCCTCACACGTACCGCAGGGATCGCCGTCTTTGGGATTTTGACAGTTCATTGCCCGCGCAAGCAGCTTAGCCGTACTGGTCTTTCCCGTGCCCCGGGGGCCGGCAAACAAATACGCATGCGCAATCCGCCCGCTTTCCAACTGATTCAACAGGGTGCGGACAATAGGCTCCTGCCCTACAAGATCTTCAAATTTCTGCGGCCGCCAGCGGCGGTAAAGCGCAACATATGCCATAAGCTTCTCCTGACTCCGATAGTGTATATATTATATGATAAAATCACGGAATAATCAAGGAAAAATGTTTTGAAAAGAAATGTCCGCGAGCCTAAGATACGGATCTGCGTATGGCGGAACAGGCTCCGACTGCCGCGTTTCAGAACAATCCAATATAAAAACGCACCCCTAAAATTGATCTTTGACCTATACGCCCGTCCGCCGCGCGAAAAATCCCTGTTGTGCTTTTCCCCGGCGGAAGCCAAACCGGTTTACAACTATGTGGTTTGGTAATTTTCCGTTATATCCTTTTATATTTTCATTTATATTCCTATTGGCAGAAGAGCGGTTTCAAGGAAACTGACGGGTTTCCGCTTATCTTTTTGCTTTTATTTAATTATACAAATTGTTAAAGTTGTATAAAATCAATCTATACAACTTTACAAAAAAAAGCTGTTTTTTTAAAAAGTATTTGCACGGTAACAAAGCGGAGAATATAATAATAGCAGAATAAAAACCAACGTACCGAAAGGAAGTTTCAATATGTGTGGAATTATCGGTTTTACAGGAAACACCTCGGCCGTACCCGTACTGTTAAACGGATTAGAGCGTCTGGAATACAGAGGCTATGATTCGGCGGGCATTGCCGTTTATACAGAAAACAGTATCCAAATCCGCAAAGCAAAGGGACGCCTCGCCAACCTAAAAGCGCTGCTGAAAGAACGTCCGGTAGAAGGCACCTGCGGTATCGGTCATACACGATGGGCTACCCACGGAGAACCCTCTGATACCAACGCGCATCCCCACATCAGCGAAAAAGGTAACATCGCCATCGTGCACAACGGGATCATCGAAAATTACCTTTCCCTAAAACAAAAGCTGATAAAAAAAGGTGTCCGTTTCATTTCCGATACTGATACCGAGGTAGCCGCTCAACTGTTGAGCTATTACTATTCCGGCGATATCATGAGCGCCATTTATAAAACACTGGGGCAGTTAAAAGGTAGTTTTGCCTTAGGCATTCTCTGCACGGATTATCCCAATCAAATTTTCTGTGCCCGTAAGGACAGTCCGCTGGTTGTAGGATCCTTAAACGGCTGCTCCTACATTGCCAGTGATATTCCCGCCATTTTGGAATATACGCGGACCGTCTATCTGCTGGACGATATGGAAGTAGCCGTACTGAAACAGGATTCCATTGAATTTTTTGACGGTTTGGGCAATAAAGTAATAAAAGAAGCCATGCATGTGGACTGGGACATAAAAGCGGCCGAAAAGGGCGGCTATAAGCATTTTATGATGAAAGAGATGCATGAACAGCCCACCGCGTTAAAAGATACGCTTTCGCCCTATACGGAAGAATGCAACGGCAAAAATATTTTAATCAATATGCCTCTGCCGCAGGAATATATCCGCAGCCTGAAACATATTGCCATCGTAGCTTGCGGCACCGCGTATCACGCAGGACTCGTAGCCAAATATCTTTTGGAGCGAATTTGCCGTATTCATACCGAAGCGGAAGTTGCCTCCGAATTTCGATACAAAGATCCTTTGATCCAAAAGGATGATCTGGTTATAATAATCAGTCAGTCCGGTGAGACCGCGGATACCATCGCCGCTATGCGGGAAGCCAAGCGCAAAGGCGCGCGAATTCTTGCCATATGCAATGTAGTAGGCAGCACCATCTCCCGTGAGGCCGACTATCTTTGTTATACCTGGGCCGGACCGGAAATCGCGGTAGCCTCCACAAAGGCATATGTATCTCAATTGATGATGCTCTATACGCTATACTTGGATATTGCCCAAAAGCGGGGCATTATGAATGCCGATGCCGTGAGCGACGCCATTGCCCAGCTGAAGCAGCTGCCCGCAAAGGCGGAAGAATTGATAAAGACATTGGAGCCTGAAATTGCTAAATTCGCCCATGCAAACGCCGCGCACAAAAATGTATTTTTCCTCGGACGCGGTTTAGATTACGCGCTGGCCATGGAAGCATCGCTCAAGCTAAAGGAAATTTCCTATATTCACTCCGAAGCCTATGCCGCCGGCGAATTAAAACACGGTACCATCGCGTTAATTGAAGAAGGAACCTTGGTGGTTGCCATTGCCACGCAACAGGAGTTAGCCGAAAAAACCGCCAGCAATGTAACGGAGGTCAAAGTACGCGGTGCCAAAGTACTTGCCCTCATGTGCGGCCATAACGCCATTTTGGAAAAAGAAGCGGATACAATTTGGCATCTGCCGGAAACGCTGCCTTTTTTCCAACCGATTGTCGCTATCCTTCCTCTGCAGATGCTGGCCTACTATATGGCGCTGGAACGCGGCTGTGATATCGATAAGCCGCGCAATCTTGCAAAAAGCGTCACAGTAGAATAAAAAAACAGAACTAACCGCAAAAATCTCCGCATATAATAAAAAAAAGCGCGGAGGTTTTTTTATGACTTTTTCCGAATTAAAAAGAAAAGAAGTAATAAATGTTTGTGATGGTAGACGGCTGGGGTGTGTTTGTGATATAATAATTGAAATAAATTCCTGCCGGTTGGAAGCCATTGTCGTCCCCGGCTCATTCAGCTTGCTTCATTGCTTTTCTTCATCAAAGAATATCATTATTCCCTGGTGTAAGATCCGTAAGCTGGGCGACGATGTCATTTTAGTAGACGCGGGAGATATCTGCCCGCAAAAATAGGAGAAAACTATGTTCAAACTGATCGCCTCAGACCTTGACGGCACCCTTTTAAAAAACGATAAAACCATTAGCCAATATTCCGTTTCCGTATTAAAATCAGCGGCGCAGGCAGGCGTTTCCTTTGTCATCTGTACCGGAAGGATGTACGACTCTTTAAAAAATATCCTGCCTGTGCTTCCCTTCTGCCGTTATGCCATTACCTGTATGGGAGCCGAAATATACGATAACTTTGAAAAAAAGCGAATATACAGTCGGCCAATGGAACATGAATACGCCGAAGCCCTGATTTCTTACGCCTTAAAAAATGACATCCATATGCATCTGTATATTGATGATATCGTCTATACCAGTCGTTTAGATCAATATTCCGATCTTTATTTTAAAACAACCACATCCATGGGGCGTCTGATAAAAGGCGATATTTTTACACTGATTCAGGGAAAGGATATCGCAAAAATTCTCTATATGGGCCCGCCCGAAGAGATTGCCCGTCATAGCCGGAATATCAACGCATTGCTGGGGGATCGAATAAACAATGTCTCCTCCAATCCCATGTTTGCCGAATTTGCCTCACGCACGGCGGGAAAAGATACGGCGTTGAAAGCTCTGTGCGCGCAGCTTAGCGTAAAGATGGACGAGCTGATCGTTTTCGGTGACAGCGGAAACGATATTGCTATGTTGAAAAATACCGGATTCTCCTGTGCCGTGGCTAATGCTTGGGAAGAAGCAAAAAACGCGGCGAATATTCTTGTTGAAAGCAACGAAAACGACGGCGTTGCCAAGACGGTACGCCGATTGATTCTTGAAAGAAAGGAAGCGTTATAAAAATGGCGGATCTTTCCATTAAAAAACTTGCCCAAGACCTATCTTTTGATATTGTATGCGACGGTGGAAAAAAGCAAGTAGATGTTCTGTGCGTTGATGTGAACCGACCGGGTCTGTTTCTGACCGGGTTCCATTCCCATTTTGATAACAGCCGGGTGCAGGTGATCGGTACGGCAGAATATTCTTACCTGATGTCCATTGAAGAATCCAAGCGTTTGGAAGCATTAAACACATTATTTCAGCGTCCGTTTCCGTTTATGGTACTGAGCAATAATGTGGATGAAATTCCCCGCTTGGCCGAGTGCGCCCGTAAAAACGGTGCGGTGGTCTTTCGTTCACGGGAATATACCGCTACCCGTCTGGTGGCGGAAATGGCCGCTTACCTGAATCTTCGTCTGGCCCCCATGCAGAGTCTCCACGCGGTGCTGCTGGATATTTACGGCTTAGGTGTGCTGCTGACGGGAGATTCCGGAATCGGGAAAAGTGAAACCGCGCTGGAGCTGGTGAAGCGAGGGCACCGTTTGGTAGCCGACGACGCGGTAATCATTAAACGGATTTCCGAAAACAGACTGATCGGTGAAGCGCCGGAAGTCATTAAAAACCTGATGGAAATCCGCGGCGTAGGGATTATTAACGTAGAGCATATGTACGGCATCAGCGCGGTAATTGATTCCAAAAGTATTGATTTAGTGGTTCAAATGGAACTTTGGGACCGCAACAAAGAATACGACCGTTTAGGCATGCAGCAGGATCGGCGTGAAATTTTAGGCGTTTCCGTCCCCCTGTTGACCATTCCCGTACATCCGGGGAGGAATCTGGCCATTATCATGGAAACCGCCGCGCGCAGCACCCGATTAAAACAAAGCGGCTACAACGCGATGGACGAAATCAAGCAGCGACAAAATAAAATGATGGAGGAATAATCGAATGTATACTATTGGTGTAGATTTAGGCGGTACCAATATCGCCGCCGGTATCGTAAACGAAAAGCATGTTATTACAGCCCGTGCCAGCGTACCGACAAAAGCAGGACGTGATTTTGACGAAATCATCGCCGATATGGGAGCTTTAATTCTCGGTTTGCTGAAAGAAAATAACATTGAACTCGATCAAGTAAAATATATTGGTATCGGCGCGCCCGGCATTTTAGATAATAAAGCCGGTACGGTTACCGATAACAGCAACATTCACTGGGTAAATTATCCCATACGCCAAAAATTACAGCAATATATTGATAAGCCCGTTTATCTTGGAAATGACGCAAACGTTGCCGCCTGGGCGGAATATCAAAACGGCTGCGGCAAAGGCACAAAGAATTTTTTAATGCTTACGTTAGGTACGGGTGTCGGCGGCGGCATCATTTTAAACGGAAAGCTGCATACCGGCAGCCACAATATCGGCGCCGAAATCGGCCATACCACTTTTAAGGCGGGCGGAGAAAAATGCGGCTGCGGCAACCGGGGCTGTATTGAGGCCTATTGCAGCGCAACGGCACTGATTCGCGACGCCAAGCGTGAAGCGGAAGCTCATCCGGAATCTATTCTTGCCCGGGCAAAGGTATTATCGGCAAAAACAGTGATTGACGCTGCAGCCAAAGGGGATAAATCAGCTATTAAGCTTTTTGATGAATATGTTTCCAATCTTGCTCAGGTAATCGCCAGCCTCATCAATTTCCTTGACCCTGAAGTCATTGCTTTAGGCGGCGGCATCGCAAACGCGGGAGACTTCCTTTTGGAACCGCTGCGCAGAGAATTTCCTAAATACGTGACATTCTCCTCTCTACAGCAAACAAAAATTTTAAAAGCCGAAATGGGCAATGACGCGGGTATTATCGGTTCGGCTCTGTTGGGTGAGGAATAATGCCTCTGATTCTGGCTTCCGCGTCTCCCCGCAGAAGGGAAATTTGTACCCTGCTCGGTCTTGATTTTACCGTGCAGCCGGCCCAAACGGAATTACCGGTTGACGCGTCCCTTATACCGGAGAAAGCGGTTGAGCAAATCGCCAAAGCTAAGGCAGAAGAGATTTTTTTTAAAAATCCTGCGGCAACGGTGATCGGCGCTGATACCGTTGTGCTTTTCCGGCACCATATCTTAGGGAAGCCGGCGGACAAGCCCGACGCCCGTAAGATGTTAAAATATCTTTCCGGTAAAAAGCATACGGTAATCACCGGTGTTTGTATTCTTTCGCCGGAAAAACAAGTTTGTTTTTCCGATACCGCCATCGTGGAATTTTTTCCGCTTACCGATCAGGAGATTGATGCCTATATACGTACCGGAGAGCCGATGGATAAAGCCGGCGCCTATGGGATTCAAGGAATGGGCGCGCGCTTTATCAAACGCATAGAAGGGGATTTCTATACCGTAATGGGACTGCCCTGCGGCAAACTGTACCAAACGCTGAAAAGTTTCTCCTTTAAACGGGAATCGTTATTTTAAAAACTTTATCGGAGTCTCTAAAAAAGTTTTATAAAAATCCATACTCTTTAAAAGCAGCATGGGGTCCTTTGTGATTGCCGCGGGATGCGGTGAATCTTCGGCGCTTATTCCCGCCCCAATCGTTAGTCCGGAAATCTTTTTTATTGGGTTGCTTTTATTGACGCCATAACGGAAACAAAAGGTTTTATTTTTGAATTCCCGCCGGCCTGCGTATTTTTGTAAAATTGATTCCGCTTTGAAATCGTATCTGCTATCTTTACTAAACAAAAAAAGGAGTGTTTTTGATGCTGTATATATTAGCCTGTGTTTATGTAATTCTCTCTTGTTCGGGGCTTATCCTGTTTAAGCTCGGCAGCAGCGCGGGCCTAAGCATTGGTTTTTCCCAAGGCTTTTTAAACATGAAGCTCAGCGGACTTTCCCTGTTAGGTATGCTCTGCTATATCACCAGTTTTCTGTTATATTTAGTTCTGGTTTCAAAATTTGACTTAAGCCGCATTTATCCTATCACCACCGGTGTAATTTTTGTAGGTGTTATGATTGCTTCGGCTATCGTTCTGCACGAGAATATCAGTTGGGTGCAAATTATCGGCAGCGCGTTGATTCTTATCGGCGTGGTAATGCTGAGTATCAAACGATAAAACTTCCCGGAAAGCCAATAAAAAACTGATTTCACTGAAAAAAGCGAAATCAGTTTTTTTATATCCAATAAGCTGTTTCTTGAATCTTTTCTATGTGTATGCATTTTCCTCAAAAGCAAGAAAACTTTTTATATATGATACGCCGAAAGCGGCGCGCTGCTCTGAACAAGTCCGCGCAGAGTCCTTCCCTGCCGACCCGCGCGGGAAATTTCCGCGCCGGACAGGCCGAAAATAACCTTTCCCTGATCTACGGTCGACGCATAAATTTTTTCCATATCATTGTATTCCGGCTGAGACATATTGATACAGCTCAATCCGTCCAATTCGCAGGCCGCGCCGATATAATGATCTCCGCGTCCGCAAAAATGCATTCCTCCGCCCAATGCACGGAACACACGCCGATCATAGGGCATGATAAATTCCCGATATAATTCTTCCGAAAGATTGGTTGCCGCGTCATTTCGCACAATGGTTTTTCCCTTATGCAGGAACCCCCATTCAATGGAATGTCCGGCGTCATAAGTCGGATATAGTTTTTGCCACTTGGCGGTAAACTCCAAATACACATCCGTCAGATAATCCAGCGCTTGATGAATCAGCTCCGGTTCATCATAAAAAGCGTAATAAATATCCGTTCCCGCCAAAATATCCGCCAAATCAAACGGGCCCTGTAGATCGGGATTATACAAGGAAACAAACCGCCTGATCAGCGGATACTCTTGGGTGATCTCCTTCCACCGCTGCCCAAATTCAAATACCAACGGAACCAGTCCCTTAGTATAATCCGTTTTTCTTTCTTCCGCAATACTCCGCAGCCCTTCTATGCCGTTTGCCAAAGGCCTCGCTCCTGGCAAAGTATCCGCTTCATCCTTTAAATGAAGCAATTCCGCCCCAAACATAGAAGGAATAATTCCTGTACCGTAATTCGCGCGGACGCTCAGCATTACGCCGACTTCTCCCGCCAGCACGTCGGAAACACCTTTTAACTGCGTATAAAGCATAAGGTCTATATCCTCAAACGCCCGATTGATAACCACTCGGGGCCATTCCGTTCCGGCCGGAATCGGTTTGCGGCGCGGAGAGAAAAAAGGATCGGTACATTTTAAATCGCAAAAATTCAGCCATTCCTGTTCCAATCTCTGTTCTTGCGCGGCATCAATCCGCGTTTCCACATCTTCCAAAAACCGCTCAAGTTGAATCTTTTCCATCTTACAACCTCCTATGAAAAAACGCCGAAACCGCGGCCACGTGGCAGCTCTAACGAGGATGTAACTGCCGTTCGGCAAACCGAAAATATCCATAACTGCCGTTCTGCTTCAATCCACTCGTTTTCGCCGTTTGGCGACAGGCGTAAAAAATTCTTCTGTCTTCGCCTGTAATACAGGTTGCATTATATCATGAAATTTCAGCAATAAATAGCCATATGTTGACCAAAAACTTAAAAATATTGACTTTATTTTTCTCCTATATTATAATCGATAATCGGAGGTGATACTGTTTGAACGCTTTGAATGTTTATTCCCATAATGCGGTAGTCTGTAATTTTCCGCAAACCATGGGATACGAAATGAAAAACATGCATATTCATGACGTCTATGAAATTTACATGGCGCTCAGCGATCAGGTTCAGTTTTTTGTCAATAACGGGATGTATATTCTCCAAAACAGAGACATCATTCTTTTTAACAAAAACGATCTGCATAAAGTCAGCGTTCCTTCACAAAAGCTTTATCGCCGCTGTATTATTACCTTTTCTCCCGACGCGTTTTCCGCGCAATTTCGTCAGGCCAAAAGCCTTTTATCCTGTTTTCATACAGAAAACGGCGGCCGTCATTTGAAGCTGACGCCTGACGAGCAACTTCGTTTCTTATCGCTGGCAAAGGCCATAGAGCAGCCGGAAAACACGCCGCAGAATTTTTCAGATATCGGCCGGTGGCTGAATCTCGGGCAGATTCTGCTGCTTTTATGCGGCGTTCAGCATAGGCAGTTCCAAGAAAGACCTTTTGACGAGACCGAAAAATTCCCGCACGTACAGCGAGTGCTAGAGTATATTGATAAAAACTATACCGATACCATTTCTCTGGACGCGTTAAGCGTCTATTGCTTTGTCAATAAATCCTACCTGTGCAGACTGTTCAAGCGGCAGACAGGTTTTCATATTCATGATTATATTGTTTACCGGCGCCTGTCTCAGGCCATATCCTTGCTGCGCAGCGGAAAAAGCGTGAGTGATACCGCCGAACTGTCCGGGTTCAGCAGCGATACGCGCTTTATTACCGTCTTTCGTCAGCAATTGGGCATAACGCCCCATCAATATGCGAAAAATTATGAAAAATCCGTCATGCCGGATTGACCTATAGATACCCAAAACAATTCTTCCGCCGCTTTACCCAAAAAAGAACAAAGTTCCGAATTGCTGAAAAAATTCATGATACCTCTATATTTTAAATCTATCTTTTATAAAGTCACAAAGAAATGAATCGGGATTATTTTTCCCGTTTTCAGTCTGTCGAAAAACCTATTCGTAAATTGCAATAGGTACAAAAGCAAATTTTTATGCATCGCATCGGGAGGATCTTCTCCGATAAACGACTTATCGGGACGATTTGCGCCCCTTCCTCGGCCTTTGGGGGAAATTTTACCCTCTCGGGATCTTCCCATCACCTCTTGAATAAGGCGAGCAAAAACGTTCTTGTGCAGTTTTTGCCCGTATAATTTTTTGACACTGTGTATACGGAATGGTTTTTTCGGTAACCTTAAAATATAATTTTTCGCGGCGGTAACGCTGCTTCAAACTGTCAAAAAAGCATCGTTTTCATCAAAATAAAACGATACTTTTTTCGTTAATTTGCAAATTTAACAGCATATTCAAAAAAATAAAGTTGTAATGTGGGCATTTTCTATGCCCACATTGCAGACTGTCAAAAAGCGTTAATATAGTTTCTGTATGCAAACAAGCCGTCTGCATTTCTGCAAGCGGCTTTTACATTTTATTTCACCGGACGAAGCTGGGAATAACCGTTCCAGGCGAACAGAGCTTCTTCCGCTTCATCCCCATAAACCTGCTCTACATCGCAAATATACAGGTAGTGATCGCCCACTTCGTGGTATTCCTTAAGGTTGCAAACAATAGCGACACGGCTGTGAGCGGGGATTTTGATAGAACTGCCCTCTACTTCAGCAAGCTCAATATTATATTGGGAAGCCTTATCCGTATTGCGTCCGGTGGTGCTGCCGCAGCCAAGCACAGCGTCCGCAAGCTCTGCGCCGGGAATGGTAAGAATGACCTTCTTATTGTTCCGCACCATTTCGCCGCTGTAGGAAGTCTTTGCCATGGCATAAGCAATCATACTCGGGTTGTAAGAGAGATAAGTCCACCAGGATACCGTGGCAAGATTGGTAGAGCCATCCGGCTTTTGGGTGCATACCACCGTCACCGGGTTGGGGGAAGTCAGTTGAGAAGCCTTAGGTAAAGTAATTTGTTTCATAGTAATTCGTTCCTTTCTGTATTATTGAATAGATTTTCCAAGCGCATAGACTTGCTCAATTTCTGTCTTTCCTTTGATATCGCCGACTTTCATATTTTCTCCAGCCAAGACATGACCGAGATTTTTCCACCGAAGATGTTCCATTAGGTGGTCATAGTAAAGGACGGCGTCATCAAAGCCGTGGCCTTCCGCCGTCATCAGAAGGGCCGATGATTTCCCATTTCCTCGGAGGAGATTCCCATCTCCTTCCTCCAAAGCAAACAGGCGGTCAAGGGCTGTTCTAAGCTGCCCGCTCATCGTCCAATAGTAAAGCGGACTGGCCAGCACAACTACATCACACTCTTTTACTGCTGTGTCCACCAAAGCAGCCTTTGCAGCCGTGAATATCCATTTTGTCCAAGAAAAACTTACTGTATTACCGACGCTCTCAGCCCCGTCCGTAAACACCTTAACAAGGGCAGAAGTATTTCCCATTTTGCGGGGGCTTCCGTTTAAGATCACAATTTTTTACTCATCGCTCATACCCCCGTTTATTTTTTCATCAGGTCTGCACCGCTGTGCCATGCCTGACCGACCTTTTCGCCAATGGCATAGTACCCATTCTGCGTTTGGTCAAAGGCAAAAGCATGGAGTTTCCCGGCATTGATTTTTCCTGCGTCGTCCAAAACTTTTTCGTCGGCAATCACATTGACAATCTTTCCAAGCACCCGCAGTCCATAGGGCTGGGTCTGCATTTCTACAACCTCACATTCCAATGTGAGCGGATATTCAATAATGACAGGTGCGTCCACTCGCTCGCTTTTAACAGCGTGAAGCCCTGTACGCTCAAATTTATCTGCCATCTTATTAGAACTGGCAATTCCAAGAAAATCAGATTCCCGCAGCGTATCCGTTCCGGGAACGGCGAGGGTAAAGGCTTTTCGAGTTTCCAGATTAGCCACTGTTTTGTGTTCCGCCTCCAGATTCAGCGCAACCATATCTTCGGCGCAAATTCCTCCCCACGCCATCATCATCACATCGACGGTATCATTTTCGTTGTAAGTACCAATCATGTAAGTCGGCATAGGAAACAAGTAAGGCTTGACGCCCAAATTTTTTGACATAGTTATGACTCCTTTCCTATCAGACGGATTGACTTCATCCGCTTTTGATATTATAATTATATCAAGAATAAAAAGAAAGACAAGTACGCACATTAAAGTGCGATACTAACATGATATTATATACTTACTTTTAGGAGAGTGTAAAATGAGCATAGAGTGCATTAAAGGCGCTAATTTGGAAAAAACCGGATTCAACTACACCATGTCCTTGATACAGGGAAAATACAAGATGTTTATTCTGTATGCCCTGATGGGCTTTCAGGTCGTGCGTTTCAACGAATTCAAGAAATATATCAAAACCATTTCCTATAAAACGCTGAGTACCACCTTAAAAGAATTGGAGGCGGACGGCCTCGTCCATCGGGAAGAATATCCGCAAATCCCCCCAAAAGTAGAGTACAGCTTAACAGAACGGGGCAAATCACTGATTCCGATTTTAGACAGTATGTGTGACTGGGGAGAGAAGAATAGAATGCCGGCGAATCGACCCTGATATGATTTATCTTTGGGATAGATAGGATTGATATTTGCTTAGATTGTTATTTGATCCTTTGATAATTCTTTGAATAAGCATTTATATGTGGAGGATTTTCCGTGTGCGGATATTGCCCATACGGAGAAGCCAAAAAATAAATCTTTTAACCTCTGAGTGTTTTTAATTGAGGTAGGAACACCGGGATATGGCAAGCCGTTCAAAAACCGCTTTCTTATGAGTCGAAAAATAGAAACCCCAAAAGCCTGATGTTAAACCATTTCTAAGGCATATACTTTGAGGGGCAAGGTGTTTGTACCTTGCCTCTCATTTTGCGTTTGAAAGCGTTACTGACTTAATCTTTTTAGCTTTCATTTTTGTATCATCTTACACGAAAATTACTTCTGTGTTTACGATTTCCGCAGCCGCTTCACGCAGCGCATTCATCTTGCCTACCCATTCCATTGTAGGCTCGGCTTTGAGCTTTTTGGTTATACTTTCACGCTCCGCCATCTGTTCCACCAGCCGAAGAAACATATTCTCTGCCTGTTCATCAATATCAGCAAGATAGCTGTTCAGTTTGCCACTTGTCAGCAGATTGGTATATAACACTTTGCGATACTATTTAAGATACCGTAAATGCCGCTGCCCCCATATCCCTATGGGCTTACTTTCTTCAGTTGACAGGGAAAGATTCGGCAAGTAATAGTCGCCTTGCAGAGTATATGTGCCGCCCATCTGTTCAAATATTGTCTTTTTCATAACCTTAACCCTCCGTGATTCTGATTTTGAATTTCTTAATAGGTGCATTGACTAGAACCTCATCAACTGCGTCTGTATATCTATCTTCTGTAAGCAGTTTGTTCCTCAGCGCATTAAGAACATTTAGAATAATCTTCCGTTCATTTTCATCAATCGCTATGTAGTATTTTTGATTTCGCATATCCGTTTACCTCCTTCACCTTCATTGTAACAAGGAAGTTGTTGCTTGACAAATGTGCGATTTTATTTTTTTGCATAAGGAAAGACAGCGCAAAAAGCACTACTTCCTTCTACGCTGTCTTTCCGCCTTTGCAACGCTCATAAGCTGTATTCAATGTTGTTTTCAAATTACTGCCTTATGTGGCGTTAGCATAATTCACTTTCTTGTTTCAAAACATAAAGTTTCTTTTAAGCGCTAAAAAAACATCCTTACATTTTTTCGTGATACAGCTTTAAGGCATCCCTATGGTTCAGCGCCGCGGAAAATAAGTGAAGGTCCCTTATTTTTCCGCAAAAAGCGGCATCCCCTTTCTCCTGCCCGCCCAAGCGCAAAGGAATCTCGGTATTGATAATATCTCCTGAAATTTCCTTCCATCCGCCTTCATGAATCTTTCCGTCCACATATACCATCGTTCGGTGCCCATCATAAGAAAATACGACATGATGCCATTGCCCGATTGATAATGGTTCTCGCCAAAAAGCAAGGGTTCCCTCATTGTACCAAGCGTTATTTTGCGTGTGAATAACGCCGTGTCCGCATCCTGTGTTTTCCAATAAAATTCTGAAATTAAAAATCTCGTTCTCGTTATCGTTTTTTCCCAATAATGAGCACACACTGGTAGGATAGCAATCCATTTTGAACCGTACCGCGCAGGAAAACTGATGCATTTTTTCCGGAAAAACTTCCGCAGCGACTTCCGCGTATTCTCCGTTTCCCGAAAAAGAAAGCTCTTCTGTTCCCTTCAAAAGCTTTCTTGCTCCGTCAGCGGAAACAAACGCGCAGGGATCCTTTTTCAAGCTGTAAAAAGGCTTTTTCTCCGCATCGGGATTCTTTCTCTCCGTCAACGCGCGGAATTTTCCAAGCAGTAAATCTCCGTCCTCTCCCAAAATTTCCGTTACAAGCATCGGATACGCCTGAGTCAAAATTCTTTTTTCCAACACATAGGTCTCTTTAATTTTGGCTATCAGCGCGTTTACTGTTTTTTCATCTTCGGGAATGGGATAAAAAGTTTTAAAGTTCGACTCCGTCAACGACTGCTTAAGATACCGCATTCTAATCTCTTCATAGGCTTGAACAACTTTTTCATACTCCCTGAGCACTTGCTGTAACGCTGGGGAAAGGGAAAGAGTATCCATCATATACTGCAGTCTCTCAAAAATCAATTTTTTGTTGTCGGCCGCCAAATGAAATGCCCTATAATCAAGCTTTCCTAAGCACCGATATTGCAGTCCCTCCTGCAATACCTTAGAAAGCTCTATTCCATATACATAATCGTCTTTTATTTGCGGCCGGGAAAGAAGAAAGAATATTGCATCATTTCGTCCCGTTCCGCTCAAATAATCCAGCAATTCCGAAAGGATACGCTCATACGCACGGTCAAAAGAACGAAAAAGCTCTCGGGGCTTGACAAAAGATATCAGCTTATCATAACTCAAAAAAGTACTGTACAATCGCGCGCTTCGGATACCTTTATGGATTTCATCAAAAGGTACACGAACTTTGGTAATGGGTTTTAACGGGTCAAAAAACACGCAATCATATTGCTTTTCCGCCACGTCAAAGCCATGAATCAAAATATGATGCACATCATGATTGTTTGTATAATGCCTGGAGGCGCTGTTATAATAATTATCGATTAACGCTATAATGTAAAAATCCTGTTTGATATACGGAATAAAAACCTCGGTACTGTTATACGGTATCCATCCATTTTTATCCAGAACCGAACTTTCAAAAATATCCTGATAAAAGCCGCGGTCATCAGTATAATCAAAATACTGGTCCTGAATATACACCGTATTAATAAAATTGGCGTAATACCAAGGCGCAATGGCTTCGTTTAAAAACGGAATCTGAAAATACAATAAATGATACGGAACATGCGTAACCTTTGCTTTTTCCTGTGACAAAGGCAATACTTTTTTTGTTTGCTCCGTTGGAATTTGATTCCTTAGTTCTGTTTCAACGCATTCATACTCACCCTTTAAGAATTCGTTAATGTGAATAAGAAAGCTCCGCGCTATTTCATCCTCTTCTTCCAATAAAAGATAAAATCGCTCCTCTTCCCTCCACCATTGGATCTCCGGATAAACTCTCAGCTGATATTGCAGCCATCCTTCCACATATCCCGTGGGCAACGACGTTTTCAATTCAAACTGTTTTTTCATTTTTCCCTCCGTCTCTCTGCTTCAAAACAGAAACCAAACGAGCACGCTGCTTGGCTGTTTTAAATACAATTAAATGTTTTATAAAGCAATAAAATATGCTTTACGCAACTTCTGCTTTTCTAAGACCGCCGCAAATCTCCCGATATACGGCTAAAAGATTACCCGCAAAATTGCCGCGCGGATAAGAACCTTTGCCGCCTTCGCGCTATATGCTTCGCCCCTGCAA
>ULSF01072952.1_pt1 | contig 17835 bp, 14 predicted proteins | sample 1956121 | NCBI WGS metagenome assembly ULSF01 (sample SAMEA4835701, study PRJEB28245) | human gut metagenome | biome: gut microbiome; material: fecal sample | place: Denmark | collected 2008
TATGTAACAATTGGAGTTAGAAAAATTTCAACTTCTGTTTTTTCCACAATTATTATATACCCATATATATTATTGTTAGGGGTTTTGCGCTCAGAAGTATTGGGAGTTGACACTTTGAATTACAAAAATAACTATTGGGATGTCTACAAAAATCTGGATTTATTAAATGCTATAAAATATGATTCAGATGTAGGATATGGGCTTATGAATTGGGGAATATCCAGGTTTACATCTGATTTTTGGGTGTTTAGAGCAATTTTGTTTGCTATTACATTTTCAATTATAAGTGTTTGGATATGGAAATATTCAAAAAATGTTGCACTTAGTTATTTTATTTTTATTGCATTAGGGTTTATAGGATTTGATTTTACGATTTTAAGACAAGCGCTTGCGGTTAGTTTGTCTGTTTGGAGTTACAAGTATTTGATAGAAAGAAAAACATTTAAATTTGTTTTGATTGTTTTACTTGCAGCTTTTTTTCATAAGACGGCTTTAATCATGTTGTTGATTTATCCACTACTCTCAAAGAGAGTGACGGAATTAAAAAAATGGATTAAAATTGTTTATTTGATAGGAGCAGGAAGCATAGTAGCTATCGGTGGAAAAGTAATAGCGATACTATATCACAGAAATGATTATACTTTGGATGTGAATCAAGGACATGGATACAGTTTGTTACTATTTTATATTGGTATTTTCTTGATTGTTTATTTTTTTATTCAAAGAATTTCACAAAGAGATAAGCTGCTATATGAGTATGATGTAGCAATATCAAGCATTTACGTTCAAATAATAGCAACTTCAATAAGTATTTTTACAAGAATGTTGAAATACACAACACCATACTTATTTGTTTTAATTCCAGATGTTATGGGTAAACTAGACAAAAAAACAAAAAATGTAATGTTAGTTGTTGTTATCTTTGTAATGTCAGTTTTATTTTTGAAAAGCCATGGGGCTGAGGAAAATATAATACCTTATATGTCACACTTTATGGATATGAAAAAACTATAAGAAAAGATATGAAAGAAAAGATGGTTAGAAAAATAAAGAACGTGTTTAAAATAATAACTAATAAAGAAAGCAGATTTGAATATATTACATCCCTTGGCTTTTTTAACTATATGAAAGACGAGGTGTTTTTAAAAAGAAAATATAAAATAATGATGGGAAAAAAGCTAAATTTAGATTCCCCGATTACATTTGATGAAAAGTTACAATGGCTTAAGCTATTTGATAGAAATCCAATATATACAACTATGGTCGATAAAGAAGCCGTAAAAGAATATGTTTCTAATTTGATAGGTAAAGAGTATGTTATTCCAACATTATATGTATGGGATAAGGTAGAAAATATAGATATATCAAAGCTGCCCAATCGGTTTGTACTTAAATGTACCCATGATAGTGGTGGAGTTATTATTTGTAAAGATAAAGAAAAGTTTGATATAAAGAAAGCAAAAAGCAAACTTAATAAGTGCATGAAACGGAATTATTACTGGATGGGAAGAGAATGGCCATATAAAAATGTTCAACCTAGAATTATCGCAGAAAGGTATATGGAAGATAATTTCGATGGGGAATTGAGAGACTATAAATTTTATTGTTTTAGTGGACATCCTAGATATTTGTTGTTGGCAACAAATCGACAAAGTGAAAATAATCAACTAAGTTTTGATTATTTCGACATGGAATTCAAACATTTAAATTTAGTTAATTTTTGGCATCCTAATGCGCAAGTGATGCCTCATAGACCCAAAAATTATGATAAGATGATTGAACTTGCAAAAATATTATCGGCAGGATTACCACATGTAAGAGTTGATTTTTATGAAGTAAATGGAAAGATTTATTTTGGAGAATTGACTTTTTATGATATGTCCGGTTTCTTAAAATTGTATCCAGATACTTGGGAAAAGGAATGGGGAAGATTAATTGATTTGAGCACAATTCAGAAAAAATAGTTTTTTGCAGGAAGACTCATAGAGATGCATTAATGAAAAAATATTATTAGTGTCTTGTTGGTTATCGGATTTGTTAATATGTAGTAAGTTTTTATAGAAATGAAGGATTTAGATTATGGGTTGTTTTGAGCTAATGATTAAGATTAAATATGGAAAAGTATAGTATATGGAGATAAATTATGAAAGTAATGTTTTTAATATCTAATTTGGGCAGTGGAGGAGCAGAAAGAACAGTTCAATATTTAGCAAATTATCTATCGTGTAAAGGTGATGTAGTGACTGTCGTAAATATTGGCAACATTAAATTTTATGATATAACTAAAAATGCAAAATTAATAGAGCTAAATATTCCGTCTATTCCTAAAAATATCCTTGATAGAGTAAAAAACATAATGTTACGCTTTATTAAGGTGAGATTAACAGTGAAGAAGGAACGACCAGATTTAATTTTTTGTATTATGCCAGGCGAAATTCGATATTTAATTGGGTTGAAAAAAAATTGCGCTTTCAAATTGATAAGTTCAGAAAGAATATTACCAGAAATTCATTCAAAAAAGGAGTTGAAGAGTATATTAAGACATTATAAAATGTGTGATGGAGTGATTTTTCAAACAGATAGAGCTGCTAAATTTTATTCTGACCTGATTGAATGTGAAAGTAAGGTTATACATAATGCTGTTGGAAATGAATGGGTTTATCATGAATATCCTAGAGATAATATACGAAACACTATATCTGCAATAGGGCGATTATGTGATCAAAAAGATTATGTAACACTAATTCAGGCATTTGAGATAGTTCACCGTGTATATAGAGACTACAATCTCGAAATATATGGTGAGGGACCAGATAAGGCTAAGATTGAAAACTTAATTGAATATTTGAATTTACAGAATTGTGTTATGTTGAAAGGCGTTTGTAAAAATGCTATTCAGAGAATTGCGGATACACGTATGTTTGTGTTAAGTTCAAAGTATGAGGGAATGCCTAATGCATTAATGGAAGCCATGGGAGTTGGCCTTCCAGTTATATCAACAGATTGCCCAAATGGACCGGCAGAATTAATAGAAAACGGGATAAATGGCATGCTAGTTCCAGTTGGCGATGTACAAACAGTGGCTAAAGCTATAATATACTTGATTGAAAACCCTAAAAAGGCTGAAGCCATGGGCAAGAATGCTAGAACTATATTGAAAACACATAGTATTGAAACTCAAGCAAACGAATATCGGGAATTTATGCAATATATAGCGGGAAAATATTAGCATTAATTAACGACGAGATGTGTATATAAAGTAAAGAGAGAATATAGAATAATGAAACTAAATATTATTAGAGCAAAGATTTTGATAAAATATATTTTAAATGGTAACACTCGATTTAATGTAAATAATGAGCATGGATTATACAGTAATATATCTGATGAAAAGTTTTTGAAAAAAATGTTTAAAATTCGAACTGGTTATGATTTGGATTTGAATCGTCCTATTACATATCAGGAAAAAATGCAATGGCTCAAATTGCATGATCGAAAAGATTTATATACAATTATGGCTGATAAAATCAAAATGAAAGATTTTGTTTCTCAAAAAATTGGAGAAAAATATGTTGTTCCAATTATTGCTTGTTGGGATTCGCCTAAAGAAATTGAGGTTGATAAGCTGCCAAATCAATTTGTTCTGAAGTGCAATCATAACTCTGGAACTGGCATGTATATTTGTAAAGATAAATCATCTATGCGGATAGGAACAATAAAGAAAAATCTTGAAAAAGGAATGAAAGAGGATTATTTCACTTATGCCAGAGAATGGCCATATAAAAATATTGAGAGAAAAGTTTTTGCTGAAAAATATTTAGAAAATAATGATGGAAGTGAAATTACGGAGTATAAAGTGTTATGTTTTGAAGGAAAGGCAAAATTGGTTGAGCTTATTTTGAACCGTTTTAAAGGAAATGTAACACAAGACTTTTATACTCCAGATTGGGTAAAAACTGAAATATATGAAAATGATATTCCACCATCAGATAATGAGTTTGTTCGACCTGAAAATCTTTCTCGAATAATTGAATTATCTGAAATATTGGCAGAGGGAATACATCATCTGCGCGTAGATTGGTATGAAGTAAATGGAAAAATATATGTTGGGGAGTTGACATTTTTTGATGGGGGCGGATTCTCATTGTTTTATCCGCAAAAATATAATGAAATTATTGGTTCTTGGATTCAATTAGAAAGTGAGGAAATGTAATTATGTCATTAGATATTTTTAATCAGATGGAATCAGAAGTGAGATCTTATTGTCGGAAATATCCAACGGTATTTCAGTATGCTAAAAATGCAAAAATGATTGCTGAAGATGGAAAAGAGTATATTGACTTTTTAGCAGTTGCAGGTTCAATGAATTATGGACACAATAATCCGTTTATAAAAAAGGAAATTATGAAATACTTGGAGAAGGACACAATCATAAATTCATTGGATATGTATACCTCAGCCAAAAGAAATTTTTTTGAAACTTTTAATAAAAAAATTCTTGTACCTAGAGGTCTTAAATATAAAGTGATGTGTTGTGGACCAACTGGAACAAATGCGGTAGAGGCAGCTTTAAAATTATGTAGAAAAAATAAAAAGAGAAATAATATTATCGCTTTTTCGGGAGCCTTTCATGGAATGTCATTGGGAAGCTTGGCATTGACTACAGATCGGACAAGTAGAGGAGGGGCAGGAGTGCCATTGAATAATGTGGCTTTTGTTCCGTATGATGGGATGTTAGATTCTTTAGCTTATTTAAGATGGGTATTGGAAGATGATCATTCTGGAATTGAAAAGCCAGCCGCCATTTTTTTGGAGACCGTTCAAGCTGAAGGTGGTATAAATGTTGCTAGTATAGAATGGTTACGAGAAATTAGAAAAATATGTGATGATAATGATATATTAATGGTTTGTGATGATATTCAAGTTGGAAATGGCAGAACAGGGTATTTTTTCTCTTTTGAAAGAGCGGATATTATTCCTGATATGGTTGTTTTGTCAAAGTCGATTAGTGGATTTGGTATGCCAATGGCATTATTGTTGATGAAAGAAGAGCTTGATATATTTAAACCAGCAGAGCACAATGGTACTTTTCGCGGTAATCAGTTGGCTTTTGTCGGTGGAGAAGCTGCGATACGTTATTATGTGGAGAATAAGTTAGATGTTGTTGTAAAGCACAATGAAAACATTATTAAAGATTTTTTGTTAAGAGAAATTTGCAGTTTGGATCATAGAATTATGGTTAGAGGAATTGGAATGATATGGGGAATTGATTTTGGAAAGATTGATGCAAGCTTAGCATTAAAATGTGTTCATAAGGCTTTTGATATGCAATTAATTTTAGAAGTCGCAGGAAGATCTGATGCAGTGTTAAAAATTATGCCGCCATTAACTATTGAAGAGGATGTTTTGGTGAATGGGTTGAATATCCTGAAAGCTGTGATTGTTGAAATTTTAAATGTTTGAATATGGATTTAGATAAAGAATATTAAAGATGCAGAGAAAAAGACGATTATTTTATAACACAATTTCATCATTAATTTTTCAATTAACAACTATCATATGTGGATTTATTCTACCGCGTTTGATTTTAACAGCATTTGGTTCGGAAGTAAATGGACTTGTTAATTCAATAATACAATTTTTGGGTATTATTTCTTTTTTAGAATTAGGAGTTGGAGCTGTTGTACAATCAACATTATATAAACCATTAGCAGAAAAAAATTACAAGGATGTAAGTAAAATTATATCATCAGCAAATAGGTTCTTTTCAAGATTAGGTATAATTTTATTTATTTATGTTATTTTTTTGATTGTAATTTTTCCTTTTTTTGTTGAAAAGAAGTTTGACTTTTGGTATACAACGACTTTGATTATGGCCATTTCTATTAGTTCTTTTGCACAATATTTTTTTGGAATTGTAAATAGATTACTTTTGAATGCTGATCAAAGAGGGTATGTACAATATATTGCGCAGACTATAGCGGTTATTGGAAATGCTGTTTCCTGTTTTATTTTGATTAATTTAGGCGCAGGTATTCAAGTTGTTAAGTTAACTACTTCAACCATATATTTGCTACAACCAATGGTAGTCTTTTTTTATGTAAAGAAAAATTATCAAATTGATAAAAAAGTAAAGTATACAGAAGAGCCAATTACTCAAAAGTGGAATGGGGTTGCGCAACATGTGGCTGCAATCGTTCTTGACGGAACGGATACGATAGTATTAACATTATTTGCCACACTGGAGGATGTGTCAATATATTCAGTTTATTACCTTGTTGTAAATGGGGTAAAACAATTGTTTATGTCATTGACTAAGGGCGTTGAGTCTTTGATGGGAGAGTTGTGGGCAAAGCAAGAATTGAAGGAACTGAACAAATTTTTTTCACGGTTTGAATGGATAATTCATATGGGTACGATATTTATATTTGGAGTGACATCAGTTTTAGTGATTCCATTTATTGAAATTTATACACGAGGAATTCATGATGCAAATTATATTCAATGTGCATTTGCATTTTTGCTTGTAATGGCTCATGCGGGGCATTGCTTACGACTCCCTTATAGTACGCTTATTATGGCTGCTGGGCATTATAAGCAGACTCAAAATAATTTTATTATAGCAGCTATTCTTAATGTTGTAATTTCGGTATTGACCGTAAAAAGATTTGGATTAGTTGGTGTGGCGATTGGCACATTAGTTGCTATGTTATATCAAACTATTTGGATGGCAATATATGTTTCCAAAAATTTAATTAATAGACCAATAGGGATCTTTGTAAAACAAATTTTGATAGATATAATAACTTGGGGAGTGGGAGTATTAGTGACCAAGATGATAGTGATGCGAGGAGAATCATTTATTGAATGGACGATACTTGCGGTAAAAGATGCGGTGGTATGGATTGTAATCTTGATTGGAATTAATTTTATTTTTTACAAAACGAAAATGCTTGAGTTGATACATAAAATTATAGTGAGGAAAAACAAAAAAGTATAGATTAGTAGAAGATAGTGATGGTTGAGTGATGAGTTTATGAAATAAGTACTTATGAAAAAGATAAAATTTGATATAATGTATATGAAAAAAATGATATGTTTATAATACTTGAGTTTGACAAGGGAGAAAATCTAATGAATAATTTATTAGCAAGCAAGCAAGCAAGCAAGCAAGCAAGCAAGCATTGAAAATTGTGCATTTGTAAAAACTATTTTGATGGTATTGGTTGTGCTATATCATAGTTGTCTTTTTTGGAGTGGTTCATGGTTGCAAAATCAGCAGGTTAAGATAGCAGCAAAAGAAATTGGAATTTTTGCTTATTGGTTGAATTCATTTCATATTTATGGATTTACCCTCGTATCGGGGTACTTATTTTATTATTTGAAAAATGAAGTTGGAAAATACAAAAAATATAAGGAGTTTTTGATCAGAAAGTTTCAACGGCTTATTATTCCATATTATTTTACTGCAATTGTTTGGGTTATACCGTTTTCAATTTTAATACTATCATATTCAGGTGACGAAGTAATACAAAAGTTTGGATTGGGGATAAATCCAAGTCAATTGTGGTTTTTATGGATGTTATTTGGCGTGTTTGCTATTGCATGGCCAATGAGTCAATGGATTAAGACTGATTATATTGCTCTAATTATTTCTGTTATATCTTGGGGAATTGGCCTAATAGGACCGAGATTCGGATCTAATATTTTTTGTATATGGAATGTGTTCACATATTTACCGTATTTTGTTCTAGGCATGAAAATGAGAGAAAAAGAGCATATCTGGAAAAAATACAATTGTTTTGTTTTGGCAATGCTAAATATTGGTTTATTTTTATTGTGGAGATATTTGCTTGGTAATGGAGGCGTTTTTTTTAAAATATTGACATTGATATCAGAATATGCAATGCATGTTATTGGGGCAGTTGCAGTTTTTATGATTTTGCAATGGATAGCAGATAAGGTTGATTGGAAAAACAAAAAATTGTGTAACCTACTATCAAAATATTCTATGCCGATATATTTATTTCATCAACAAATTATATATATTACTATTGTTTGGTTGAATGGAAAAGTAAATCCATACTTAAATGTGACAATTAATTTTATTGTAGCGTTGTCGGGATCAATAATTATCAGCGGTATATTAATGCGGTTTAGGGTAACGAACTTTTTGCTTGGTCAAAAATAAATCAAGTGCTTTTTATTCGTAAGCGCTCAATATTTGTAAACGTCAAATGCATTCTGGGTCTGGTTGGAACAAGAAAAGATCTAATGCCATCCGTCCATTTACCGTAGGACGAAAGAACTGGCTTTTTAGAGCCGCCCCGAAAGGCGCTACGGCAAGTGCCCTTGTTTATACAATGGTGGAGATGGCAAAAGCGAACAATCTAAACATATATAAATATCTTACATATCTTCTCGATTGTCGTCCAAGTGAAGAAATGTCGGATGATCAGCTGGAAACTTTCACTCCGTGGAGTGAAGAAGTTCAGGCAGTTTGTAAAAACTAAAATGGAGCAAAACGCTTGCATCTAGCGAAAGGTTGCAAGTGTTATTTAAAATCTAGTGTTGAAATATTAAGTACTCACTATGTAACGAGGGAAATTAGGAAATGTGGATGGTTAAAAATAATTTTGAAAAAGATAAAATCAGGTATGGCGAACACGGAAAAATGCCTAAATTTCAGATTTATTTGCGAAAATATCAAATGGCAAAAGGAAGGGGAAGCAGATTAATCTGCAAATTTTTGTTCGCATATTATAGACGTAGAAATCTTGTAGACATGTCGATTGAGACAAGCATTGGGGGGGGATTGTATGTAGGGCATCCCTATGGAATTACTATTAATCCGCAAGCGGTTATCGGGGAGAATTGTAATATTCATAAAGGAGTAACTATTGGACAAGAAAATCGTGGAAAAAGAAAGGGAACACCGGTAATAGGAGATGAAGTATGGATTGGAATAAATGCTACAATAGTAGGAAAAATTTCAATTGGATCAGATGTTTTGATCGCACCTAATACATTCGTCAATAAGGATATACCAGATCATTCTGTGGTGTTTGGAAATCCATGCGTGATTATTCCAAATACAAAAGCAACGGAGGAGTATATTTGCAATAAGGCATAAGTTTTCTTTCAATTAGTGTCTGCTGATTAGGTTGCAATGAACTAGATTGAAGAAAGCAATCTGGTGATATGAAAACAAAAAGAAATTCTAATATGGAACTTTTAAGAATTTGTGCAATGCTTATGATTGTTGCATACCATATTTATATTCATTGTATTACCTGTCAGTTTACAGGATTGCAATCAATGGGGGTGTGCGCTCCAAATTTTTCAAAAAGATTATGTATATTAGCACTAATTGATTCATGGGGCAGATTAGAAATGCCATTTTTCTGATTATTTCTGGATATTTTATGTCAAGTGAAAGTCAAAAGGCATGTGATTGATATGCAGACAAAATTCTCGCGGATTCGTTTTTACTTTCAGAATTTATGAAAAATTATGATATATCACAGAATGGGATTGATAGATATCAGGATGAGGTAGATCGCATGGAAGAAACAGAAGCGGACGAGCCGGAGGATATTGACTATGATGAAGTTGATTTTTCGAAACCGGATGACGAGGAAATATTTCGAGCACAGAATGAAGAATTTGACAGACAGATGGAATTGGAGCAAAGACCGTTTGTGAGCTGGCAGTTGAGTCAGTGTTGTCTGGATATAGCGGAGAGTCTGGATGTTCTTGAGAAGAGTATACGGAAGAAACCATATTATGGAATGATGATGAAGCATTATAATAATTGTGCAAAAGCGCCGCTGGCTGATACGATATCAGTATTATCGTATGAGAGTGAAAAGCAGCGATTAGATAAGAAACTTGAAGAACAGAAAAAAGAGGGTATTTAGAAATGGATAGGATGAAAACAATTTTAGTTACAGGTGCAGCAGGATTTATTGGCTCGAATCTGTGTTTAAAGTTATTCGAAAAGTATGAAAATATACATATAATTGGCATTGATAATATGAATACTTATTATGATGTCAATATCAAGAAATGGAGACTATCGGAAATAGAGCGAGTAGCCGGAGTTGTTAGCTCAAATGGATCCAGGTGGGATTTTGTTGAAGGTAACATAGCTGATAAAGAGTGCATTAATAGGCTTTTTGACACATACAAGCCGGATCTGGTTGTTAATCTTGCAGCACAGGCGGGAGTACGTTATTCCATTACCAATCCGGACGCGTATATTGAGAGCAACCTGATTGGATTTTACAATATTTTGGAAGCATGCCGTCATTCTTATGATAATGGGCAAGCAGGAGTGCAGCATCTGGTTTATGCAAGTTCCTCCAGTGTGTATGGATCAAATAAGAAGGTTCCGTATTCAACGGATGACAAGGTGGATAATCCGGTTTCCTTATATGCGGCGACGAAGAAGTCGAATGAATTGATGGCGCATGCGTATAGCAAGCTTTATAATATTCCGTCTACCGGGCTTCGTTTCTTCACGGTGTATGGTCCGGCGGGCAGACCGGATATGGCATATTTCGGTTTTACCAATAAGCTGCGGAACAATGAAAAGATTCAGATTTTCAATTACGGAAACTGCAAGCGGGATTTTACATATATCGATGATATTGTAGAAGGAGTCATGCGTGTGATGCAGGCACCACCGGAAAAGAAGATTGGAGAAGATGGATTGCCGATTCCGCCATATGCGGTGTACAATATTGGAAATAACCATCCGGAGAATCTTTTGGAGTTTGTTGATATTCTGCAACAGGAGTTAATTCGTGCGGGAGTTCTTCCGGAAGATTATGATTTTGACAGTCATAAGGAACTGGTACCGATGCAGCCGGGTGATGTGCCGGTTACTTATGCGGATACATCTGCTTTGGAGCGTGATTTTGGATTTAAGCCGAGTACGGATTTGCGGACCGGGTTACGGAAGTTCGCGGAGTGGTATAAGGAGTTTTATAGTTAGAAAGCATTCTTTACAAAGATAATAGTACACGCATGGATAAAATTGTAAGGGTATTTTGTTTAGAAAAGTGGCAGGAATCATTTGATTCCTGCTATCTTAAAAGTTAATCAGAGATATTAATCACGTTGAAATAAATCACGGGTGTACACTTTATCATGTACATCATCCAAATTAGAGTCATAGCGGTTTGCAATAATGCTATGACTCATTTTTTTGAACTGATCCAGATTATTTACAACTTTACTTCCGAAAAAGGTGACACCATCTTCGAGAGTTGGTTCGTAAATGATAACAGTTGCGCCCTTCGCCTTGATACGCTTCATGACACCTTGAATACTGCTCTGGCGGAAGTTGTCGGAATTGCTTTTCATGGTAAGTCGGTAGACACCTATAATGATTTCTTTCTCTTTGGAAACATCCCATTGACTGTTGGCTTCGTAGGCACCTGCCAATTGAAGAACACGGTCTGCAATAAAATCTTTTCTTGTTCGGTTACTTTCTACAATAGCGGACATCATATTTTGTGGCACATCATTATAGTTGGCAAGAAGCTGTTTGGTATCTTTCGGGAGGCAGTAACCGCCATAACCGAAGGATGGGTTGTTGTAATGGGTTCCGATTCGCGGATCAAGACACACACCATCAATAATATCTCTTGTATTTAATCCTTTCATTTCCGCATAAGTATCCAATTCATTAAAATATGATACACGAAGTGCCAGATAGGTATTGGCAAATAATTTTACAGCCTCTGCTTCGGTGAATCCCATAAACAGTGTATCGATGTTTTCCTTAATTGCTCCATCCAGCAGTAATGCTGCAAAGGTGTGGGCAGCTTCGACCAGATGTGAATCTTCCGGATCAGTAGATACAATGATACGGCTTGGATAAAGATTGTCGTACAGTGCCTTGGATTCACGCAGAAATTCAGGGCTGAAGATGATATTGGAACTGTGATATTTTTTTCGAACAGATGCGGTGTATCCGACAGGAATGGTGGATTTAATTACAATGATTGCATCCGGATTAACTTTCAGAACAAGTTCAATTGCTGCTTCTACTGCGGAGGTATCAAAATAATTCTTCTGGCTGTCATAGTTGGTAGGAGTTGCTACAACGACATAATCAGCATTTTTGTATGCGGCTTCACCGTCCAATGTAGCAGTTAGATCCAGTTCTTTAGTAGTTAGATATTTTTCGATGTATTCATCCTGGATGGGAGACTGACGCTTATTAATCATATCAACTTTTTCCGGGATAATATCTACAGCTGTGACGTGATTGTTTTGTGCCAATAGAGTAGCGATTGACAGACCAACATATCCGGTTCCGGCCACAGCAATGTTCATAGGTGATGGTACATTCCTTTTTTTCTCATGTATTCCATTTGTAAATACGTCAGTGAGTTCGAAACCGAGGACTTCTCCTAACTGTTCCAGTTGAGGAATGGAAGGAAGAAAGTCTTCTTTTTCCATACGAGAGATTAGGGAACGGTTGATTCCGGTTGCATCAGCAAGAGATTGCTGTGTCATGGAGAGTTTCTTACGGTTCGTGATTATGAGGTTCGCCAGGATGGCAGTGGAGAGTTTTTTCATGATGATTTCCTTTCTGTGACTATAAAATAATGAAAAAAGTTATTTATAATAACAAAATAGTGCTAACAACTGTTTGTATAGTATCATAAATTAAACAAAAATGCAATGAAGTGTGAATTTGAACGACAAAAATGTAAGCTGGAAAAGAAAAAGTGAATTTTTGGTTCATGTGATACTTGAAATTAAGTTCTACAATTTTTAAATGTTGAGAGAGAAAGTAATAAATATTGCAAGAACATGAGTTTGCTAGTATAATAAAGAAAAATGTAGAAGATAGTCAATTTATAGAAGAAATACAGAGATTAAACATTAATTATGGAGAGATTGCAATCACTATATTGGAAAAATGATGACTAAGTAGGAGAAATGGATATGTATTTAATATATGGATTAATAAGTGGAGTTTTGTCTGGTGTTCTATCAGGTTGCATTGGATATAGAATTTGTAAAAGAACGATAGTGATTAAACATAATTTAAATCCGACTTGTTGGTTTTGGGTGCATTTTTTAGTCTCAATTTATACAATTATACTAATGCTAATTTCGGATATCGTATATGAAAACTTTGCGGATGAAAGAAATTTACCATTGGGACTGAAGGGAATTGTATGTGCATTTATTCAAAATGGTGGAATGCTTGTTTTTGTTATGCTAATTTCTTCTTTAATATACAATTACTTTGTTAAAGTAATAGAATTTAATTATTTTGTTGAACGACACCCATGGATAAAAAAACTTTTTTTCTCAATAGCAGGTATTACCTTAATAATAATGTATATAATGGTAATTGGAAGGTCGCAGGATTATATTAATATATTGGCGGATGAATATAAACCTGCCGTGGTGTGGGGGATTGTCATAATTGAAATATGGGTTGGATTTGGAATGCAGATTAATATTCCACAGCGAAATAATATTAAAAATAGAAATCAGAAAAATAAGAAGAAAGATGAAAAACAAGCAAAAATTGAAAACAAATATATTGTATGGTGCTTGGGATCAATGATTTTATGTCCAATGTTTATGATTTTAGGTATGTATATAGACGAATATATGCCCAAATCAGTACGAAAGGATTGGCAAGCTATATATTGGGGACTAGTTATAGGAAGTGCAGCAATGCTAGTAATTTTATTTATTTTCAATTGGAAAGATTGTCCTAATAAAAGGCGGAGTATTAAAAATTTTGAGAAGATTTTTATGCAGGTGAACAATGATTCATATATAGGACACTTTATGCGAGTGCAATATAAATTAAAAAAAGAAGAAAAAGAATTTGTTTTACATATTTATCAACCAAACATAGAAATAGAAGAACGAAAAGAATACCCTGATAGCTTCCTAAAAAAATTTGACGAAGCATTCAGAAGAAAAACAGACGTTTATTTGCTTCAACAATATAAAGCTGAAGAAATTCAAAAGAAAATAGAGCAGAAGTTAGAACAGATTTCTAATGAACGAGAAGAATTATTGAAAGAGGCATGGAGTATAGCTTATAAATTATGTGATGATAAGGAAAAACAAAAAAGTAATATGGTTAGCTGATTAAATAAAAGACTTTAATATAGTGATTTTTATATATAAAATAGACAAATTATACCAAGGGGATAAAATGTTGGAAAAGAAAAATATATTTATTTTATTGCTTTTAACTGCATTGTTTTATTTACTCAATATTCCATCACGTGTATTTGAGTGGTTCTTTCTGTTCTTTTCACTTGCTCTTATTTTAGTTTATCGTATGGAAAAGAACATGTATTTTCACAAAGTTCTACTGTTTTGGTGCGGTGGAACTTTGTTTGCTTTTGGGGTGGGAAAGTTTATTGCAATCCGGCAGCTTCCAGAATTTACAATGGAAAAATTGTTGCTTGGCATATGTATGGTACTTATCTTGGGAGTGGATTTTGTTTTTCTGCTGAGATACGACAGGTCAGAGACGAGACAGAAAGAAAACGTGAAGGAAAATCTGTTTCGGGAACGAACTTATGATTTGGAGCGTCTCTGTAGTTTTATTCAGGCGGTTCCGATTGTTGGCATGGATGCGCCCTGGGGAGATGGAAAGAGTTTTCTGGTTAACATGATCTATCAGGATGAGGCGATGAAGAAACGCTTTACGTTTATTCAAATTGATTTGCTCACCTGTGATCTGAACGAGATTGAAAGTATCCTATTAGGGGAGATTGAACGCGTTTTGCAGAAAAACGGAATTTATTCGTTTCATGGAAGAAAAACGGGAAAGCTTTTTAAAGATTTTTCGCTTTCAAATGTGTTTTATAATGTTTTGCAGGAGGAAGGGGAAGGAGTTTCTTCTACTTTTATTGGGTTTGAGAAAGATGTCAGACGTTTGGACAAGGATATCTTAATTGTGTTTGAAGATATTGATCGAATTAAAGATCCGGATATTGTACGCAAGATTTTTGCGATTGCAGAGAAACTGGCGGGAGATAAGATACATATTTTATACCAGTATGAGTTTTCAAATTTGCCATGGAATAAGGCATTTTTGGAAAAATATATCCCTTATGAGGTTGCGGTGACGGAACTTTCATTTGAGAGAATTATTGTTGCTTTATGGAAGAAGTGTGGAATGCAGCAAGTTACAGGATTGAAGATTGAAGATGTGAAGTATATTATGAGAACTTCTGTGTCTAATGTGATTTTAACAGATATTCATGAGTTAAAAAATTATGCTCTTGTGTTGAGAACGCAGAGAGTTGCAATTCGCAATGTAGAACTGTTTCTTAATGAATTTGTACTGATATATAAAATGAATGAACGTTACCGGCAGAAGGAAAATGCAAAGTGGTTGGCAATGATCCTTTTTATTAAGCATTTTCTATATGAACAGATGGAACAGATCAAAATGGGAAAACTCCTTTCAGAATCGTTATTGTTGACTTACAAGAATGAGACATTTGATGTGGAAACATTGATCGGAAGATACCATGCACATATTTACTCGGAAAATGAGTGTATACAGATTGTTGAGGATCCGGTTAATAATCCCGTTATTTGGATATTTGCTGTGCTGCGATATGATTTTTCAATTCCGAAAGCGGACAGAAACGATCCAAGATGGTTTGCAAACGAATCAGATGGTGTTATGCGAAGAATGCAACATAATGAGCAAGTGAATCGTTTCTTGTGGAATATTAAGGGAAATGGCAATTCGGAATATACCGATATGGAATGGCTTGCAAAGGAAATTTGTGAAACGGTTTTAAATAAAGTAGGAAATCCCCGAAAGAAAGCTTGGGATAAAATCTGGAAAGATGCATTTCAAATGGAAAATGAAAAGAATAACGGTACGGTGCAGTTGTTTGGAGAGACTGCGATGCTTTCTGCCTTTAAGGCTTTGTATGTAACCGGAATTTCAACAGAAAATTGGATCCGGATGATAAAGTTTTATTTTGTGCAGGAGGAAGCACAAGCCATCACCGTAGATATGATCGAAAACCTTAACTTTGTGTCACTGATGAACAAAGATGTTCTGATTGCCGTGGCAAGGGGATTTGTACAATGTAAAGTGGTGGGAAATATGAATGAACAGAAAGCTTTTGCGCGGTTCTTAAAAAATTATTTACAGGCAATCTGGGGGTTGGGATATGCCAGAAGAAGAGGAGACTGGTATATTGCCGGTATGTATTCGGAAGAACTGTTACAGAAAAAAGAGTTTGTTGTGGAGGTTCTTGCGGATTATAGGCGTGCGCTGCAAGATGGAGAGCAGAGTGCGTTATTTACGCAAATGAAAGAGGAATTTGAGCTTTTGGTGCAGTTTGTGGATAAGTTATCAGAGATTATCCGGCATAACAGAAATCTAAAGGCAAGGGAGATGCAATGGAAGAAGGGGGAGACAAGAACTGTTTATGAACACGATGATCTGTTTCAAAAATTAAAAGAAGAAGCTTCAAATATCGATCCGGCAAATGAAGCGGAGAGAGAAGCTTTTATCAAAGAACTTGAGCAGTTGTATCGTGAAGGCAAACTAAATCCAGAAGAGTATCGGATTATAGAGGAATTGCTGCTGAAGAAAGGATGAATGAAGTAAAAGCTTGCATTTGAAATAAAAAAGAAGTACACTCAATTAAGTACACAAAAATAAGAATTGGAGAAATTACAAATGGAAAATCAAGTAAGGGAGATTTCACTTCGCCAGTTATTCTGGAAAGTGATGATGGGATGGAAGTTATGGATTTTATGTGCGGTGTTGTTTGCAATTTTACTTCCGGGAGTGAAGTATGCAAAGGACGTGCGGGCATATCATGCGGCACAGCAGCCGAAGGATGAGAAGCAGGAACCGACAGTTGTTCTTACGGATGACGAGCAGCAGCAGATCGATGATGTAAAGAGTTTAAAACTTTTAATTGAAAAAAACAGCAATTATATGCAGAATTCGATTTTGATGAACATTGATCCCTATCAGGAGCACAGAATGGAATTACAGTATTACATAGATTCTGATTTTGTGATGAATTACACGAAGGACAGCAAGAAAGATTATACATCCGCGATTGCGAATGCCTATGTGGATTATGCCAATAACGGTGTGGATCAGAAAACGATATGGAAAGATGTTTCTACAAAGTCGGAAGATAAGTATCTGGCAGAACTTGTGTCTGCATATAGTAACTCAGATAATACATTTTCTGTGATTATTAAGTATACAGATAAAAAGGGTCTGGAAAGTGTGGCAAAGCAGATACAGAATGAACTGGAAAAGAAGCAACCGGAATTCAGTAAACGTATAGGCGGACATAAGCTCGTATTAGTATCAGAAAATTATCAGATATGTACCGATTCGGATCTTGCAACTTCTCAGGGGGATGTTTCGAATCTGATTAAATCCTACAGGGATCAGATTACTACTCTTAAGTCTGCTATGTCAGAGGATCAGTTGAGTGAACTGGAGCGAGAGGAAAATTTGGAGTCGGATGACAAGGAAGAGTCTGCAGCGGTACAGGTTGCTGCTCCGGCTTTGAGCAAGAAATATGTGGTACTTGGTTTTGTGATGGGAGTATTTCTTGCCGCATTGTATTTGGTTTGTATTGCTGTATTATCAAACAAGCTGCAGGCAGCAGAGGAATTGGTGCGATACTATAAGATGCGTCAGTTTGGTATTATCACCAGAGAGCAGCGCACAAAGGGAATTACTGGATTTTTACTGCGCATTAAGTATCGGAATCAGAAGATGCTTTCTCCAGAGGCATCCCTGCAGATGGCTTCTTCAAATATTGAACTGTA
>ULSF01021297.1_pt1 | contig 17596 bp, 11 predicted proteins | sample 1956121 | NCBI WGS metagenome assembly ULSF01 (sample SAMEA4835701, study PRJEB28245) | human gut metagenome | biome: gut microbiome; material: fecal sample | place: Denmark | collected 2008
CCCGCCGCCGTCAGCGCCGCCGCGGCGGCCATGGCGCAGGGAAAGAGCGATGAAGAGGTCGCGCTGCTCGCCGCCATCTTTACGCAGCTGGGCGACAGCCTTGCGATGATCGTCGTTCTGCGCGCGTGCGAAAAAAGCGGCGGCAGCGAGGCGGAATAAGGGAATCAGTCCTTGGCCGCCTCTTCTTTGTCTTCGCCCTTTTTGCCGCCCAGGGTGATGAACACGCCCGCGACCAGCGTGATGGCCGAGCCGAGCAGGATGCGCGGCGTGAGCGTTTCATTTAAGAAGAGAATGCCGACAAAAATGCTCGTGATCGGCTCAAACGTACTCAAAATCGCTGCGCGCTGTGCGCCGATGAGGAACGTGCCCTTCTGGAAGAGCATGACCGCGCCGATGCAGATCATCAGCGAAAAGGCGAGCGCCGCGAGCCATCCGGCGAGGGTCTGCGGCAGGCAGAGCTGGTGCGAGAAGAGACAGAGAAAGAACATGCAGACCGCACTGATGAGCGCCATGTAGAAGGTCATACGAAAGCCCATGACCTCGCGGTGGCGGAAATGCGCTAAAAGCAGAATGTAGACGGCGTAGGTCACGCCGGACGTCAGCGCCAGCGCGACACCGAGCGGATCGACTGCACCGCTTGGGTCGATGAGAAGCAGAATGCCGAGGGAGCACAGGACCGCGCAGAAAAGCGCTTTTTTCTGCACCCGTTCGCGCAGCACCAGGCCGCCGAGCACCACGATGACGGGATAGGCGAAGTGGAATACCGTCGCCATGCCGGAGGCAAGATAGCAATACGAGCTGAACAGCAGGATCGGCGTGATACAGCAGCCGAAAAAGCCGGTCAGGCTGGTCTCGAGCAGCGCGCCGCGGCTGATGCGCAGCCCGCCCTGCTTTTGGCACAGCAGCGCGAGGACCGGGAGCGAGAGAAGATTGCGCAGAAACACCAGCGACATCGGCGTCACGCCCTGCACGTAGAGAAAATTCGCGCCCAGCGGCATACAGCCGAAGATGACGGCGCTCAGGATCACGCAGAGATAGCCGAGCCACGGCGTTCGACGTTCCATGATTCTCCCCTCCTTTATATGAATAAAGTGAATGCATTTATCATACGCGCGCTTTTCCATCCGGTCAAGTGGGAAAAAGAAAAAACACCGCGTTGACAAATATTCTCGCGGCTGATATGCTGTGATATCATTAGAAAAAAGAGAGGAAAGCTATCATGTTTCTCTTTTATGTAAACCCGATATTGATCGCTGCGGCAGTCATTCCGGCCATTGTCCTGCTGCGCTTTGTCTACAAGGAGGACCGGCTCGACAAAGAGTCGCCGGGGCTGCTGCTCTCGCTCGTGATTTTCGGCATTCTATCGACATTTGCTGCCATCGTGACCGAGCAGATCGGCGAGGCGATCTTGGGCATTCTCCTGCCGCAGAGTTCGACCGCCTACAACGTGCTGCTCTACTTCGTTGTGGTCGCGCTGTCGGAAGAGGGCTTTAAGTACCTGCTGCTCAAGAAGCGCACGTGGTATTCAAGCGAATTCAACTGCCAGTTCGACGGCGTGGTCTACGCCGTGTTCGTCGCGCTCGGCTTTGCCCTGTGGGAGAATATCAGCTATGTGCTGATGTACGGTCTCGGCACGGCGGCCATCCGCGCGGTCACGGCCGTGCCGGGGCACGCGTGCTTCGGTGTGTTCATGGGCGCTTTCTACGGCCTTGCCAAGCGCTACGACAACTTTGGCGACGAGTACCGCAGCCGCCGCTGCCGCCGCCTTGCCGTGCTCGTGCCGGTGCTGCTGCACGGCACGTACGACTTCATCGCGACCTATGAGTACGACGGCTATGCATGGATCTTCGTTGTGTTCGTTGTGCTGCTCTTCGCCGCGGCGTACCGCATGATCAAAAAGCTCTCGCGCGACGATCGCTTCATCGACGACAACGACTACTACCACTATGACGGCCCCGAGTTCTGAAGAATGAAAAAAGCGCCCGCTCACCGAGCGGGCGCTTTTTCTATTTGAAAGTTATAATTCCATTTCGTACAGCTCGTCGCCGGCCTTGTGGAATCCGGCGCGCTTGAACATCCGCTGCGACTGCGCATTGAACGAGTAGATCTCCGCGTGCAGTTTGGGGAGGTGCTGTTCCCTCGCGAGCTTTTGAATTTCGCCGATGACGCGCCTGCCGATGTGCTTATTCTGGAAGCTCTTCGCCACGACGATGTTGATCTCACCGTCCGGATGCAGGCAGACGTCGCCGCACAGGCGGCCGCGGTACTTGATGTAAAAAAGACTGCCGCGCGCGTTGAGATAGCGGTACATCGCCTTGAGCAGCTTCAGGTCGTACACACTGTTGCGGTTGTCGACCTGCTTGCACACATCCGCATCCTGATACCACGGAAGCGACGCTTTGTAGTTGGGATCATACGGGACGAGAGTGATCTCGCCGTCGACAATTCTGCGTTCCATGACAGACCTCTCTTATATGATGACTTTCGGCGGAAACGGGCTCAGATGTGCGCGATGCAGTCGTACGCGATGCGCTCTCCGCCGTCGAAGGCACCGTGAATGACGCCGCAGCGCCGGAAGCCATACGCTTCCAAAAGCCGCTGCATCGGGCGGTTATCCGCGTGCGTGTCGGCGCGCAGATATCCGATCTGCGCGGTGCAGAAGTCGAAGCAGGCCTTCGACACGCTACGCGCTTTCCCGTTGGAGGCGAGACGGTGGATCGTGCCGTAGGGTTGATCGAGATGCCACGCGCCGTCTTCGATGACGCGGTAGCTCTCGTCCTCGCCGAGAAAGAGGGCGAATGTGCCGACGATCTCGCCATGTTCAAGCATCACATAGCTGATGCCGCATGCGATATCATAGGTGACGATGCTGCGGTCTGGGTACTCGTCGCCCCATTGCGAGGCATTGCCGTTTGCGCGCATGTAGCGCTTTGCGGCGGCGAAGACGTCCAGCACCGTGTCGACGTCCTGCAAGGTGGTTTTGCGAATTTCCATTTTAGCCCTTGTGCTGCTCGAACCAGGTCGTGATCTCGTTTAAGCGGCGGATGCGATGCTTGGGCTTGCCGCTGCGGGAGAGCTCGTGGTTCTCGCCGCGGAAGAGGACGAGTCTGCTCTCGACGCCGTGCGCGATCAGCGCAGAGTACATCTGATAGCCCTGATCGACGGGGCAGCGGTAGTCCTCGAGCGAGTGGAGAAAGAGCGTCGGCGTTTTGACCTTGTCGGCGTACTTCATGGGGCTGTGCCACCAGAATTTTTCGACATCTGGCCAGATGGTCGAGCCGCACTGGTCTTCGGAGAAGTCGGGGCCGATGTCGGACACGCCGTAGAAGCTCGTCCAGTTCGAGATCGAGCGCTGGCTGGCGCAGGCGCGGAAGCGGTCGGTGTGGCCGATGATCCAGTTGGTCATAAAGCCGCCGTAGGAGCCGCCGGTTTCGAAGAGGTTATCTGCGTCCATCTCGGGATACTTTGCGAGCGCCGCGTCGCAGAACGCCATCAGATCATCGAAGTCGACCGTGCCGTACTTGCCGCGGATATCCATGAACGCGCCTCGGCCGTCGGAGCCGGTGGGATTGCAGAAGATGACGAAATAGCCACGGCTCGCCCAGTACTGCATCTCGTGATAGAACACGGGACCGTAGACGGTCTTGGGACCGCCGTGAATATCGAAGATGACGGGGTACTTTTTGCCCGCTTCGAAGTCCATCGGCTTTAGGATAAAGCCGTGCACCTCGTGGTCGCCCGCGGTGAGGTTGAGGGGGTCAGGCTGGGCAACGTATTTGCCGCGCAGCATTGCGTCGTTGAAGTGCGTGACGCGGCGGCCCGTCTCGTCGTAGAGCTCCTGCGGCTTCATATCCCAGAGCGCGCAGAGGAGCATTTTGCCGTTTTTGCGGTCAAAGCAGTCGACGCTGCCGTCGCGCACGAGGACGGGGGAGACGGTGCCGTCTTCGAGCTTGTAGAGCCCCGCGCCGTCGAAGCGCGTCGAGATGAAGTACAGCACGTCGCCGTCCATCTTGAACGCCTGACCGCCGCCGTGGCGGACGTCGCAGCCGACGGAAGAACCGATGGCCTCGCCGTAGACGGCGTAGGGCGTGACGGCAAGCGTCTCGTAGTCGAGCTTGTAAAAGTCGCAGTCCGTGTTCATGCCGAACTTGCCGTCCGCGGCCATGACGAGCAGGAAGGACTTGCCGAGCGCGTATGTCGCGATGACGAAGTCGGGGCGACTCTTGACGACGAGCTCCTGACGGCGCGAGGCAAGGTCGATGCGGTAAAGGTCCTGACCGCCGAAGTGCGCGGGGCGGGGGACGGAGACGTCGAGAAGACTGAAATAGACGGTCTTCTGATCCTCCGCGAGCTGGACATCGGAGACGTTGAAGCCCGCATCCGTCAGGCGGGTGAGGGACTTTTTCTTCGCATCGTAGTAGAAGAGACTTTCATACGCGCCGCGCGTGTATGTGCCGCCGTTCCACCACCAGGGTAGCTGAGAGATGACCTCGTAATCCTCGTTTTCCTTTTTGCCGTCAAAGTAGGCTTTCACGAGCTTCTTGTCGCCTTTATAGAGGTCCTCAAAGCCGGGAAAGGTCGAGCCGACGACAAGCAGGTCGCCGTTTTTGAGAGGGAAGACCTGCGAGACGGGGATGGGAAACGTGTAGGCAAGATCGGCCTCGCCGCCGTCGAGTGCGATCTTGTAGAAGCGGCTCGTGAGCGATGGTTCCTTTTCCCCCTCACGGTCGCCCGCGAAAAGAACCGTGTTTTCATCCAAGTAGCAGAACGAGGATTCCTTGCCGCCGCCGGTCAGCGCGCGGACGCGGCCGCCTTTTAAAAGATAGAGGCGGGATTTGTAGCAATTTTTTTCTTTTTTCGCCTGACTCACGGTGAAGCAGGCGCTTGTCCCCTCGGGGGAGAATGTCACGTTCGCAAGTGAGCGGACGGTGCAGAAATCGTCAATGGCGATGGGCTTCATGGGAAAACTCCTTTCATCCGTCTGCGCGCAGAGCGGCGCAAAATCACGCATGCATCATACCACAGCGACAAATATATTGCAATCCGCGGCAAAATCCGTCGAAGCGCACAAAAAAACATCTGCGGAAACCGCAGATGTTCACAAAAAATGCCTTGACTTTTCTGTACCCATTTGGTAAAATAAAGCGCTTATAAACGGGAAAGGGCGAGGAAAATTCCCCACCCATTACCGAGAGAATAGCATACCGCGGCAAAAAAAGCAAGATGCAGTTCGCTTTGTTTTACAACAAAGCCGGGTGTGTCGAACTGAATAGAGCCGCCGCAATACATTCCTTCAAGCGGACAGGGCTTGAAGAAAAGAAAGGCGTGAAGAGCAAAATGGCCAAAGACAAGATGTATGGCAAAACCCTTCGCAAGAATTTCGCCCGACACGAGGAGATCGTGGAGATGCCGAACCTGCTGGCGCTTCAGAAGAAGTCCTACCAGTGGTTCCTCGATACGGGTCTGCGCGAAGTCTTTTCCGACGTCGCCTCGATCTCGAACTACGCGGGCAACCTGGAGCTGAGCTTCATCGACTACAAGATGGACGAAGCGCCCAAGTACGACGTGCTCGAGTGCAAGGCGCGCGACGCGACGTATGCCGCCCCCCTGAAGGTGAGTGTGCGCCTCTACAACAAGGAGACCGGCGAGATCAAGGAGCAGGAGATCTTCATGGGCGACTTCCCGCTCATGACCGAGTCCGGCACGTTCGTCATCAACGGTGCCGAGCGCGTGGTGGTTTCCCAGCTCGTCCGTTCCCCCGGCATTTACTACGGCAAGGAGATCGACCTCAAGACCGACCTCCCGCTGCTGACATCCACCGTCATCCCGTACCGCGGCGCATGGCTCGAATACGAGACCGACGCCAATGAGATGTTCTGGGTGCGCATCGACAAAAACCGCAAGATCCCCATCACCGAGCTGGTGCGCGCCATCGGCTTCAAGACCGACGCCGAGATCCTCGAGCTGTTCGGCGATGACGACCGCGTGGCCGTCACGCTCGAAAAAGACGCCTGCAAGACCTATGAAGAGGCGATGCTCGAGATCTACCGCAAGCTGCGCCCGGGCGAGCCGCCCACGGTCGAGGCCTGCGAGACCCTCATCAACAACCTCTTCTTCGACCCGCGCCGCTATGACCTGTCCATGGTCGGCCGCTACAAGTACAACAAGAAGCTCTCCCTGTGGGCGCGTATCCGCGGGCAGAAGCTTTCCTTCCCCGTTGCCGACCCGCGCACGGGCGAGATCATGTTTGACGCCGGCCACATCGTCACCGACGAGGAAGCGCGCGAGATGGATGCCATCGGCGTCAACGATGTGACCATCGAGGTCGATGGCCGTACGATGCGCGTGTTCTCCAACCACATGGTCGATCTTGACCGCTTTGTCGACTTTGACCCCGTGGCCGAGTGCGGCATCAAAGAGCGCGTGCGCGAGAGCGTGCTCAAGGAGCTGCTCGAGCAGTACAGCGGCGAGGAGCTCAAGGAAGCTATCCGCGACAACGCCGACCGCCTCGTCCCCAAGCACATTCTGGTCGACGATATCCTCGCCTCCATCAACTACATGAACGCGCTGGCGCACGGCATCGTCTATAAGGACGATATCGACCACCTCGGCAACCGCCGTCTGCGCTGCGTGGGCGAGCTGCTGCAGAATCAGTTCCGCATCGGCTTTTCCCGTATGGAGCGCGTTATTCGCGAGCGCATGACGATCCAGGATCTCGACATCGTCACCCCGCAGAGCCTCATCAACATCCGCCCCGTCACCGCGGCGATCAAGGAGTTCTTCGGATCGAGCCCTCTGTCCCAGTTCATGGACCAGACGAACCCGCTCGCCGAGCTGACGCACAAGCGCCGTCTGTCCGCTCTGGGCCCCGGCGGCCTTTCCCGCGAGCGCGCGAACATGGAAGTGCGAGACGTGCACTACAGCCACTATGGCCGTATGTGCCCGATCGAGACGCCGGAAGGTCCGAACATCGGCCTGATCTCCTACCTCGCGACCTACGCCCGCATCAATGAGTACGGCTTTATCGAAGCGCCGTTCCGCAAGGTCGACCACGAGACCTGCCGCGTGACCGACGAGATCGAATACATGACCGCAGACGTCGAGGACCAGTACATCGTCGGTCAGGCTGCCGAGCCTGTCGATGAAAACGGCTGTCTCGTCAACCAGCGTATCACCTGCCGCCACCGCGACGAGATCGTCGAGGTCGACCGTGACCGCGTCGACTATATCGATATCTCCCCGCGTATGATGGTCTCCATCGCGACGGCGATGATCCCGTTCCTGCCGAACGACGACGCGAACCGCGCCCTGATGGGCGCGAACATGCAGCGTCAGGCCGTTCCTCTGCTCCGCCCCGAGGCGCCGATCGTCGGCACCGGTATGGAGCATAAGATCTGCATGGACTCCGAGGTCGTCATCCTCGCCGAGGGCGACGGCATCGTCACCAAGATGGACGCGCGCGCCATCACTGTCGCCTACGACAACGGTGAGACGAAGGAATACAAGCTCACGAAGTTCCTGCGCTCCAACCACGGCACGTGCATCAACCAGCATCCGATCGTCGACGTCGGCGAGCGCGTGCATGGCCGCCGCCTGAACGAGAACGGCGTGTGGGAAGATCCCACCGTCCTTGCCGACGGCCCCGCGACCGATCAGGGCGAGATCGCTCTGGGCCGCAACATCCTCGTCGGCTTCATGACCTGGGAAGGCTACAACTACGAAGACGCCGTTCTTCTGAACGAGCGCCTTGTCCGCGAGGACTATTACACCTCTATCCACCTCGAAGAGTACGAGCTTGACGCACGCGATACCAAGCTTGGCCCCGAAGAGATCACCCGCGACATCCCCAACGTCGGCGAAGACGCACTCAAGGACCTTGACGAGCGCGGCATCATCCGCATCGGCGCGGAGGTCCACGCCGGCGACATCCTCGTCGGTAAGGTCACGCCCAAGGGCGAGACCGACCTGACCGCGGAAGAGCGCCTGCTGCGCGCCATCTTCGGCGAAAAGGCGCGTGAAGTGCGCGACACCTCCCTTAAGGTGCCCCACGGCGAGAGCGGTATCGTCGTCGACGCCAAGGTCTTCTCCCGCGAGGCGGGCGACGAGCTCGGCCCCGGCGTGAACATGGTCGTGCGCGTTTACATCGCGCAGCGCCGCAAGATCCAGCCGGGCGACAAGATGGCCGGTCGTCACGGCAACAAGGGCGTTGTCTCCCGCATCCTGCCGCAGGAAGATATGCCCTTCATGCCCGACGGCACGCCGCTCGATATCGTGCTGAACCCGCTGGGCGTCCCCTCCCGAATGAACATTGGTCAGGTGCTCGAGGTCCATCTGGGCTACGCCGCCAAGACCCTCGGCTACAAGGTCGCAACGCCGATCTTCGACGGTGCGAGCTATGAGGATATCCGCGAGGAGCTCATCAAGGCGGGGCTCGATCCCGAGGGCAAGAGCTGGCTGTACGACGGCCGCACCGGCGAGCGCTTCGACAATAAGGTCACCGTCGGTTACGTGTACTTCCTCAAGCTGCACCACCTGGTCGACGATAAGATCCACGCCCGTTCCACCGGCCCGTACTCCCTTGTCACGCAGCAGCCGCTCGGCGGTAAGGCACAGTTCGGCGGCCAGCGCTTCGGCGAAATGGAAGTTTGGGCCCTCGAGGCCTACGGCGCGGCTTACACCCTGCAGGAGATCCTCACGGTCAAGTCCGACGACGTGACCGGCCGTGTGCGCACCTACGAGTCCATCGTCAAGGGCCACAACATCCCGCAGCCCGGCGTGCCCGAGTCGTTCAAGGTCCTTGTCAAGGAACTCCAGGCCCTGTGCCTCGATGTTCAGGTCCTCGACCGCGACGGCAACCAGATCGAGCTCAAGGAAGACGAAGACGCGATGGATACGTTCAACCTCGCCCGCATGGACGCCGAGGATGAGCGCCACCGCAGCAACCCCTTCGCCGATGAAGCCGAGCTCGAGGACGCAGGCTTTGAATATGTCGCTGATGATGAAGTCAACGCCGACTTTGCCGGCGACGATCAGGAAGACTGAGAAAAGGAGGAGCATATAGAAAATGAGTTACGCAACGTTTGACGCCATTAAAATCGGAATCGCTTCTCCGGAGATGATCCGTGAATGGTCTTACGGCGAGGTCAAAAAGCCCGAGACCATCAACTACCGCACCCTCAAGCCCGAGCGCGACGGCCTGTTCTGCGAGCGCATCTTTGGCCCCACGAAGGACTGGGAGTGCCACTGCGGCAAGTATAAGAAGATCCGCTACAAGGGCAAGATCTGCGACCGCTGCGGCGTGGAAGTCACGCGCGCCAAGGTCCGCCGCGAGCGCATGGGCCACATCGAGCTCGCCACGCCCGTTTCCCACATCTGGTATTTCAAGGGCATTCCGTCCCGCATGGGCCTGCTGCTCGACATCAGCCCCCGCATCCTGGAAAAGGTGCTGTATTTCGCCGCTTATATCGTCACCGATCCCGGTGAGACCCCGCTGATGCGCAACCAGATCCTCTCGGAGAAGGAATACCGCGATATGCGCGAGAAGTATGAGGACGATTTCGACGCCGGTATGGGCGCCGAGGCCGTCAAGAAGCTCCTCCAGCAGATCGACCTCGAATCCTTGTCCGAGCAGCTCCACGCCGAACTCAAGAGCGCGAGCGGCCAGAAGAAGGCCCGCATCGTCAAGCGCCTTGAGGTCGTGGATGCGTTCCGCATCTCCGGCAACAAGCCCGAGTGGATGATCATCGACGCGCTGCCCGTCATCCCGCCCGAAATTCGCCCGATGGTCCAGCTCGACGGCGGCCGCTTCGCGACCTCCGACTTAAACGACCTCTACCGCCGCGTCATCAACCGCAATAACCGCTTAAAGCGCCTCATTCAGCTCAACGCGCCCGACATCATCGTGCGCAACGAGAAGCGCATGCTGCAGGAAGCGGTCGACGCGCTGATCGACAACGGCCGCCGCGGCCGCGCCGTCACCGGCGCGAACAACCGCGCACTCAAGTCCCTTTCCGACATGCTCAAGGGTAAGCAGGGCCGCTTCCGTCAGAACCTGCTCGGCAAGCGTGTCGACTACTCCGGCCGTAGCGTTATCTGCGTCGGCCCTGAGCTGAAAATCTACCAGTGCGGTGTGCCGAAGGAAATGGCACTCGAGCTGTTCCGCCCCTTCATTATGAAGAAGCTCGTCGAGGACGGCGCCGCCAACAACATCAAGTCCGCCAAGAAGATGGTCGATAAGGGCCGCACCGAGGTCTGGGACGCGCTCGACGTCGTCATCAAGGATCACCCCGTCATGCTCAACCGCGCGCCGACGCTCCACCGTCTCGGTATTCAGGCGTTCGAGCCGGTGCTGGTCGAGGGCCGCGCCCTCAAGCTCCACCCGCTGAACTGCACGGCATTCAACGCGGACTTCGACGGCGACCAGATGGCTATTCACGTGCCCCTGTCTGCCGAGGCGCAGGCCGAGGCCCGTATCCTGATGCTCTCTGCCAACAACCTGCTGCGTCCTCAGGACGGCGGCCCTGTCACGGTGCCGACGCAGGATATGGTTCTGGGTTCCTACTACCTCACGTTCGAGCGCTTTGAAAACGGCGTTTCCCAGATGGATAACGACGAGTTCTGGCCGCAGGACATTGACTTTGCCCTTGCCGGCAAGCGCTACGACGAGCTGACCGACGAAGAGAAGGCCAGCGTGAATCTGCACGTTTACCGCGACGAGGACGAGGCCATGCTCGCCTACAACGACCACCTCATCGGTATCCACCAGCCCATCCTTGTCCGCACGGTCAAGCAGATGCCGGACGGCACCATGGGCAGCAAGGTCGTGCGCGTTACCATCGGCCGCATCATCTTCAACCGCAACATCCCGCAGGACCTTGGCTTTGTCAAGCGCGTGGATGAAAACGGCGAGCCGACCGAAAACTACTTCGACTACGAGATCACCGAGGTCTGCGGCAAGAAGCTGCTCGGCAAGATCGTCGACCGCACGATCAAGCTGCACAACTTCACCATCGCGGCCGAAGTGCTCGATAACATCAAGGCCACGGGCTACAAGTTCTCCACCCGTGCGGCCATCAGTATCTCCGTTGCGGATATGACCATTCCGCCGGCAAAGTACACCCTCATTGCCGAGACCGAGCAGCGCGTCGTCGACATTGAAGACCAGTTCAAGATGGGCTTCATGACCGAGGATGAGCGCTACCGCGCCGTCGTCAAGGAGTGGGAAAAGACCACCGCGGACGTCACCGACGCCCTGCAGAAGAACATGGACCGCTACAACCCCATCTTCATGATGGCGGACTCCGGCGCCCGTGGTTCGATGAAGCAGATCCGTCAGCTGACCGGTATGCGCGGCCTGATGGCCAACACCGCCGGTAAGACGATCGAGATCCCGGTCAAGGCAAACTTCCGCGAAGGTCTGTCCGTCCTTGAATACTTCACCTCCTCCCGAGGCGCCCGTAAGGGCCTTGCCGATACGGCTCTTCGTACGGCAGACTCCGGTTACCTGACCCGCCGAATGGTCGACGTCTGCCAGGATGTCATCATCCGCTCCGACGACTGCGGCGCGACCCGCGGCATCACGATCAGCGAGATCAGCGAGAACGGCCAGGTCATCGAAAAGTTCTCCGAGCGCGTCAACGGCCGCTATCCGGTCCACGACGTGATGAAGCCCGGCACGGACGAGGTCCTCATTTCCAAGGATCACATGATGACCCCCGAGGATGCCGACCTCATGGAGAAGTTCGATATCCACTCCGTCGAGATCCGCACGGTGCTTACGTGCAAGGCCCACAGCGGCGTTTGCGCGAAGTGCTACGGCATGAACCTTGCCACGAGCAAGCCCGTCGGCCCCGGCGAGGCGGTCGGTATCATCGCGGCCCAGTCCATCGGCGAGCCCGGTACGCAGCTGACGATGCGAACCTTCCACACCGGCGGCGTTGCGGGCGGCGATATCACCCAGGGTCTTCCGCGAGTCGAGGAACTGTTTGAGGCGCGCCGTCCCAAGAAGATGGCGACCCTCGCCGAGATCGGCGGTAAGGTCCGCTTCGAAGAGGCGACCAAGGGCAGCCTGCTCAACATCATCGTCACCGCGGACGACGGCGACAGCCGCATCTACTCGGTGCCGCACACCGGCCTTCGCGTGAACGACGGCGACGTCATCGCCAAGGGCACGCAGCTGCAGGACGGCGCGCTGTCCCCGCACGATATCCTGCGTATCCGCGGCACGTCCGCCGTTCATGACTACCTCATTCAGGAAGTTTTGAAGGTTTACCGTCAGCAGGGCGTTGACATCAACGATAAGCATATCGAGGTCATCGTCCGCCAGATGATGCGCAAGGTGCGCGTCGAGGAGTCCGGCGATACGAATCTGCTCTCCGGCTCTATGGTGGACCTTCTCGAATACGAGGATGCCAACGAGGAGATCCGCGCGCGCAATGCCGCGGGCGAGGTCAACGCCGAGACCGGCGAGCCGCTGCAGGAAGCCATTGCCACGCAGCTGCTCATGGGTATCACGAAGGCCTCTCTTGCGACCGACAGCTGGATGTCCGCCGCGTCCTTCCAGGAGACCACAAAGGTCCTGACTGAAGCCGCCATCAAGGGTAAGGTCGACCACCTTGTTGGTCTGAAGGAGAACGTCATCATCGGTAAGCTCATCCCCGCCGGTGCAGGCTTGAACGCCTACCGCGAGTTTGCTGAGGAGATCGTTCCCGAGCCTGAGAAGCCCGAGGAAGAGCCGCACGAGCCGCGCATCATCACGAATGCCGTCGAAGTGTGAGTTAAGACCTCACGTATTGAATAGGTAAAAAGAGACGCGGAAAATTCCGCGTCTCTTTTTTGCCATTTTGGCGGAAAAAGGGAGAGTTTGACAGCCTCTTTTCAAAAGTTTGACGCGCCGGCGCGGAACGCACAAAAAAATTCGGGAAAAGCCCGTCGTTTCAGCGATTATTTTGTGTAGGCAGCCATAAAAAACGCTTGACGGCTTGTGTGCCTCATGGTATAATTTCAACTTGCGTGGGTATGTCCCACGGAATTTGTCATACCGTCAGGAGGGACCTGCCGTGACGCCGGATCTGTCCACTTGCCGCAAGGTAGCGGGCATCAAGCAGACGATGCGTGCACTGCGGGAACACCGCGCGGAAAAGCTGTATATCGCCTGCGATGCAGATCCAGCCGTGCTTGCGCCGATCGAAGCGCTCGCACGCGAAGAGAACATCGAGATCGACGATCGCGCCACGATGGCGCAGCTTGGCCACAGCGCGGGCATCGCCGTTGGTGCGGCGGTGATCGCCGTTCTGAGAAATTAAGGTTTTTTCGGGATATTTTACCGATATCCTGTAAAAAATATATATCACATCATTTCAGGAAAGGAGAAACAAGAATGCCTACTTTTAACCAGTTGGTTCGCAAGGGCAGACAGCAGTCGACTTACAAGTCCAACTCCCCGGCTCTGCAGTATGGTCTTAACACGCTGAAGAACAAGGAGACCGACCTCGCCTCTCCCCAGAAGCGTGGCGTTTGCACCGCAGTTCGTACTGCGACCCCGAAGAAGCCGAACTCCGCTCTTCGTAAGATCGCCCGTGTCCGCCTCACCAATGGCTATGAGGTCACCGCTTACATCCCCGGCGTCGGTCATTCCCTGCAGGAGCACTCTGTGGTCATGATCCGCGGCGGCCGTGTGAAGGACCTCCCTGGTGTGCGTTACCACATCATCCGCGGCACTCTGGACGCTCAGGGCGTGCAGGGCCGTATGCAGTCCCGTTCCAAGTACGGCGCCAAGCGCCCGAAGCAGAAGTAAGGCTGCGACCTTGAAATGAGCTTTGCCGAAAAGGTTTGATATATATTTTTGTGTCATTCACCTCTTTGGCAGGCCGGAACACGATGGGGGAGAGCCCCATTCGCGAGTACCTATGATTTCTAAATTATAAGAAGGAGGGAAGCAAAGTGCCCAGAAGAGGTAATGTTCCCAAGAGAGAAGTTCTGCCCGATCCTATGTACAACAGCGTCCTGGTGACCAAGCTCGTCAACAGCGTGATGCTCGACGGCAAGAAGGGCGTCGCCCAGAAGGTCGTCTACAGCGCGTTCGACATGATCAAGGACAAGACCGGCAACGAGCCTCTCGATGTTTTCAACCAGGCCATGGAGAATATCATGCCCAGCCTGGAGACCAAGTCCCGCCGCGTCGGCGGTGCCACCTATCAGGTGCCGATGGAGGTCCGTCCCGCCCGTCGTCAGACCCTCGGTCTGCGTTGGCTGACGGCCTATGCCCGTGCCCGTGGTGAGCGCACCATGGCCGAGCGCCTGGCTGGCGAGATCATGGATGCTGCCAACAACAGCGGCAGCGCCGTGAAGAAACGCGAAGATACCCACAAGATGGCCGAATCCAACAAGGCATTCGCCCACTTCCGCTGGTAACGGAGGAACGAGAGAATTATGGCAAGAAAAGTCTCTCTGGAAAACACCAGAAATATCGGCATCATGGCCCATATCGACGCTGGCAAGACCACGACTACCGAGCGTATTCTGTACTACACCGGCGTCAACTACAAGATCGGCGAGACCCACGACGGTACCGCCACGATGGACTGGATGGCTCAGGAACAGGAGCGTGGTATCACCATCACCTCCGCTGCCACCACCTGCTACTGGAAGGGCAGCAAGAATCAGTTCCCGCAGACCCGCTTGAACATCATCGACACCCCGGGCCACGTCGACTTCACCGTTGAGGTCGAGCGCTCCCTGCGCGTTCTGGACGGCTCTGTGACCGTTCTCTGCGCCAAGGGCGGCGTTGAGCCCCAGTCTGAGACTGTGTGGCGTCAGGCCGATAACTACAAGGTCCCCCGCATGATCTACGTCAACAAGATGGATATCATGGGCGCGGACTTCTACAACGTTCTGCACATGATCCACGACCGTCTCAAGTGCAACGCTGTCCCCATCCAGCTGCCGATCGGCTCTGAAGATACCTTCAAGGGCATCATCGACCTGGTGGAGATGGACGCTGATATCTACTACGACGAGCTCGGCAAGGACATGCGCGTCGAGGAGATCCCCGAGGACATGCTCGAGCTCGCTCAGGAGTATCGCACCAAGCTCGTTGACGCTTGCGCCGACCTGAACGACGAGATCATGGAGCTGGCGCTCGAAGAGAAGCCCGTTCCTCAGGACCTCATCCGCAAGACCATCCGTCAGGCCACCATCGACAATAAGATGGTTCCTGTCACCTGCGGTACCTCTTACAAGAACAAGGGCGTTCAGAAGCTGCTGGACGCGATCGTCGACTACATGCCGTCCCCCGTGGATATCCCCGCGATCGACGGTGTGAACCCCGATACTGGTGAGGAAGATGTCCGTCACGCGGACGATAACGCTCCGTTCTCCGGTCTCGCGTTCAAGATCGCGACCGACCCGTTCGTCGGCCGTCTGTCCTTCGTTCGCGTGTACTCCGGTATTCTGAATACCGGTACCGCCGTTCTCAACTCCACCAAGCATCAGAGAGAGCGCATCGGCCGCATCCTGCAGATGCACGCCAACCACCGCGAGGATATCGAGTGCTGCTACGCCGGCGACATCTGCGCCGTCATCGGCCTCAAGAACACCACCACCGGTGATACGCTCTGCGATGAAAAGGCTCCGATCATCCTGGAGTCCATGGAATTCCCCGAGCCCGTGATCCGCGTCGCCATCGAGCCCAAGACCAAGGCCGGTCAGGAGAAGATGGGCATCGCGCTGATGAAGCTGGCTGAGGAAGACCCGACCTTCAAGACCTACACCGATGAAGAGACCGGTCAGACCATCATCGCCGGTATGGGTGAGCTCCATCTGGAGATCATTGTCGACCGCCTGCTCCGTGAGTACAAGGTCGAGGCGAATGTCGGCGCTCCTCAGGTCGCCTACAAGGAGACCATCACCAAGGCTGTCGATCAGGATACCAAGTACGCCCGTCAGAGCGGTGGTAAGGGTCAGTACGGTCACGTCAAGATCCATGTCGAGCCCAACGAGTCCGGCAAGGGTTACGAGTTTGTCAACGCCCTCGTCGGCGGCGCGATCCCCAAGGAATACGTTCCCGCGATCGATGCCGGTATTCAGGGCGCCATGCTCTCCGGTGTTCTCGCCGGTTACCCGGTCGTCGACGTCAAGGTCACGCTGTACGATGGTTCTTATCACGAGGTCGACTCCTCTGAAATGGCGTTCAAGATCGCCGGCTCCATGGCCTTCAAGGAGGCCTGCCAGAAGGCCGGCCCGACGCTGCTCGAGCCGATCATGAAGGTCTGCGTCATCGTCCCCGACGAGTACATGGGCGACGTGATCGGCGACCTCAACTCCCGCCGTGGTCAGATCCAGGGCTTCGAGGCCCGCAACGGCGCGCAGCAGATCGACGCTTTCGTTCCTCTGGCTGAGATGTTCGGCTACGCGACTGACCTCCGCTCCTGCACGCAGGGCCGCGGCCAGTACACGATGGAGCCCGCGCATTATATCGAGATCCCGAAGAACATTCAGGAGAAGATCATCAACCAGCGCACGAACCGCGCCTGATAAAAAGGTATTGCAAAATACCGCGTTTTACGGTAAAATACCGGTGTATGTAAATGACACCGGCAAACAACGAAATTTTTTCATAGGAGGATCACTCTAATGGCTAAGCAGAAATTCGAGCGTACCAAGCCCCACGTAAACATTGGTACCATCGGTCATATCGACCATGGTAAGACCACCCTGACCGCCGCGATCACCAAGTTCCTCGCCATGCAGGGCGGTGCTGACTACACCGATTACAGCTCCATCGATAAGGCTCCGGAAGAGCGCGAGCGTGGTATCACCATCAACACCGCTCATGTTGAGTACCAGACCTTCGACCGCGTTGGCCACAACTACAAGACCGGCGAGGACAACGCCCAGATTCAGGGCCGTCACTATGCCCACGTCGACTGCCCGGGCCACGCCGACTATATCAAGAACATGATCACCGGCGCTGCTCAGATGGACGGTGCTATCCTGGTCATCGCCGCTTCCGACGGCCCCATGGCCCAGACTCGTGAGCACCTGCTGCTCGCCCGTCAGGTCAACGTGCCTTCCGTTCTCGTTTTCCTGAACAAGTGCGACCAGGTCGACGATGAAGAGCTGCTCGAGCTCGTCGAGATGGAAGTCCGCGAGATGCTCGACTTCTACAGCTTCCCCGGCGACGAGACCCCGATCATCCGCGGCAGCGCTCTGAACGCCCTGATCTCCGAGTCCAAGGACATCGACGCTCCCGAGTACAAGTGCATGCACGAGCTCATGGACGCTGTTGATACCTGGATCCCCACGCCCGACCGTAAGGCCGACCAGCCGTTCCTGATGCCCGTTGAGGACGTCTTCACGATCTCCGGTCGTGGTACCGTCGCTACCGGCCGTGTTGAGCGTGGCCAGCTGAAGCTCGGCGAGGAAGTCGAGATCATCGGTCTGACCGACGAGCGTCGCAAGACCGTCGTCACCGGTATCGAAATGTTCCACAAGCTGCTCGACTACGCCGAGGCTGGTGATAACATCGGTACCCTGCTCCGTGGTGTTGCCAAGAACGAGATCGAGCGCGGCCAGGTTCTGTCCAAGCCCGGTTCCA
>ULSF01040434.1_pt1 | contig 17338 bp, 9 predicted proteins | sample 1956121 | NCBI WGS metagenome assembly ULSF01 (sample SAMEA4835701, study PRJEB28245) | human gut metagenome | biome: gut microbiome; material: fecal sample | place: Denmark | collected 2008
ACTTTGGCAAACCGCCTACACGGTATTGCTTTTTGTATTTTTATAATACCATTGCGTAATTTTTTTGTCAATGTTTTTAAGCTTTGCCGGAACTCGGCATAAAATAAGGAGCACCTCGCAAAGTTGGGTGCTCCCATCTGTATTTCTCTGTTTCCAGAAAAATCACTTCTTGTATTCAATATTCATGTCGAATGAATATGCCTTCAGATAGTTGGTATTGTACAGACAACTCTGTTCATCGCTGCCGTGTGTAGTGAAATAAGGCGGGACAGCTTTTTGCATACCCCTATTGTCAATGACGAATACATAGGTCTGACCTTTTTTAAGCTTGGTTGTAAATTTATCTTTGTCAATAGGATATTTGTTTACAAAATCTGTTTTATATTCGTATGTTTCCTCAATGACATCTGCATATTCCGGATGCTCTGCCTTTTGACATACTCCCACGACTAAAGTCGTGGGATTCTTTGTATTAACCGAGCATCACCGTAGTCGTATAGGAAGGATATAGCCCGGGCTTTCAAGATTTGCCGCCTGTAGACTTTCGATGCGTCATCTACTCATCAGGCGGAAGGTTTATGTCTGAACCTTTTATTCGTGCTTAGAATCCAAAGCACTGTTTCCTTGTGATATTATTTTTCTTCATCTCACAGATCAGATTGTTCTGCAGCTTTAAAAAGTTTTCAAATCCATAGATACACTTTTCCCTGTCAGGTTTATCAAATTTCGTGTTGCTGTTTTTTAATAAATATGCACTGTATAAGTCTCTCTGGACTTTATATCCGCCGACATATTTACTTCTGTCTTTAAGTTCTGCTTTCTTATAGTTGTCCTCTACATGATCATACTGGCTCGCTTTAAAGTCCTTCGTTTGGACTTTATAGACTCCGCCACCATAAAGTGTGGCTTTTCTGTCAAGAATGGATACAAAACTTGCCGGTGCCCGGTCATTTAACGACCTGCCGAACCGTTTCTTCCTCTTGAACTTATGCACCTGCTTTATAGAACCATCCTTTTGAACAATGTCCGTTGTCTTATCCTGCCGTTCGGTAGTTTTTGCCCTCAGCTGCATACCTTTGAACGTCATATTTTCAACGATAAAGTTTACGGAATCGGACAGAAGTCCATTGATCATCTGCTCATGACACTGCTTGATATAGGCAGCTTTCTGCCGGTACAGTGATCTCAGCCTGTTGAGGTTTCTTAAATACGTTTTGGTATATATCCACCGGTCGCGGTTCGACTTGTTTATGGTCCCGTCCGGATTATATTTGCCGGGATTGGAAGCCCTCCTGGAAAGATCAAGATGCCTTAGCAGATGTTCAATACGTTTGTTGTATTTCTTACATTCCGGTGCAAGCTCCTTCAGTGTTACCATATGGTCTGACACTGTTGCAACAGTGGATGTACCGATATCCACCCCTGTGATGTTATCCATGCCGCCAATCTCGGACAACTTGTGTGGTGCATCACCTTTCAGATACGCAACGACATAGTAGTGCCATCCGTTTGGAAACATCATGCGTTTGATTTCACAGTAGGAGATATCCGAATCCAATGCTTCTATGATATAGAGGCTATCCTTTGGGATCCTGCACTTAAGTTCCAGACCAAGCCATCCAACAGTCATCGTGTCCTTATTAAATTTAGCCCCGTTTGTATTCGTCTTGCCACATATGGTAGTAAAGTCACGGTACTTCTTAAAATGGATATCTTTCCCGTCACCATAAAGGACATCTTCGACACCTTTCCATACGCGGGTGGCTTCTTTCTGTATCTGCTGGCTTGACAGACACTTGCGGAACTGTTTTGCACAGACTTTGATATAGGACTGGAAGTCATACTCGGACAGCCCGTGTTTCCGGATCTGTGTATTCATGGCAGCAGAGAGCTGCTTTTTCAGCGCCTTTTCATCTGCGGGAAGCCTGTTCTTTTTTAAAAGACTGCAATACTCTGACTTTGCAGAAAGATACTCACTGTCATGATTTAGGCTTACAAGGCACTTCTTTGCATGTTTTACCATTACGTTATGTACATGGCTGACCACATGAAAACGCTTTTCCAGAACCTGACGGTCATATGCGGTTGTTTTAAGTAGTAACTGTATTGTGTGCATCAATCCCTCGTTTTCTGTGTATTGATATACCATTCGATTGTTTCTGAGCTTACACTTCCTGCGGTGCTGACAAAATAGGAGCGGGTCCATAATGACGGCATGTTCTTAAGTTGTGGGAATTCTTCCCTGAGCTTATGTGATGTGGCTCCTTTTATCTGTTTCACTACATCCGGAATGCTTTGTTGTGGATATACGCTAACAAACATATGAACATGATCCACATGGCATTCCATGGCAAGGATATCTATCTCATGATTGAAGCATTCCGCCGATGTGAGTTCTTTAAATCTTTCTTCAACACCGGGAATGTTAAATATTTTTCTGCGGTACCGCGGGCAGAACACCAGATGGTAGTTTATCAAGGATACCGTTGTTTTTGTATGTTTATATTCGTTCTTCATGTGTATATAATAACATATTTTATACACAAAAACAAGAAAATATCAGCTTTATATGTATCCATTTAATTACCGGTTTATTACGCTTTCATCCCACGGTTAAAACCGTGGGCTTTCTCGCTTGGCTTTGTAAAGATCTCCGTAGTTACCAACGGCGTCTGGATAAAGGTATTCTAATTTATATTTTTTCCCCTCTTTCACGGGTTTATAAATACCTTCACTGAGGCATTTTAAAGATTTATCGTCTGTACCATGCAGGTTGTCGAGTGTGAATACGTATTTCCCCGTCTTTGGAGCTTTAAATTTTACAAAGGACTCGTACCGGGGTTCTCCTTTTTCTTTGGATACAGATTTTACTGAGGATGTTACTGCCGGAACGTTAATGGTTGTTTTCCCCATTTTGACAGATGGCAGGGAGTTTAAATCCTTATAAAATGACGCTTTAGAATAGCTGGCAGGGTATCCCTTTTTATCATACCCATCGATATGGTACCTGTACGCAGAAGTGACCTTCTTTGTGGCAGCTTCAGCGGTAATGACATCATCCGCCATTGCAGGTACAACAGCAGTAGCAACACATGCAGTGGCAAGGACTGCACACATCAGTTTTTTTAAAACATTTTTCTTCATGATAAAACCCTCCTTTGGATTTTGTAAATATATTTGAATAAGTAATTGAAGGTTTCTTTTGTTCCCTTCACCTTATATATTGCGCCATTTTGGGAAACGTCAAGGGAAAACGGAAAGTCGTTTCCCTACACATCTTTCCTCTATTTCCCACGTTTTCTCCTTTTTTGAAGGAGATAGGGACGATAGAAGATCGGTTTCCCTTTGTTTTTTATACCGTTGCGTAAGGAAGCCCCGCCCCTCGGGTTTACCTTTTGTGGTGTTGGGGCGGGGCATGCTTTGATTCGTGGTGTGATCTTCATGCCGCCCCTCCTTGGAGGGGCGGGGTGGTGTATGACCATCCAAGTGATATTAAGAAAATTATCGGATATAAATTTCAATCCATGCACCCCTCCGAAGAGGAATGTAACTGTAAGTATAAAATGGTATAAACCTTATTTCTTCAACTGGATGTCCAGATCGAAGGAATATGCTTCCATATAGTTCCAGTTACGTCTGCAGCTCATAGAACCGTCATAAAAACTGTCATTATAAGGGGTATCTGGAAAAACAGATCCGCTATTGTCAATAACAAATACATATGTCTGACCTTTCTTTAACTTGGTTGTAAATTTAATTTTATTGGCAGAATAAAGATTAACAAGATGTACTTCATCTTCATAAGTATCTTCAATAGCATCCTCATATTCTGGATGCTCGGTTTTATAATTATCTAAGATAGCGCGAAATTTTTCAAGATAATTATTTTCAAAAAGCTTATCGCAGTCGCCAACGGTGTCAAAATCAATGCCCTCTAAGTTATATTTTTTGCTAGTTTTAGAGAACTTGTAAAAACCACAATAATACATTGTTTTCACTGATTTTTCATCTGTTCCCCGTAAGTTTGTCAATGTAACGACATATTTTCCGGTTTTCGGTGCTTTAAATTTTACAAAAGATTCATAAGTTGGATCACTTTTCTTCTTTGATACCGATTTTACCGATGGTGTTACAGCTGGTACATTGATCGTGGTTTTTCCTGTTTTTACAGTTGGTAAAGCATTCAAATCTTTATAAAAGGAAGTCTTTGAAAAGCTAACAGGGTATCCTTTTTTGTCGTATCCTTCTAAATGATACTTGTAAGCAGAAGTAACGTTCTTCGTAGCAGCTTCTACAGTAACCATTCCATCATCTGCCATCACCGGAGCAACCGCTGATGCAACACATACGGCAGTTAATACTGCACACATCATTTTCTTTAATACATTTCTTTTCATAATGAAAACCCTCCTTTGGTTTTGTTAAAATTTATATGAATAAGTAGCTGAAGGTAATCTTTTAACCCCTTCACCTTATATATTGAGCCATTTTTCTTTTTTGGGGGGAGAACAGAGGCGGTGGAAGAACGGCTTTCCCACTGGCTTTATTGTTGCGCAAAGGAAGCCCCGCCCCGGTTTACCTTTTTGTGGTGTTGGGGCGGGGCGGGCAAGCTTCACCTGTACAATATAAATTTCAATCCATGCACCCCGGAGGGTGTACCTGCGCAAATAGCTTATTTCCTGCATTCAATATATTTCAATCCATGCACCCCGGAGGGTGCAACTGTGTAAATAGTTTATTTCCTGTATTCAATGTTCATGTCGAATGAATAGGCCTTCAGGTAGTTTCCACCCCACAGACAACTCTGTTCATCGCTGCCGTGTGTAGTAAAGTAAGGCGGGACAGCTTTTTGCATACCCCTATTGTCAATGACGAATACATAGGTCTGACCTTTTTTAAGCTTGGTTGTAAATTTATCTTTGGCAACAGGATATTTGTTTACAAAGTCCTTTTGATATTCGTACGTTTCCTCAATGACATCGGCGTATTCCGGATGTTCTTCTTTATAGTTGTCGAGGATTGTGCGGAGCCTTGCAAGGTAATTGTTTTCGTAAAGATCTCCGTAATTACCAACGGTGTCTGGGTAAAGATCATCTTCCAAAAAATATTTTTTCCCGTTTTTTGCAATTCGACAAATATAAATATTGAGGCATTTTAAAGATTTATCATCTGTACCCTGCAGGTTGTCAATCGTAAATACGTATTTCCCTGTCTTTTGGGCTTTGAATTTCACATAGGATTCATATTCAGGATTACCTTTTTCTTTTGATACCGACTTTACCGAGGATGTTACAGCCGGTACGTTAATGGTTGTTTTCCCTGTTTTAACAGCCGGCAGGGAGTTTAAATCCTTATAAAAAGAGGTCTTTGAAAACCCACTCACAGGATATCCATTTTTGTCGTAGCCTTCCAAGTGGTACTTGTATGCAGAAGTGACTTTCTTTGTAGCAGCTTCTGCGGTAATGACATCATCAGCCATTGCAGGTACAACAGCAGTGGCAACACATACAGCGGTAAGTACCGCACACATCAGTTTCTTTAACATAGTCTTTTTCATAATAAAACCCTCCTTTGGTCTTGTTAAAATTTATATGAATAAGCAGCTGAAAGGAAATCTTTTGTCCCTTTCACCTTATATATTGAGCCATTTTGGAAAACGTCAAGGAAAACGGAAAACTTTTTTACTATACACTTTTCCCTTTTTACGTTTTCACCTTTTCCCGTTTTTCGCTCCTCGCATAAAAATAAGGCTGCAAAAACAGCATTGCATACTAGATATTGTAACATGTGATTATAAAAAATGCTACCGCAGGAGCGGTTTTATAATAGACATTCTTTATTTAGGAGGAAAATCATGGAAGAAAAGAACAATGGTATTTCAGACAGCAGATACAAAAGCAGGTTTTTAAAAAAGCTTGCTGCGTGGATGGGAAAGCACGGGGCAGCGCTGACAGCAGTGGTGTTGATTGCGGTTTCAGCCATCCTTGGGTGTGCCGAGGCCACAATCATTTATGCAGCAAAGGGAAATGAGGCATCGAATGATTACGGAACCAGGGGCAATACATCCAGTCCATCTTATATTGGTGGGAGTGGCAATAACCCGACCGTTTATGAGCCCGGCGTCATCGGGGTATCGGTGGTTACCTATGACCTCAATGAGGTCAGCAAGAAAGGGACACTTAAGTATGGGGCAGACGGAAAGGGAAAAAGTAAATATGCTTCTCCAGTAGCGTCCACCAATGACCCAGAAGTCATAAAAAAGGCAAAAGAGAAGTATACACCTCCCAAAGACCAGCCGGACTATTACCCGTACTGGATCGACAAAATGGGAACTACGGATAAGGGGAAAACAATCTACAAATACAGTAACGCCCTGCATCATACGATCTCAGCCAACATCCTCGCGATGCAGAACTCGTATGAATATGATGACAGTACCCTGGTATTCGTCCCGCGTGTCATCACGTCCAGCAATCACCATTCCTGGATAATGAAGGAAAAGAGTTCCGTTGTAACCGGACGTGCGAAAGGGAATAAAAAGTCCATTTTTTATAACCTTGACCCGTGGTATGAGGAAAAGGATGCCGGAAGCTTCAAGAAAACTTCAAAGGACGTCACGGACGGCATTGCCGGCAGCAAGAAGAATAAGGCAGGCATTTATTATGCCGATTTAAAGAAATACATCAAGAACAAAGAGAAAAAATCATCAAAAAACAAGAAATCTTTTGTGGAAGTCACATCCAATGATTCCAAGGAAAAGTATGAAGTGTGCAACTATGCACATTTCTCGGAACTGAGTAAGGATGATATTAATAAGATCACCGGGTTTAACGGGAAAAGTTTTTCATCCAAGGGGAAGACAAACCTTGCCCGTGCCAGAAGACTGTATTCTTCCATTGCAAACGTAAATGAAACAAGTAAAGGACAGTATACGACAACACCGGAAATGGCAGATGTCTTCCTCCGGTATACGACAGCTGCCGGACTCAGCAGTAAATCCTATGGCACGGAAATGTTCTCCAAAAACGGAACAGAAGAGGGATTATATGGTACCCAGAAAGGGGAAAGGGATGCCGCAAACAAAAACATGGTCGGGTCCCAGGTACTCCGGAGTATTTACCAGGGCAATTCCCGTTTTAAAAAGGTGCTTGCCCCGGGTGCCACCAGGGAAATGGACGAGGTTAAAAAACGTGTCCTGAATGATGAGTACAACACGCATTACCTGGACCTTTTGGTAAGCGGTTACGCCCTCGCCCAGTCAAGCGGTGATAAAAAGCAGCAAACGAATGGCTGAAAGCCGTAACAACATATGCGAAAACAGCGGCAGATGGAAGTAATGGAAAGAGCGGAAGCAGCAGCCTGGAAAACGTTGTCATCCGTCTTGATATGGGAATGGCCTATGCCACGAGCAAAGAGGTCACCTATGCCTCCTGCGGCAGTGTCATTAATAAGCATTACAACTTTTCCGGTAAAGCAGACGCTTTTGCATCGTTAAAGAGTGTAAATGCCAAGAGCCTGAACAAGGGGTTTATTGGTTTTGCGGCATCTGATGATAAATCCGGACAGAATTATCAGGCGCACAATGGAGAGGTCGCGACGAAAAAAGGCGTTGTTAGCAAATCAAAGTATAAAGATGCTGGCTATGGCACGTACTATGACAGGCTTTCAAAGGCAGTGCAGAATACAAAATCCGTCACGGGCAGCGGCAAAGACTGGTACAGCCGCATGGTCATCATGCGTACGACAAAGGCTTATTACAGCATGCCCAATAAAAACGGGAAGCCGAATGCAAGGGTATACAACAGGCTGGCCACGGTCGAACTGCTTCAAACAGTCGGGTCCCAGCAGGGTATTAACGTGTTTAAGGGAACGGCAAAAAATATAGCATGGCAGTATGGTACTTACGCAGTTGACGGTTTTTACTGGACTTCCACACAGCCGGAAGAGACCCCGGATGTGAAATTGAACCTTACCATTTACAGCAAGGATGTCAACGGCAAGGAACCGGCCCAGAATGGAAAAGATATCAAGGATACCTTCCAGTCTTACAGTATGACGGGGAAAACACAGACAACAACCATTAAGGACAACCTGTATGTAAAACTGTCGCCGGGGAAAGACCAGGAATCCAAGAAACTTTTCGATAAGGTGCTTGCATCGGATAAATACCATGTAAAGATTGTGTTTGAAAATGCAGACGGGACAACCGCTGCGAGCCTGCTTGATCCGAAAATCGTAAAAAGTGTCCAGCGGGTAACAGATCCGGAAACGGGAACCAAATATGATGCAAAAAAAGAAGTTACCTATTATAAGGCGCTCAACGCATACGATTCCACCAACAAGGGAAGTGAAAAGGGAGATGAACAGAATTACAACAAGCTTGTGTCTGCAAAACAGATTGGTGGTAAAGACCTGCAGGCAAACCGGAGCCTGATCTGGCGCATTTCCAATGCAGATGTGCGTACCAAAGGGTTTAAGATTTCCGGCACCGGCAGTTATTATGTGAACTGGAAAGCAAAAGTGTATATCATGCAGAAATCCGGCAGTGGTGCGAAGACGAAATGGACAAGCGTGATAAATGGAAGTTCGGTTAAAAAAACAAAGCCATCCATGTCTGACCTTAAGGCAGGTGGCTGCGCAACAACAAACAATGTCATTGCACAGTATATCTACCATAAGGATGATGCGAAGGATGTGAACCTTTCCGGTACCTATGAATCCATTCCGGAGGCATATGCCGAGCTGAAGGAAGGTTCCATTTATAATGAGACATTTGAAGCAATGGCAGGTGTGCCGAGCACACGGTCCCTGTACTTTGCAACCGGCGGGTCAGAATTCATTGTCAACATGCAGGCAGTCTATGATGATTACTACCTCAAGGAAATTTCAGGTGGAAGTAAAAACAGCTACCGTTCCACAAGACGATACAAGAGTGTTTTCAACAGCACGGACTGTGAGTACAAGAAAGGTGATACTTTAAAATCACTTACCGCAGGGAATACAAAAGAAGAGACTTTTGTTGCAGATGCCAATGACAGGAAACAGGAAAAATCGGTCACTGCAGAAAAGAACAGTGCCGTAAACCCGCAGGGCGCTGCCGGTTATAACACGACCGTAAACGGACACGACAGCACAACCAAATTCCATGCGACATGGACAGGGACGATCGGGAACAATACTTCCCGGTGGTCACAGAGCGGGTCGAATGTAAGCCCGTCCGGAAAACCATGTGAGGGCGGAAATGCCGGTAAAGTATACAGCATGTCCCCGACCCCGGCAAACTGGGATGTTTCTGCCTACAATACGGCATTAGGGCAGGTTGCAAACTGGGCGAAGAAGATGGAGGAAATCGGTAAAAGTGCAGATGGCACGGTCTACCGTATTGATGACTCTGACGGATATAAAAGGGTATACCATGTAGGAACCGCTACGATCAAGGTTACACTGACCGGAGGGGAAAAGAGCTATGATACCGGTTCCTCACGGTCTTATGGCGGAGGAACCTATACATCATCAGATCTTGTATCAAGCGCAAAGAGAACAAATACATCTGCTGATCTTGGAACCGGATGGAGTTACACCAAAGGTAATAAAGCTTCTGCTTCCGGATCCCATACAACGGATGAGCACGGAAAAGTAACCGGACACTCCAGCTGGAGCGGATACAAGGGATCTGTGGATGGAAAATCTTCCAGCATCCAGTACAAAATTGAAGTAACATTCAAGGATGGAAGCATTACCGCAGGCAATTACGATGGAAAAGTAGGGGAAAGCGGGCTGAAAGTAGAAAAGAAAAGCGGCCTGACCCAGTTTGGGGCACATGACCTCTGTGGCGCATGCTGCCAGCATGTACTCCCGGCGATCGAGGATACATGGATCCAGAAACTCCGTTTCGATACGATCCGTTTCACGAACCTTAAGGTATGGAAACTGCAGGAAGGCTATGCCGAAGGCATGGGGGAGATCCGTAAGACAGATGATGGCAGCGGAAGCAGTATTGAAGGGGAAGCAGGAAAAGCAGAAGCGGATGCAGTAAAGAAAGAGAAGGAAGATAATAAGGATAATACCCAGGTTGTTGATCCGGATCTGTCAGATGTGGAAGGCACGGAAGCCGCAAACGATAAAGAGTATGATGAAAACGGCGATCTTATTGTCCCGGACTATGAGACCGGGGATATAGGGGATGACCCGGATGCAGACGGGGAAGAAACCTGGACGGATACCTCAGAAAATGACCTTGATATTGTAAAATCGAAGATCGTAAGATATGATCCGAATATTTTTTATAACATTGCGCAGGCAGATACTTCAAAAGCCGGACGTATCCGCTACAGCCTGCAGACCGGACAGGATGATGATGTTACATGGACAGAATTTAACAGTGATAAAAAGCTGACCCGTACAGATTCCTGTGACGGACAGACTGCATCCCATGGGGGAAGCCCGGTTGTAGTTACGGCAAACGGCCATAAAAAGAGCTGGTGCAGGGGATGCCTGTATACAAACAGTACATACAGCAACCTCCGCAACAGACACGATAATGCCAAGACAGGCGGGGAAGGAAAAGGGGAAGCCGGGGAAGCAGCAAGGACCAAGACCGGATATACCAATAACACAGCCGATGCAGTGGACAAGACAACGTTCGAGTGGAAACGCTTTGATAAGAGACGTAAGCTGAACTGTAAAGCAACTGTTATTTCAGATTTCCTGATTTTGCAAACCAGTTCAGGAAATGAAAGTATTGTCTACTATCAGGATACTGCAGAAACAAAACATCATGAGTGCCAGGAAAATTATAAGGATACCCTGTGGTACTCCAAGCCGACAGACATGAATAATCTCAAAAAAGAGAATGTCAGCAAGGCAAAATGGATGTGGACTGATAAGATGTGGACGGATAACCCTCTGGTTAAGAAGACATCAAACCTTAATGTAGGAAGCTATAACGGCAATTACAGCAGTACATCCACGAAGTACCAGGGCACCGGAGGCAATGCAGTTGTAGAAACCGCATTTGATAAAGATGAAGAGAAGTATAACCATATCACAGATACCGATGAGAATGGAAATACCCTGGATCTTGCAAAAGTAACATCTGCAAGGACGATTGAAACAAAACAGAAGCAGATGGACGATGTAAAAACCATCATGCAGACAAAATCGGATTCGATTGATGGAAATATCTGTTCCCCTGGATGTGGAAACACTTATGGCGGAACAAACTATGATACTTATGGCAGCGGATCAGCGCGGATGGGAACAAATACTGCGGATGTTTATACTGCACCTACCAAGCAGGATGTATGGGGAAAATACAGCTGGATTAACCGGATTCTCCCTTCCTTGAACGGACAGACGGATGCACCGGAACCGGCGCAGTTTGGTAATGCCGGACTTGTGCTTATGCAGGACGGTATTGCACAGTGCCCGACGAACCCGAACCAGGAATATGTCACCGGGCAGTCCCGTGCATTCTTTATCCCGCTGGTTACATATACGAACTTTGGTGCTGATAAAAACGCCGAATCGCACGATATTACCAACTATACATTCAAGTATACAGACGGGAACGACAGCGTAGTCGGGAGAGTCGGTTATACCATGGATTCCATCTACACAAACGGACAGACGAAAGTCAACAACATCGTTGTCCATGACCCGGTTTCCGTACAGGGGGCAAATATCCTTACGGTAAACAAGGAAATGGATCAGCGTGTGCTCGGCGATGATAAAAGCGGGGCAGCGGAGATGAATAAGGAAGCTGATGATGCGACTTGTCCGGGAACAGCAGAAGAATGTCAGTACCGGCTGTTAAACTGCCAGTATGGAAAGCCGGTGCGCAGGGCGGCATTTAATGTTGACAATGCAAAACACAGTGATGTGGAAGATGATGACGGGGTGGTACACAGCTATGATTCCATTATCAGCAATATCCTTGCCCCGGGCGGCACTTACATGGATGTAAGTCTCGCAGACAGTGGATTTTCGATCAAGCGCTATGACGGGCTTGGGGCATTTGAAGGGACATCGGAAGATGATAGGAACCAGCCGGACCGTTACCTTTCTGGAAACGGCAGTGCATCGCTTGCAATGTCATGGAGCGCAATGGGGGTAGATACGGAAGAAGCAAAGAATGATACTTACGAACTTCAGGGCGTATTTAATTTCTACAATGCACTGGATTCAGAAAAAGCACTGTTTACCACCCGGGCAACCAAGCTTCTTGCAGAGCCGGATGGTTCCTTAAAGATTGTGCTTGCAGACGGATCCGAATATACATCTGCGGCTTCCCTCCTGGCAAAGGATGGGAAGAATGCCATCCAGTATCATTTTGGAATGGATTCCGTGATGTTATCCCCTAAGAAGGTTGACTACAAAGGCGGTTCTTATACCGTGGATGCTAATACAGGTGTAATTGTTGATGGAAAGGAAATTTCCTTTACAAAAACAAAGAATCCTTCCGGGGATATGACGAATTACATTGGTGACGGCATCTGGTTCGGTAACCAGGACGATGCAGTTTCCGATGGTACAGCTTATAATTCCGTTTATGACTGCAGCTATTCATTGGATAATCTTGCAGTTACAAGGCTTGCACCGGAAAAGGATGCAAATGGTATTTCATACAGGCATACCTTATCCTGCTTTGCGGGTGTAACAGAACACGCGAGAACAACACAGGACTATTACAATGGCATAAGTGATAAAAGTGTACAGTATACTTACGATTATACGGGTGATGTGCAGGTATTCACTGTCCCGGCGGATGGAGTTTATACCCTTGAAGCATGGGGAGCTTCTGGTGGTGATGGATATGACAACAGTGTTGACAGGGGAAATACAAGTTCTGTCGCTGGAAATGGTGGATATTCCAAAGGAAATGTCAGCTTAAAGAAAGGACAGAAAATCTATGTGTTTGTTGGCGGTGCTGGAAAATATGGAGCCGGGACAAACCGCTTTGGAGGACCAGCTGGTGGTTACAACGGCGGTGGTGACGGTGGTGTTGCTGACAGCGGTTCTGGTGGAGGAATGTCACATATTTCCACCACAAACAATCCCGCAACAACAAGCTGGAACCCTGATGGGACACTTCTGGCTGCCGGCGGCGGTGGCGGAGCAGACAACAGCGGGGGAAGCCGTGGATCTGATGATGGACGCGGTGGAAACGGCGGTGGAAAGAATGGTGAAAATGCATACATTGAAAATATAAAATCTACCGGAAATGCGACATGGACACCAACAAGTGGTTTATCACTGCGTACCGGAACAACACTTTCTGGTAACAGTGCAGTAACGAATGGAAGTGAACAGGGTGTATTTGGCCCATATAAAACCTATCTTCCGGGACAAAAGGTTACGATAACAGTAAAAGGTGATAATCTTACAAATGGATATCCGGTTGTATATACCAATTATGGAAGATACCAGACAAGAAATTATACGGTTGAAGCAGCAAACAGTAATGAATACAGATATTCATTTACCGTACCAAGTGGACTTACATCTACAACAAATACCGACGGAACTTCTGCAGATTCCGGACAGAATCCATATACTATCTGGGAATTCTGTTTCCATGCAAGGGGTTCTTCACGGATGAGGATAGACTCTGAAACTGCATCCTGTGACTATAACTCAGCCAACCAGAATATGGGTGGCTGCGGAATGGGAGGAACCCAGAGCAGCGGATACAAACAGGGTGTTGGGGAATCTGTAACATTTGGAACTGATTCTGGCGGTGCCGGAGGTGGCTGGTACGGTGGATATGTCACTAATGCAAATAATGGCGGCGGTGCCGGCGGTTCGGGATATACAGCATCCGGTCTTACAAACACAGAAATGAAGTCCGGGGTACGCCGTGGAAACGGTCTTGTAAAAATCACTGCAGCCGGAACGATTGACTGGACACGCAAGTTTGATGATGGCTACCAGAAACAGACATCAGAAAACAACAGACATGTGCATACAGAAGCATGCATGGACACGCCATCGGAAGGTTTTAAGATTGCAGTAGATGAAGCAAGCAACGGAAACACTGCAGACCTTGGAAAAATGCTTGGATCTGCGGTATGGGGTAAAATTAAGGATCAGCTGAAGAATTGCTATGGAAGTGGCAGCGGCGGATCTGCAGGCAGCGTAGCTGCAGGAAAGACCTATACCTATGACTATTCCGGATCCGTGAAAAGTGTTACCCTCCCGGCTGGTAAATATAAGCTGGAAGCATGGGGAGCATCCGGTGGAGGCAGAAACCCTGGAAAGGGTGGATATTCAGCCGGAACAGTAACATTTGCAAATGAAACTACCGTATACATTGTAGCTGGACAGTCTGCAGGTACATATAATGGTGGAGGTATCGGATGCCATGGATATGGCGGCGGTGCAACACATTTTGCAACAGCAAACGGTGAATTAGCTGCATTATCAAATAATAAGAACAGTGTCTTGCTTGTAGCAGGAGGCGGAGCCGGAGGAAGTTCCGGAGCTGGTGGAGCCGGAGGCGGCGCAAACCAGAGTGGTACAACCGGTGGAAACGGATGTGGCACGAAAGGGGAAGGCGCAACTGTCAGCGGACCTGGAAATGCTTATTTCAGCGGATCATTTGGAAAAGGAGGATCGAATTCCGGTTGGAATACCTGTGGCGGGGGCGGCGGTCTCTATGGAGGTGGCGGAAGCTACGAAAGCTATTCGCGGAATGATGATGACGACGCTGGTGCTGGCGGTGGTTCGGGATTTGCTTCCCCTTCTTTGACAGATGTATCCGGTATAACCGGAGAGCATAGCGGAAATGGGTACGCAAAGATCACTGTTATCGAAGCACACACTGACTATGATCCGGACAAAGTGTTTGACCTGGTTAAGAAAGCAACCGGAAATAATTATTCACTGATTCCGAACAGTGTCACTACAGATGGACATACCATCATAAACCCGTTTTGGAGCTGCCAGTGCATCTACGACAGCCATGTATGCACGAAGCACTGCAAGACCACTTATGTCCTGCAGTGCAAGGAACCGCATCATAAGGCAGTTAACGGAAAGATTGGACATTACGATGCTGGCAATGAGATCTGTTATGATGCATGTCATAATGATGAGCTGCATAAAAAGGGTGCAGAGCAGGCAAATGCAGGAAAACCGGGAACGTCCAAGCCGCTGAAATTTGGAGATTTCGTCCTGCTTGATAACTATTTTTATATTTACTTCCCAAACAGTGGCGATTTTTATGAGTCAGATGATTATGGAATCGCCCAGACCGAACAGCGGAAGGGAAAAGGATATGCGAATAATTATGACTGCACGGAGTGGACCAGAGAAAAATGGATCAAATTCCCATTTTCTGTTTTGTATAATCGGAACGGAACCTTTGAGGAGCACCCTGCGGGTCAATGGTTCCAGCTGGAAATTACGGACAAGGTGACGAACCGCAACGTTAAAAACAACTGTTACGATCTGACCAGCTTGTCGGAGCGTGATGATGGATTTACGTATCAGTTCTACGCCCAGCTTGACAACCATGAGATGAGTGGGGCTACCATTGAGTATGCCGTGGAAGCAATCAACAACCAGCCTTCCCCGAGCGGCAGTGAAAATCCGTACGACCGTGACGGAACGTTATCACTTGACTGCTCTCAGGATAACTCAAGCATTACAAATGCAGAACGTGCAATTGACCTGACGGCAAAACATTCAGCATATAAGCAAACGTTCGTCGATTTAATATCAAGGATTGGCAACCTCACGGTGCAGGATAGTACCGACCTCCGCTTTAGCAATTTGTTCAAACGTAAGACAAATGATGATAAATGGTATATAGATGGTATTGTTCATGCAGTCGATAAGAGTATACAGAACGCATACCTGTCATGGCATAAAAATAATGGAGATACCGCAACGGATATCCGGGGCGAAAAGGTATCCGCATATAACCAGTGGTACAATACATGGCATACAGCAAAGTGGTCTGATGTAGGAGAGGACTCCAGCAGGTGCGTATCAACCCCGCTTGAGTCAGCAAAGAATAACATCGCAGCACTGCGGGGAAAGAGTGAGCAGCTTCAGCTTGGATACAACCTCTTATGGGATATCCAGGTATTAAGCCGGGATTTCGCGGACGGAAACGTCCAGATCGAGCCGAAATATTACATCCTCGATACTAAGAAGGACAAGCTCATGGCAGTTGATGTGTGGGGCAGCCGGAATGAAGATGTAACGCTTGTTAATGAGTTTGGTCTTATGGATAAGTATGGAACAGACTACTTTAATCAGCAGAAAGACAAAATTTATGACCATGCTATGTTACTGAACTGGGATGACGAGAAGGCACGCCGGAACTACAGCGATGAAGAGAAGGCTGCGACCGAAACGGCATCGAAAGTGCTCGGCCGTACAATACTCGATGCAAATGGAATGCCGATGACCCAAAAAAATCCATTAACTGGTATGGAAGAAGAGGTTGTTGCACCGCTGTCTATCCCGATGGGGGATGGCTACCGCGAGGGTAACGCGCAGTTCCTGTACCTGAATGGACGTACCCGTACTTTTATTGGAAACAGTAAAGTTACAGCACTCCATAAAGATATTAATGGTGATGATGACCAGGAGCTCTTCAAGGAATTTGATGCTATTGGAAATGACCTTGGATCTAATGGGGTTTCAGAGGATGAGTACAGTTTCTGTGCATCCCGCTGGCACGTAACACTCGGGCTGCCGTCTTCTGCAAAATTTACGGATGTGACCGTGGATAAAGATGGTAAAGAGCAGCATATCAATCCTTACGATATGATTACCGACGAGGATACCGGGGATAAGATTTATGCGTACCAGAAATATGACCCAGATTACCTCAAAGAACATGGAGATGAGAACCGATACATGATCCTCGAAACAGCACGTATCACAGCATACGGAGCGGTCTACAACCTGAGATATTCACAGCTTATGGACAATGGATCGATTACTGCAGCCAACGGGAAAACGTATAATTTCGTCGACAGTGCGACATATCCAGGCAAGGCAAACTCGATACCGACATTGCTTGCGGTATATGGCATCACTAACTCAGGTAGGGACTATGATACACTCCAGACACATTAATTGTTTGGATAATAGCTGTTGATGTAATAATATATTGTAACACAAAAGAAAACTACTCAAGGGCTTAAGCCAAGAGTAGTTTTTCTTTGTTTTTTGAAATATGTTATTTCAATCCCTGCACCCCGCGCGGGGTGCAACATGCGAAACAAAATGCTATACCAATTACACTAGAAATTTCAACCCATACACCTCTTACGAGGTGCAAGGGGCTGTAAAATAAGTCCCTAATATAAGAAACGCCAAT
>ULSF01087027.1_pt1 | contig 17262 bp, 22 predicted proteins | sample 1956121 | NCBI WGS metagenome assembly ULSF01 (sample SAMEA4835701, study PRJEB28245) | human gut metagenome | biome: gut microbiome; material: fecal sample | place: Denmark | collected 2008
CTTCTATTTACTTACGGAGTTCTTTTTGTTTTACTATCACTTCTTTTATTACACCTTTTTTACAAAAAAAGTCCAGTAAAAACTGGACTTTAGGCTGCGCAAGTTATTTTTTACCCTACTTGTATAGCTTTAAAATTTTACAACTTTTTTATTGAAATTCCTTAGAACAAATCAGAGTGCCATCCTTGGCCAGATATTTAATAATAATCGATTCCGTGGAAGGAACCACCGCTTTCACTTGTGCAAGCGCTGAAGTAAAGGTAGAAGACATAGAGTCTAAGGACTGTTCCAATGCTGGTTTCAAAGCATCTAAATCCTCAAAATCTTGTAAGTATTGATAGATGTATACTAAAGAGTTTTCTTCTGCTTCAACCCTGAAAGTTAGACCCTGTTCCTGAAAAGAAGCCGCCATTTCATCAAACTCGGATTTTATGCTATCGATGTACGATTCTAACGTCATAGACTCTTCAATGGGCTCTGGTGTCGCTGTTTCTGCTTTATCTGTAGGTGTGGCGGTTACTTCAACCTCCGTTGTCGTATCGCCGCAGGCAGCAAAAGAGAGACAGAGCAAAATTATGAAAATAACAGATAGAATTTTTTTCATATTATTTCTCCTATTCAATAAAATTCCTCATTAGTATAATAAAAATACAGTTTTACGTCAAGTATTTTATTATAACAGAGAAGCTTTCTTGATAAAGAAAGCAAGAGAGTGCCGGCAAAGTCAACACTCTCTTGCCGATCGCTGGAAAATCGTTGATTTTCGGACCGCATTCTATCCTCGCCAATACCACCCCACCCTGTGCCTTTGAAACTCCACTTATCAAGCGGTTTTTCTCTTATAAGGAGTTTTGGCGACGTACCGTCGCCGGAAAAACAAAATGCGGCTGAACGCCGCAAAAAAATCAAATTTTAGATTTGTCTACAGTCTGAAGTTTTCTTGACAAAGAAAGCTTTTAAAATCAATGTATTCAGTGCAGAGACAGCAAAAACTGCTGAGCATCCTGTATACTGCCGGAAGCCTGCCGGCACAGAGCTTCGTCAGCTGTGGACACCGCGAAACGGTGTTCGGCAAAGGGCAGCATGGGCAAATCGTTTTCGCCGTCAAACAGTACCGCGGTTTGCTGCGAAAAAATCGAAAATTTTTGCATTACATGGTGCAGAGCTTCTCCCTTATTTGCAATTTTAGGGCAGAATTCTATAAAGGTATCATCACAGAAACAGCAGCGCAAGCCCTGTTTTTCTGCGGTTTGTTCCAACTCGGCGGCAGAATGTCCGTTTTTTATGAAAATCAACTTAAAGATATCACTGCTGAAAAAGAACGGAAGCGCAAGGTGTTCGGCTTTTACCGCATGTGTTTCTTCACGCAAAACAGCAATCGGGGTAATACCGTTATCCAAAGCGGCAACGCATACTGCTTTTGCAGAGGGAACCTCTATTGTATGCTTATGCAGAACACAGTTTCTGTACATAATCTGTGCTCCGTCGTTGCAAATAAAGATCACCTCGCCGGCCGCTGGAGCAAAAATTTTTTTCAGTTGATTGTACGGCCTTCCGCTGGCAACGGCGAATAACATTCCGCGGCTTGTTATACTATGCAGTTTTGTAAAAAACTCCGGCGAAAGCGCCTGATTACTTTGTGTAACAAGCGTTCCGTCATAGTCGGAAACAATGAGGCGATACATGAAATCCTTTCAAAAAAAGACGGAAAATTCCGTCCTTTATTCTTTTACGATTTTTACAAATGATTTTCCGCTTAAGCCCGCGGCATTAGCATCGTCCGTATCCAAATGCATTTCCAGACGAAAATCCTTATGCACACGCACTTGAACATCATAAAAACGGGTTCTCCGCTCACCGATAGCGTCAACGGTTACATAATCATTATCTTTTATACCAAAGCGAGCACCGTCTTCTAAACTCATATGAATATGACGGTTAGCAATAATACAGCCCTCGTTTAAGGTTACCACGCCCTTGGGACCGATGATGGTAATCGGCGCGCTGCCGGAAATTTTTCCGCTTTCTCTTACCGGAGGCTTCACCTTTAAAGTAAAGGAATCCGTTCGGGAAATTTCTACCTGGGAAGCTTTTCGTATCGGGCCTAAAACGCGTACGTTTTCAATCGGTCTTAAAGAAGGGCCTACAATAGTTAAGGTTTCTTTACAGGCATACTGACCCGGCTGGGAAAGATCCTTTAACGGCGTAAGCTCATAGCCTGCGCCAAAGAGGATATCTACATGCTCTCTGGTCAAATGAATATGTCGGTTGGAAACGCCTACCGGAATATCGCCTGTTTCTTGAGAAACATTTGTGTTATATCCGTTCAGTGCTTTAATCACGGCTTCGGTAATTGCAGCAATATTCACATCCATTTTTCTGCTCCTTTAAATAATTCTAAAACTATCGGTCATTACACAGCGGCGTTTACGGGTAAAGCTTCTGGCACTGGTTAAGCCTTCACCGGTGGGGCCTGCAATCGTAAAGGTCGTATGACCTTCGCCGCCGAAGCCGATACCGGCATAACTGGGAGCATTCTTTACAAAAATTGTGGTTTCCACCGCCGAAGCGAATTTCGTAAGGTTATCAATATTTTTAGAATGCATATGCGCGGTATGACGGTTTCCGTGCTCCGCCTTTACCGCCAAATCTACCGCCTCATCAATCGTATCCACTGTTACGATTGGCAATATCGGCATCATCAGTTCCTCCTGAACAAAGGGATGTTCAAAAGGTGCTTCATAGATCAGGCAACGAACATCCGAAGGCAGAGATTTTCCGTTTTCCAGCATGGCATAGATTACGGAAGCGTCCCGACCTACGCATTTGCGGTTCACGGTTTTTTTGATTTTACCGGTTTTCTTATCCGTTACTTCCACTAAAACGATACCGGCCAACTTATCGGCTTCCTCCTTGGTAAGCATATAGGCGCCGTTTTTAAGCATTTCGGTAATTAACTGATCTTTAATGCTTCTGAAAGCAAATACTTCTTTTTCGGCGATACAGGGAAGGTTGTTATCAAAGGTACAGCCATCAATAATATCCTTACCGGCCTTAACAATATCGGCTGTGTCATCTACAATAACCGGCGGATTTCCCGCGCCCGCGCCGATAGCTTTTTTACCGGAAGAAAGAACGGCTTTTACTACACCGGGTCCGCCTGTACATACTAACAGACGAATTGCAGGATGCGCGTACATAATAGAAGCGGATTCTAAAGTAGGCTTATCCATTGAAGCCACTAAAACTTTGGGACCACCTGCGGAATAACAGGCTCTGTTTACTAAATCTACCGCGTAATTGGAAGTGCAGATTGCGCCCGGATGCGGATTGAATACGACTCCGTTTCCAGCGGCAATCATTCCGATACTGTTGCAGATTACGGTTTCGGAGGGATTGGTACTGGGGGTAATTGCCCCTACTACGCCGAAAGGCGCCATTTCTACCAAGGTAAGACCGTTATCACCGGTTTTGGCTTCGGATACAATATCCTCCGTACCCGGCGTTTTGTCGGCTACTAAAATATGTTTCAGGCGTTTATGCTCCACTTTACCCATTCCGGTTTCCTTAACGCCCAGTTCGGCAAGCGTTTGTGCTTCCTTGCGCGTTGCCTCACGAATAGCGGTTATAATCTTTTCCCGCTGTTCTACACTCATGGAACGTACCGCCTTATAGCCCTCCTGCGCGGCGGCAATCGCTTCATTCATATCCGAATAAATACCAATCAGTTTTCTTCCGTTATATTCGGTGCTGGTATAGGAGAGTGTTCCTTTGCTTTCTACAGCGGAACTACCGCTTATGTTTGAGATAACTTGTCTTACAATTTCTTCAATTTGTGCTTGTTTTATTTCCGCCATGATACTGCCTCCGAAAAAAAATTATTTTTCTGCATTTTCATATACAATATCTACACCGTTTTGTTTTAGTCTGTCAAGCCAAAGCTCATTGGGCTTTTTTTCGGTAACAATGGTATCTACCTCATAAAAAGCACAAACTTTAACAAACGATGATTTATCAAATTTTGAGCTGTCTGCTGCTAAAAGCCTTCGATTTGCCGAATGAAAAAAGGCTTTCTTTATTTCGGCATCGCGTTCGTTAGAATCGGTAATTCCGTTTACGGCATCCAGTCCTTTACAAGAGCAAACAGCTAAATCCACATGAAATCCGGCTACCATTTTTTCAGCCTGATATCCTACTAAAGAAAGACCTCCCTCTTTAAGCATACCGCCGGTGGAGAGAATATTCCAATCTGCTTTATTGCAAAGTTCCAATAAAATTTCAATGCTGTTGGTGATTAAAGTAATATTCTTTTTGTGAAGAATATTTTTAATTACACATAGTGCCGTTGAACTGGAATCAAGCATAATATAGTCGCCGTCATGAATCATATTTCCAATCAGCGACGCAATATACTTTTTACTTTCTACATTGGTTTGCTTGCGCACATGAAACGGCAGATCAATATTAAAGTTATCATTTTTGATGGCGCCGCCATAGGTCTTACGTGCCAAGCCGTCGTTATCCAGCTTTTCTAAATCCCGCCGAATGGTCTCTTCGGTTACATCAAATTCCTTGCTCAGCGTGGATACAAGAACTTTTCCCTCGGCGGCCAGCTTTGCCAATATGGCGTTTCTGCGTTCTATCGCAAGCATATCGTCACCTTAACCAATTATAAAATACTGTCCCAAAGTTTTTTGTCGGGATTGGGAATCACAGAGCTGTCCAGCAGCATTCCGCGATCGCCGGCCTCATTTACCGCACGATCGATGGCGGCGGTAACCGCGGAAACGGAACCTGTTAAAAGCAGATAAGATTTTCCGCACATTCCCCGTGCTAAACGCAGCTCAATCAAATCAACCATCGCGGTTTTTGCCGCGGCATCAGCAGCTACAATAGCTGTTGCGGCACTGAAGCTTTCCATTACACCCAGCGCTGCCACATTTTCCGGATGCGCCGTGCCATAGATTGCTGAAAATATAGAGTCATGCGGGTTTCCCAGCACAAAACTGTCAATCAGTCTTTCGGGTTTAAATGCCTTTGCGGCATCTACCGAGGCTTTTACCGCGCTGAGCTCACCGCTGATAATTACAATATATTTGCCGGGGCAGACGGTTGCGCTTTCGATTACCTCAACCTCAGCTGTTTTTACCATCAGATCCGCACCGGCAATACCGGCGGAAACCGTTGAAAATTCAGCCATTCCAATAGCCTTGCTCATTGATTTATTCTTCCTTTCAGAGTGTTACTTTTATAAATTTATCGGTTACTTCGGTAACCTTGCCGGCAAAGGGAGTATGAATATTTACGCTAAGCTTCCCTTCGGCACCTTGCGCAATCAACTGACCCGCGGTAACGGTATCACCCTTTTGTACCGCGGCCGTTGCCGGTGCGCCGATATGCTGAGAAAGCATAAGTTTAATGCTTTTAGCAGGGATCGGCATCTCCGTGATGGGTGCGCTTTTATTATACTGGGTAAGACCCAAGCGTGCGGTCAGCCGCGCGTGCGATACCAATTTTTGGCTACGTAATTCATCTACCGGATGCATTTTTGCTTCCGGCATGGAAACACCGCCCTTGCGCATACCGCCTTTAAAAACGCTGATGAGCGTTTGGGCGTTCAGATCCTGGAAACAAGAATACATTTCGCAAAGGCCACAGCCGGAACAGAAAAAGGTGTTCAAATACGGCTCAATATTACCCGTGGCGCCGGCCGAAAGCGCGTTCATAAATTTCGTGGGGTCAATCGGATATCCCAGCATATGGCGGGAGCACAGCGAAGTGCACATGCCGCAATGGCAGCAGGCAGACATTGCCCGGTGCACCGAAACTTGAGTGTTGGCCTTCTTTTTCTGCACTACGTAGTGTGATTTTGGAAGGACGATATAAGCGTTGGAAGTTTTAGTCACAACGTCAAACTCGGTACAAAGTTTTCCGGTCATCGGTCCGCCGGAGACGATTTCATATTCTTCAATGGTAGGTCCTCCTGCCAGAGCCAGAACTTCTTTTACCGTAATACCCAGCGGTAACTTTAAGGTTACGGGATTCTTTACCGCGCCGGTTACGGTGCAGTATTTGTGTGTAACCGGACGATTCTCTTTAATAGCATAATAAATATTGAGCATCGTTTCCACATTATAGACAATACAACCCACTTCAATAGGCAGTTTGCCTGCGGGAACTACACGTCCGGTGACTTCATAAATGGTGATGATTTCATCCCCCGAAGGATAGACCGGCGGCAGCAGACCGATGCGAGCATTTTTATCCTGATAGGCAGGCAACACTTGCTCAATTGCCGCAATGGCCTGTGTGTAATTCGGTTTTAACGCAACAATGATGTCGCTTGCGCCTACAGCGATGGCCACTTCATGCATAGCCTCTAAGATTTCGGAGGCATATTCGGCCATTACTTGACGGTGAAGCTTTAAAAGCGGTTCACACTCGGCACAGTTCAATATTATTGTATCAGCCTTTTCATTCAATTTTGCATAAGAAGGAAAACCCGCACCGCCTGCACCGACGATACCGCAGTTCCTCATGATATTTGAAAGATCTGTAATTTTCATATTTATATTACCATTTTCTTCATTTATAATCCTATGGAGTTATCTACAATACCTACAATTGCCGCATCTACCGGTGCGGTATCCATAGCGCACCCGATACGAGCCGCGCTTCCCGTAGCTACCAGAACGGTTTCCCCAATACCGGCACCTACGTTATCAATGGCAACAATTCGACCGGATTTTTCCATATTGGAAAACGGTTCAACAATCATAAATTTGCTGCCCAAAAGCTTTTCATTTTTTCTGGTGGCAACTACGCTGCCCACTACTTTTCCTACAATCATTTTTACCATCCTTTGGTCTTCAGAACTTCCCGGCGGCGCATTTGGCACCGCCGGAAAACTGAAAGTTTTTTACTTAATGGACGGAAGAATTTTTTCCACATCACCATGAGGACGGGGAATTACATGAATCGCAACAACCTCGCCAAGCTTGGCTGCGGCGCTTCCGCCGGCTTCCGTGGCTGACTTTACAGCGCCAACATCGCCGCGCACCATTACGGATACAAGTCCGCTTCCGATTTTTTCGGTGCCGATCAGAACAACGTTTGCAGCTTTTACCATAGCATCCGCTGCCTCAATAGCGGCAACAAGACCTCTTGTTTCAACCATTCCCAATGCTTCAAGTGCCATAATTATTTCCTCCTATTTATTTTAATATCTGCCGCGCCTTATGCGGGATTTTTACTTAATGGACGGAAGAATTTTTTCCACATCACCATGAGGACGGGGAATTACATGCGTCGCGACAACCTCGCCAAGCTTGGCTGCGGCACTTCCGCCGGCTTCGGTAGCAGCCTTTACGGCGCCAACGTCGCCGCGCACCATTACGGATACAAGTCCGCTTCCGATTTTCTCTGTACCGATCAGAACAACGTTTGCGGCTTTAACCATAGCATCCGCTGCCTCGATAGCGGCAACAAGACCTCTGGTTTCAACCATTCCTAATGCTTCCTGCGTCATTTTGATTTCCTCCTTTTCAGCAGTTTGCTCTTCTATCTTTTCCGTTTTTGCGGCTGCCACCCGGGCGGCTGCTCTGCTTGCAGCAGCGGCGGCCTTAGGGGCAGAGCTCTTTTGTGTGGATTGTGCTGCCTTAGCGGCAGGCTTTGATGGGGTATTTGCCATTTATGTAACCACCTTTCATACTTCCTGCAGATATTTATCATCTGCAGAAACTTGTTTGCTGCTTGCAAGCCGTGCTTCATACGTTTTGCGCGTACGTGCGGCTGAAAGCTCAAGAATTCTTACCGTTTCCTCATGAGGATTGGCAATTACCGCATGGGCGGCAGGCTCGATGATACAATGTTCAACCGCTGAATCTACCGCCTGTTTTACTGCCGAAAGCTGTCCTTGCACGATAATCGTAACAAGACGCCCGCCTAAACGACGTTCCCAGGTTACAAATTCCACATTTGCCGTTTTACACATGATATCCAGCGCGTCCACGGCGGCGGTAACGCTTTGTACCTCGATAAAGCCTAAAGACTTCATGCTTACATACCTCTTAATAAAGGATTAAACGCGGGGCAGTATTTTTTCCACATCACCGTGAGGACGGGGAATTACATGGGTAGCAATTACTTCGCCCAATCTTGCGGCAGCCGCACTGCCGGCTTCTGTAGCGGCCTTTACGGCGCCAACGTCACCGCGTACCATCACGGACACAAGTCCGCTTCCGATTTTTTCAGTGCCGATGAGTACTACCTCGGCAGCTTTTACCATAGCATCCGCTGCCTCAATAGCGGCAACAAGACCTCTTGTTTCAACCATTCCTAATGCTTCGTTTGACATAATATGATTCCTCCGTCAAAAAATTATTTTTTATCAAAAGCGCTGAGCTTCAGCATTTTCTCTGTATCCGCCTCTGTATTGGGGATAATGTGGGTACATACCACGCCGGAAACCTTTTCGGCAGCTTCTTTGGCTGCTTCTACCGCAGCGGTAACATCGGTTACTTTACCGCGGAATTTTACCGCTACCAAAAGAGGTACCTTTAATCCGTCAGGATTTCCGGGTTTATTTTTATCAAAGGGCTCAACGGTAACGTTGGCGGCCTTGCAGCCGGCGTCGCAGGCAACAAAAGCAGCGGTAAGCCCATAAACCTCAATAATTCCGGTTGCTTTCATCTGGCTACCTCTTATTTATTGATTACGGCGATCTTTAAGCCCTGCATACTGAGGTTTGTTTTTAAGGCTTCATTAATTTCTTCCAGCGGGAAACGATGGGTAATCAGCTTTTGTATCGGAAGGCCGATTGCCTTGGCGCGTTTTAAGAAATCAAAAGTCGTAGCATAATCACGCAGCGTATATACCCAAGAACCCACAATAGTAAGTTCTTTGGCGCAGATATCAAAGTGCGGATTAATGGTGGCGTCGCCGCCGTTGATAAAGAAACCGAGCTCGCACAGTCCGCCGCCATTGCGAATGAACTTATAAATATTGGCGTGAGCAACCGGTGAGCCGGTGCACTGGAAGCCGAAATCTGCAGGATGACCGCCGAATGCGTTCTCCACGGCTTTGGCCAATGCTTCAATACCGCTGTGATCTTTAAAGTTTACGGATTTTTCCGCGCCCATTTCCTTGGCAAAAGCAAGCCGATTGGCATCACCGTCTACAGCCACAATATTTTCAACGCCCATGGCGCGCAGCACAGCGATACACAAAAGGCCGATAGGACCGCATCCCTGAACAACCACACGGCTGTTGAAGCGCAAAATGCCTACGGTTTTTGCCCGCTCTACGGCATGTACTAAAACCGCAGCCGGCTCGATTAAAATACGGGAATCCAGATCCAAATCGCTTACATTAAAGATGGTGGAACCGCCGCGAACAAACAAATAATCGGAAAACCAGCCGTTTAAATGAATGTCATCATCCGGGAGAAGCCCGTAAACATCGGCGCCGCCGATATTCTGCTTATTTAAATCAAACATTGTGATATCGGGATTATCTTTAAAAATCATACAGGTAACAACCTTATCCCCGATATGCAGATCTTTGCCGGCGCTGTCCTTTTTTACGTTTTTACCCATGGCTACAATCTCACCTGTGCCCTCATGGCCTAATGCCACGGGAATCAGAGAGAAAGGATCACGCTTGAATTCATGCGCGTCCGTACCGCAGACGCCGCAACCTTCCACTTTTACCAGAATATCATCGTCACCCAAAGGGGGAATGGGATATTCTTTAATATCAAAATGCTCAAGTGCCGTTAAAACCGCTACATGCGCCGTTTTCGGAATACTTCCTGCCGCGGCGGGCGCCGTGCTTTTAGCGCTTGGCGCGCTCTGCGTGCCGCCCTGCATAGAAGAGAGCACCTGTTTTACAATCTGCTCAATATTCTGTGAATTGATATCCATGCTTTTTTCCTTCCTTTTATATATTCTTTAAGCATGAGGCAAGGAGTTCACCGCCGAATCTTCCCAGTTCAGTATCTTGTTCTTCGCTTCCGCCGCTTACTCCTAAACCTCCGACGATGCGTCCCTCCTTATTATATAGGGGAACACCGCCTCCGAAAATAACAATTTTTCCGCCGTTGGTAAACTGAATTCCATACAGGGAACCGCCGGGCTGAGCCAAAGGTTTGAGCTGTTCCGTAGACATTTTTAAGGCTGTTACGGTAAAAGCTTTGTTCAGAGCAATGTCATAGGAAGCGATGTAAGCATCCTCCATGCACTGCACCGAAACCGGATGACCGCTGTGATCCGTAACCGCTACCACAGCTTTTACCCCCAGCTGCGACGCTTTCTCGCGCACGCAGGCGCAAAGAGCGTTTGCCGTATTTAGGCTGATGCTTTGGGAAAAGTCATCCTCCCGACAGCATTGAACCAACGAGGAGACCAGAGTTGACATATTTTCTTTCAATAAACACGCCGCCTTTTATTATTTTCCCAGGGATTCCAAAACCTTTCTGGTGATTTCGGCAACAAGGTCACCGTCAGCGGCTTTTGAGGTACAGGTGCAGTTTCCGCCGCAGCTATGACAGCTGGCCTTGCCTTCTCTGGCATTGGGGCAAAGATTGGCCGGATGCTTTCCTTTCAGACCGAACTGACGGCGAATTTCATACAGTCTTTCCACCTGTTGGGGCGTAAGCTCCTTCGGACCGCCGAGCTGACGGGAAAGATAGAGCAGCTTGGCATAAAATTCTACCGACTCCATCTTATGATAAGCATTCAAAAGAGAATCCGAATAAGTAAGCGCGCCGTGGTTTTCCAACAGAACAGCGTCAAAGCTCTGCAGGTATTTTTCTACCGCATCGGGAATTTCCTCAGTAGAGGGAGTACCGTAATCAGCAATCGGCACGCAGCCTAAAGCAATTACAGCTTCCGGCATGATGGGCTGTGTCAGGGGAATACCGGCAATGGCAAAGCTGGTAGCATATACAGGATGTGCGTGTACAACCGAGTTTACATCCGGGCGCTGCTTATAAACGCGCATATGCATCTTAATTTCGGAAGAAGGCTTGAAGCCGGGATTGGCCTGAATAACCTGACCGTTTGCATCTACTTTGCAAATAAATTCAGGTGTCATAAAGCCCTTGCTCACACCGGTGGGCGTGCAAAGGAATTCATTTTCGCCAATTTTTACGGAAATATTTCCGTCATTGGCAGCTACCATTCCCTGGTTGTAGATTCTTTTGCCGATCTCACAGATTTGCTTTTTGATCTCATATTCTGTCATAATGTTCTTCTCCTTTTGGATATTCCATTTTTTATAGCTTAATCATATCATAAACACAGAAATAAGTCAATGGAAAATGTTGCTTTGTGTTGATTTTTTTCGATATTCCCCTTGCTTTTTCTGTTTTTAATCCCGATTTGGGTATTTTAAACGCATCAATTCGGCTTTTTTTCTTGCTTTTTCTGCTTTCGGATCAAAATCCCGCAGAAACGTTTTCAGTTCTTCTATTCCTTCCCCGGTCACGGAGGAGAGATAGAAGATACGTTTTACGCCCGTTTGCTTTAGCCAGTTAGTTACGCGAGGCAGATTCGCATCCGGTTTATCGATACCGGTAATGATGCCGATGACCTCACGGTTACACATGTTCACCATATTGGGCGAAAAAAGCGAGTACGGTTCATTAGCGCTCATCAGCAGGCCTACGATATCCGCTTCATAAACGAACACCGCGAGTGCGCCGCCCAAATGACGTTCCTGGGCATATTCTCCCGGCGTATCGATCATAAAACCGCCGTTTTTTACATCCTGCGTCTTAGCATAATGAAGATCCTGCCCGGAAAGCGCTTGGGTGAGCGTCGTCTTTCCCGCGCCGCTGCGGCCGATAAGGATCACTTTATTCATGTTTTGGTAATAGGACAAACGGTAAAATTCAGTGTGTTTTTTACATACTCTGTTACCGCTGTCACCGAGGCTTCCACCTGCGATACCGTGCCGGTAATAATTAAAGTGCCGCTGAAGCGGTCAACAAAACCCAGCATCGCTCCGGACGCCTTGGTTGCTAAATCCGCGGCAATAATAGCGGTTTCCGCCGGCGTCATGGTAATAATGCCGATCGCCCCGGAGTGATCGTCCGCCGGATCAAGCCCAAGCTTTGTGTAAATTTCAATATCCGGATTGGCAATGATATGAGCAAGCGTAATTTGCTTTCCCGGAACTAATTCCTGAATAATTCTTGTTTTGCCCTCGTTGCCGTCTATATACTGTGCCATGGCGTTCCTTTCTGCGTGTAGAAGATACCTGCTGCGTTTAAATGTTGGCAGGCTCTATTGATTCATTTATATTGTAAACGAAAATTTATTTCGTGTCAATACAAAAAGCAAAAAAAAACAATAAAAAATCGGATAAAAACAACAAAACTTTCAACCAAAACCACAAAATAACAAAAGCAAAGATCGGTTTTTATACGTTTTACTTTTTGCAAAAGATCAAATGGAAACCGTATTTTTATTAGAAAAGCGAAAACTTTTTATACAAGAGATTTATGCGGTGATTTCTTGCTTTTGAATTTTTTGGGTAAATTCGGCTATGACTCGGGAAAGACGCGTGCCTTTTAACGGAAAACAAAAAAATCTGCATCTCTGCAGATTAGAGAGTGTCGACAAAATCACCACTCTCTTGCCGCTCGCTCGTGTTGGACTGCACTCTATCCTTGTCAATACCACCCCTGTACCCTAAAAAAACACTTATCAAGCGTTTTTTGCTTATAAAGAGGTTTTACCCTGCCGCCGGAAAAATAAAATGCGGCTGAACGCCGCAAAAAAATCAGTTTTCAGGTTTGTCTACAGTCTGAAATCCGCATCTCTGCAGATTAAAAAACGTCGATACCAAAGCTGACCGTATGAAATAAAGCGATACGCTGTATCGTGTAAAAAAGAAAGCGCTCTGATATAAAAATTTTTAAAAGAAATCTTTATGCAGACGCAGCTTTCTTTTTGCATTTTTTATTCTTTTACAATATACCCCTCTTTTACGCCAAAGGCCGCATTGCTTTCATCGGTATCAATGTGCATGGCCAGAGCAAACTTAGGGCTTACGCGAACGACAACATCTCCAAAAATACAGGATCTTTCGGCGCTTTCCGCTTTTACGGAAACGATTTGTTTATCGGCAACGCCGAATTTTTCAGCGTCTTGAGGGGTTATGTGAATATGCCGTTTAGCAACAATCACACCTTCAGAAATTTCAATTTCTCCGCAGGGACCGATAATTCGACAGCCGGGAGTGCCGGAGATATCGCCGGATTCCCGGATATCGATTCCCAAACCGATGGAGCGCGCGTCAGTGGCGGAAAGCTCTACCTGGGTAGCCGGACGAACAGGCCCTAAAATACTTACGCCTTTGAGCTCTTTTTTGGGGCCGACGACGGTTACTCTTTCCTCACAGGCGAATTGCCCCGGCTGTGAAAGGTCTTTTTTGGGAGTAAGCGTATGTCCCTGACCAAATAAAACCGCAAGGTGCTCTGCCGTTACATGAACATGCCGCGCAGAAGTTTCAATAATAAATTTATCCATTTTTAAAAAATTTCCTTTCTGCATGATATCTTTATTCTATAATAAAAAACGGTTTTTTGCAATTGCTTTTTATGTGTTTTCTTTCAGCGGCATCGTAAAGATAAAACAACCCGTATTATCCGGTGAAACCGTGAACTCATCAATGTTTTGAGGCAGCTGAAAACGACTACCCCGCTGACGGGTAATCAGATACCCGCAGGAACAATAGAAAACATTTTCTTCCATTTGTGCAATATACTCTTCAAGCGTGAGATTATTTTTATAAATAATTTCCGCATGAGGCTGACCGGTATAACGTATGTGCCAGGGCTCGTAGCCGATATGAGTAATTTGACTTTTGCCGAAAGGATAACGCATGATGAACCCGTAACGCCAGCATTGCAGATTGACAAAGCGGCCGGCATCTGTTTTGGGAAAAGCACTGCCGGCAAAATAGGGAACATACAGATCCAGCGCCAGACCCGCCTGATGTTCGCTGGCTCCCGGCTTGGCAACAAAACCGTCCGCTCCTTGGGTATCCTCTTGTTCCTCTTGGGTGCGAAAAGCACTTTTTACCAGCAGCTTTTTTTGGTATTGACGCAGAACCTCTTGGGAAAGCCGCGTATAGGCGGCAAGAGCACAGGTATTCATATATACGCCGGTATCCTTATATTCCGAAACGGCCGGGCTAAAATCTTCCGGTAAACAAAATTGATCATTGATCAGCATCAGAGCCTGATTCCATGTACCGTTTTCTTGACGCAAAAGTTCTTCAAGAGAATATTCCGTCAGCTGTGGATAGGTCTTTTCAAAAGAAACACTTTTTCTTTTGATCGTAGTTTGAACCAGAACTAAATCAATATCCGGATTGATTCTTAGCACCAAAAGCACCGCGGAAGAAATGATCAGCAATACGGCAAGAAATTTTGTGATTCTAGATAAATGTTTTGATTCCAATGAGAATTTTTTATACTAAAACAGATTTCCTTTTTGCTGTTTCAGTACTCCTTTCCGGGAAATTAACCGCCGGAGAAAAGCGGTTATTTTTTATTTTACTATATAAAAAGAGTTTGGGCAACATAAAAGTTTATCTTTTTGCGGCAAGCTGAAACATGGGATAAAGCAGGTATGGATACTTTGTAATCGGTAAGAATTATGGTATAATACATAAAAAACGGGAGGAAGAAAAAATGATAGGAATCGTGACCGGCGCCTCTTCAGGCATGGGACGGGAATTTGTATTTTCCTTAGCAAGAAATGAAAATCTGGATGAAATATGGGTGATTGCCCGCAGAACACAACGCTTGGAAGAACTGAAAAAAGAACTTTCCGTTCCGCTGAGAGTCATTACTGCGGATCTTACCGAAGAAGAATGTTTAAAACAATATACGCTGCTGCTGGCAAGTGAAAAGCCACAGGTAAAAATACTTGTCAACGCGGCGGGTTACGGAAAATTCGGACACACGGAAGTGATTCCTCTTGAAGAGAGCCGGGGGATGATCGATTTGAACTGCGGCGCAATGGTCAGCGTTACGCAGCATACGCTTCCGTATATGGTAAAGGGCGGACATATTGTTCAGTTGGGATCGCTCTCGGCTTTTCAGCCGGTACCATACTTAACGGTATACGCGGCTACTAAGGCTTTTGTCCTTAGTTATTCCCGGGGACTGAATGCGGAACTGAAACAGCGGGGAATCCACGTTATGGCTGTTTGTCCCGGCTGGGTGGAAACGGAATTCTTCAGCCGTGCGGAAACAGCTGACAATAACGCTGTTACGTATTTTAACAGAATTTACAAAGCGGCCGATGTGGTAAAGACAGCCATGAAGGACATGCATAAAAGAAAGCAAGTTTCCATTCACGGTCTTTTGATAAAGGGTCAGGTATTACTGGTAAAACTGCTTCCCCATAGCTTAGTTATTAAAATTTGGCTTAAGCAGCAAGGGCATTGAGCGTTGAATAACGGATTTTGAAAACTGTATAGGTTTATCAAGGATGTGATACACCTTGAGGAAAGAAAAAATCTCTTTCGGAGATTTTCAGTTAAACAGCCTGGCCTCATGCTTGTATCGTCTTTGCCTTACAGCAAGCTGTAAGGCAAAGACGGCGAAAGAATAAACCTTGTGGCAGGCATAAAATTCCTCGTTGTCCTTTCGGCGGCTGCGCTCCGTCTTACCGTTGTGCCGGAATATCAACGAGCATTCCCTTGTGCCGGATTTTCAGTTCCGTCAACGTTTTTTCAAAGCAGAAATTCCATATCTTGCGGTATCCGATCCACAGTAAATCAGGCGCTGCCTTTCTTTTGTTTGAGCAATTCAACCTTAACACGGTATTCTCCTATTCGCTGCTCTCTTTTGCCCTTTCTCACACATCATTGTATCACATACAATATTTTACTAAAAATACAAATAAAAAATTAAGTATATTCAGAAACAAGCTTCAAAATTCCTTGGAAAATTGAAGAATATTTGACGGTATAAATTTTAAGTGCTATACTATTTTTATTATTTTATTTTTCAGAGGCTGTCTATGAATTATGAATTTTCGAACCGACTCAATCATTTTCAAACCGGCATTTTTGCTCAACTGACATTAAAACGCAATGAGCTTTTAGCAAAAAATAAAAAGGTTTACAACCTTTATGTGGGGACGCCGGATTTTCCGCCTCCGCCGCACGTGCTTCAGGCAGTAGCCGAGGCCTCAAGGAATCCGGAAAATTTCAAATATTCCTTAATTGACAGCCAGCCTATGCTGGAGGCCGTTGTTTCCTATTATAAAAAGAGATACGGTGTCACAATTGTTAAAGAAGAAATAACCTCTGTAAACGGATCACAGGACGGCATTGGTCACTTAGGTCTTGCCCTATGCAATGACGGCGACGTTGTATTGCTGCCGGATCCGGGCTATCCCGTATTTGAAGCCGGCGCTTATTTAGGCGGAGGAAGCGTTATTTACTATCCTTTAAAAAAAGAAAACAATTTTTTACCTGATCTTTCTTCCATACCGGAAGAAGTTCTCTTCCGCACAAAGTATATGTTAGTTTCCTACCCTTCCAATCCCTGTGGTGCCGTGGCTTCTAAAGAAACTTACAAAGAACTGATTGCCTACGCAAAACGATATAACTTTTTCCTTATCAATGATAATGCCTACAGTGATATCATTTTTGACGGATTAGAAGGTTTTTCATTTCTCTCTCTGCCCGGTGCCAAAGAAGTAGGGGTAGAATTCTTTTCTCTCTCTAAGTCTTTTAATACCACCGGAGCCAGAATTTCTTTTGCCATAGGCAATGAAAAAATCATCAATGCATTAAAGGTCATACGCTCACAATATGATTTCGGTATGTTCCTTCCCATTCAATACGGCGCCGTGGCCGCCCTTACCGGTCCAACAGATTCGGTAAAAGCACAATGTGCGGAATATCAGCGCCGCCGGGACGCTCTTTGCGGAGGACTCAGAAAAATCGGATGGAACGTTCCCGATTCTAAAGGCACCATGTTTGTATGGGCTCCTATTCCCCCCAACTTCCAAAGCTCCATGGATTTTTGGAACACATTAGTAGAAAAAACCGGAATTATCTGCACGCCCGGCAACGCCTTTGGTCCTATGGGCGAAGGTTATGTACGATTTGCGCTGGTATTGCCGGCGGAGCAGCTTGCCGAAATAGTACGCGTAATCGAGAAAAGCGGTATTTTAAATCAAGGGTAAAAAACCCATTTTATAGCAAAGTTCCTTTTCATTTCCCCCGGAA
>ULSF01010807.1_pt1 | contig 17230 bp, 9 predicted proteins | sample 1956121 | NCBI WGS metagenome assembly ULSF01 (sample SAMEA4835701, study PRJEB28245) | human gut metagenome | biome: gut microbiome; material: fecal sample | place: Denmark | collected 2008
TGCGGCTTCGTTCTTTCAAACTTGCTCTTTGCCATTTCTTAATTCTCCTTTTGATTCTTACTTACTGATTTTTTCAGCAACTGATTTCGGTACTTCTTCATAATGCGAGAACTGCATTACATAATTTCCGCGGCCTTGAGTACGCGAACGAAGATCCGTTGCGTAACCGAACATTTCCGAAAGCGGAACCATAGCGTGCAGGATCTGAATTCCGTTCACGCTCTCGGTGCCTTCCGGACGTCCGCGGCGGGCGCTGATATTGCCCATAACATCGCCTAAATACTCATCCGGCATAGTAACCTCAACCTTCATAATCGGTTCCAGCAGGCAGGCATCTGCCTTCTTAAGTCCCTCTTTAAAGGCCTGAGATCCGGCAATTTTATACGCGGCTTCCGAAGAGTCAACTTCATGGTAGGAACCGTCTAACAGTTCAACCTTAAAATCCACCACTTCATATCCGTGCAAGCCGCTCTTTGCAGCTTCGCGGATACCGGCATCAACCGCAGGAATATATTCCTTGGGAATTACACCGCCCACGGTTTTATTCTCAAAGGAATAGCCCTGGCCCGGCTCTACAGGAATCATTTTGATTACGCAGTGACCATACTGTCCGTGACCGCCGCTCTGACGGATAAACTTACCTTCCTGAGTGACCTCGCGGCGAATGGTCTCCTTATAGGAAACCTGCGGAGCGCCTACCGTAGCTTCTACTTTAAATTCACGCAGAAGACGGTCTACGATAATCTCCAGATGAAGCTCACCCATACCGGCGATAATCGTCTGACCGGTTTCGGGATCCGTATAAGTTTTAAAGGTGGGATCTTCTTCCGCCAATTTTACCAGTGCCATGGTCATCTTTTCCTGACCGGCCTTTGTTTTGGGCTCAATAGCAACATTGATAACCGGATCGGGGAATTCCATGGACTCCAGCACAACCGGATGATCCTCATCACAAAGAGTATCTCCCGTTGTAGTATCACGCAGACCTACCGCAGCGGCAATATCTCCGGCATACACCTTATCGATCTCCTCACGGTGATTGGCATGCATCATCAGGATACGGCCAAAACGTTCACGCTTGCCCTTTGTACTGTTATATACATAGGAACCGGCTTCGCGCGTACCTGAATACACACGGAAGAACGCAAGCTTTCCTACAAAGGGATCGGTCATAATCTTAAAAGCAAGCGCGGAAAAAGGTTCTTCGTCCGAAGCATGCCTGTCCTCTTCCACATCCTCTTTACCGGGAATATATCCTTTAATTGCCGGAATATCCACCGGTGATGGCATATAATCCACAATTGCATCCAATAACATTTGAACGCCTTTATTATGATAAGATGTTCCGCAGAAAACAGGTGTGAACTGATTAGCGATCGTACCTTTGCGAACGGCTTTTTTGAGTTCTTCTATCGTGGGCTCCTCACCCATCAAATATTTTTCCATTAAATCGTCGTCTGCTTCGCAAACGGTTTCAATCATGGCCACATGGTATTCCTGCGCTTTTTCTGCATACTCAGCCGGAATATCCACAACATCAATCTGCTCTCCCAAATCATCTTTATAGATATGAGCTTTCATATCCAAAAGGTCAATAATTCCTACAAACGTATCTTCTGCGCCAATCGGCAGCTGCATGGGAACAGGCGTTGTATGAAGGCGTGTTTTCATCATATCGATAACTCGATAGAAGTTTGCCCCCATAATGTCCATTTTATTGATATAAGCAATACGCGGAACGCCGTATTTGGTTGCTTGGTTCCAAACCGTCTCCGATTGCGGCTCCACACCTCCCTTGGCACAGAAAACCGCAACGGCACCGTCCAGCACGCGAAGGGAACGCTCTACTTCAACGGTGAAGTCTACGTGGCCGGGCGTATCGATAATATTAATACGATGTCCTTTCCACTGCGCCGTAGTTGCTGCCGAAGTAATGGTAATTCCGCGCTCCTGCTCCTGAACCATCCAGTCCATGGTCGCAGCGCCCTCGTGCGTTTCGCCGATTTTGTGTATTCTTCCCGTATAATAGAGAATACGCTCGGTAGTCGTAGTTTTGCCGGCATCAATATGTGCCATAATGCCGATGTTTCTTGTTTTTTCCAGTGAAAATGCTCTTGGCATATATTCTCCTCCCTATCAAGCCGAAAGCTACCAGCGATAATGAGCGAATGCCTTATTGGATTCAGCCATCTTATGGGTATCTTCACGCTTTTTCACGCTGGCACCGGTATTATTTGCGGCATCCATAATTTCTGCTGCAAGCCTGTCGGCCCTCGTGCGCTCGCCGCGCTTACGGGTAAAAGTAACCAGCCAGCGAAGACCAAGCGTCTGCCGGCGTTCGGGGCGAACTTCAATCGGAACCTGATAGTTGGAGCCGCCTACACGACGCGCTTTGGTTTCAAGCAGGGGCATTACGTTTTCCATTGCCTGATCAAACACTTCAAGCGGTTCGCGGCCTGTTTTTTCTTTTATAATATCAAAAGCGTCATAGCAAATGCGCTGAGCAATACCTCTTTTTCCATCATACATTACCTGGTTGATAAGCTTTGTTACCACTTTGGAGCCGTACAAGGAATCCGGAAGCACGTCACGCTTCTGCACGCCACCTCTTCTTGGCATATTATTTCCTCCTTCAATTGTGTGCTCTGCAAGTTCTGCAAAAAAGCAAAGCAAAACGATATAAAAATCATCGCTCCGTCAGCATGTTCGGAGACTGAAAAAAAACCGAAAGAATCAAGCGCAGCGATGCCTGATTACTTTTTGGGTTTTTTCGCGCCGTATTTGCTTCTGGCCTGCATTCTTTTTGCAACACCGGCAGTATCCAGCGCACCGCGGATAATATGGTATCTTACACCAGGAAGATCCTTTACACGTCCGCCGCGGATCAGCACTACAGAGTGCTCCTGCAGGTTATGACCGATACCCGGAATATAGCAGGTACCTTCCATACCGTTTGCCGCCAAACGAACACGGGCAACCTTTCTCAGTGCAGAGTTCGGCTTTTTAGGCGTCATCGTCTTTACGCTGAGGCAAACACCCCTGCGCTGAGGGCACTGCTGAAGAATAGGAGCCGAAGACTTATAAGTGGTCTTCTTCCTGCCGTTTTTAATAATCTGATTAATTGTTGGCAATTTAAAATTCCTCCTTCCTCGGAAAAATAAATATATTAATTCCGCAACCCTCGGAACTAATCGTAAAGTTCTGCCGCGGTGGCCGAGCCTACCGCGATACCGCACTGCCTGCCCAACTCCTGCATGGTATCCACCCATTGGATATCAACCTCATGCTCTCGGCAGGCTTTATGCAGCTTTCCGCGAAGAAAATCGTCGGCGTCGCGGGCAATATAGACCACCGAAACATTTCCGGCATCCAGAGCCTTGAGCACCTGTTTGGTGCCTGTTACGCGTTTCAAATTTTTTCCCTCCGCAAAAGGCCGCAAAATGGCCGTAATACTTTGTTATGATATACCAAATGCAAGGGATTGTCAAATGCTTTTTGGCAAATTTATATTTTTTTAAGCATAAAAAGTCCCTCTTCTCGGGAATTTTTCTCCATTTTGTATTTATATACAAGTTGTCCTTTTGTTATTCACTATATGTTGATTTTGCGTAGCATATTAAAATTTTTTGAAAAGATATCACAGATTTGCGCGAGATCAAAAAATATTCATTTCAAATCTATTTTTTATTGAAAGGACGGCTTCGTATAAGAAAACCGGCCTTTTCTGTTTTTATAAACTTTCTTTTTAAACAGCCCCAAGGATATCATTCTGCTATAAATTTATATACAGCAAACATATTATAAAACAGTATAAAATTATATGTTTCGTTATCTGTTGAAAACGCGGTTTTGTCTAAAAAGCACTTTCCACAAAGCACGCGCTGTAAAGAAACAAATTATATTTGAATGAAATATTCTCTTTTTCTATATCATTCGTTACGGAGAAACAGCGTATGCTCACGATATTTTTTTGGTGAAAGTCGATAGACTTCTTTAAACAACTTTGAAAAATAAACAGGATCATCAAACCCCACAGATTTCGATATTTCCGTAACAGAAAAATTGCTGCTTTGTAAAAGAACCGATGCTTTTTCAAGACGTATTTTATTAATATAGTTATGAGGCGATAGATGAAAGTATTTTTGGAACAGACGGTATAAATTCGACAAAGAACAAATAGCAACATTCGCCAAATCCTGCTTGGTAATCTTTTCACGATAATGCTCATCTATATATCTTTTGAGCAATACTGTTGAATTATCAAAAGGCTCTTTTTTTATAGAGGATTGTGATAGTAAAATATCAATTAACCGATAGGCGGCAACATACTTTCTACATATATCGGCATGATTTCTGATTGTAAAAATCAACTCAAATAATATATCCTGAAATTTTGTTGAAAGAAATAAAGGAATATCAAAAAGATCCTCAAAATAAAAAAGATCGTTAACGATAATATTCATAAATACCCATTGTGCTTCCATATATCCGTTTGCACCGTTGTGATGCAGAATAATCTGACGAGCCCCGGCAGGGGCAACAAATGCCCCACCCTCTTCAGTGATGTAAGGCTTTTGACCGCCTAACCCTATTTCATAATAACCGTGTACAGACTGCACTACCGAAAGACAAGGCAGAGATTTGATATGTGTAATATTTTCACAGTTTCCTTTCAAACTTCCGCCCATAATATTTTTAATATCGATTGACTGAATTTTCATACGTTCTCTCTCCGTTAGAGAATAGATTTGATAATATAATACAAGTTAATTATACTATAATACTTGCAAAAATCAACTTGTTTGATAAAATATTTTTAGAGGTGATAGACTATGTTATTTTCAACGGCATCCGCTGTTGCGCGTCCTGTTCGTTTAAAAGATTCCACAAAAAAATGGGCTTTTGAATCTCTGCACGGTAAATACGGTGATGACGCAATAAAGAACGCCTGTATAACTCTCGATGATATTTTAGATTTTGAAAAATTATCCGATATAGAAAAATATGACAAAGCAATCCAAAGAATAGCAGAAAAAGCACCTGTTCGGATTTGTTCCGAAGAAAAAATATGCGGTTCTGCGACTTTAGGGGATGCAATTTATCATGTTGTTCCGGCAAAATATAAAGGAAAACATATTTATTCCTCTGTAAGCCATCTAACAATTCGTTATGACAAAGTATTAAAGCAAGGATTAAATGCTTATGCACAAGATATTTCCAAAAAATTAAAAGATAAAAATCTTACCGCTTCGCAAGCAGAGTTTTTGCATAGCCTTGAAAATGTGCTGCAAAGTATCCGAATTTGGCATAACAGATATTTAACGGCAACCGAAAATGTCAGACCGGATCTTCACAAACTTTTGTTACAGGTTCCTTTCTCTCCTGCCCGTAATTTTCATGAAGCGCTGCAATCTTTGTGGTTTATTTTCGCATTTGTACGTCTTTGTGGAAATTGGCCGGGAATAGGACGGTTGGATTGGCTCCTCGGAGATTTTTTAAGGAAAGATCTTCAAGAAGGATCGCTGAATGAAGCAGAAGCCAGAGAACTTTTATCCTCCTTTTTTATTAAAGGATGTGAATGGATTCAATCGGAAACGCCGGTCGGCTCCGGTGACGCTCAGCATTATCAAAACATTGTTTTGTCAGGAGTAGATGAAAACGGAAAGGAAGTCACAAACGCCGTGACATTTCTGGTTTTGGATATCGTAGAAGAACTGGCAATTTCCGACTTTCCAATTACCGTTCGGTTAAATCAAAACACGCCTTCTGCGCTGAAAGAAAAAGTTGCACGTGTAATGCGCCACGGAGGGGGCATCGTAGCAATCTATAATGAAGATCTGATTTTGCAATCTTTAAAGAACCTTGGATACTCTGATAAAGAAGCGCGATGCTTTGCGAATGATGGTTGCTGGGAAATACAGATACCGGGTAAAACCGATTTTTCCTATATACCTTTTGACGCGCTGCAGATATTGAATAAAGTAATCGGTCTAACGACAGAAAAGATTCCTACATATGAATCTGTTGAAGAGATCTATTCTGCTTTTTGCCGCTCACTGCACGATACAATAAAAGAACTGTATTATAGCCGTGTGGAAAAAGCCTATATATACAAAAACGGAAATTGGCAAGCAAACGGTACAATCTTACCTACCTCCGTTATCAGTCTTTTTGAAGACGGATGCATTGAACACGCGCGTTCTTATTATGATTTCGGTCCTGAGTATGTGGTGCGCTCGCCTCATATCGGCGGAGCTCCGGACGTAGCTGATTCACTGTATGCTATAGAACAGCTTGTGTTTAAGGAGAAAAAACTATCCTTTGCCGATTTTATTCAAATTCTCAAAAAGAACTGGGAAGATCATGAGTTGCTTCGCTTGTATATGAAAAACAATTACGTTTACTATGGAAATGATTCAGACGAAGCGGATCAATGGCACACACGCTTACTAAATGACTTTGCAGATATGGTGAATAAGTATAATCAAAATCAATGTCCTGTTAAGTTCATTCCCGGTGTAAGTACTTTCGGCCGACAGATAGAATGGCTGCCAAATCGCTGCGCTACCGCCTTCGGATACAAAAAAGGAGATATTCTTTCCGGTAACGATTCCCCGGTGCCGGGAACCGATATCAGTGGTGCTACTGCTATTATAAAATCCTATTGCAAGGCTGATTTAGTGAAACAATCGTGTGGGGCTGCGCTGGATATCAAAATTTTTCCCGAATCCCTCAATGGTGACAACGGTATAACCGCACTGGTTGCATTAATGGACGGATTCCTTACATTGGGCGGATTCTTCATGCAATTAGACACAGTAGATACTCAAACGTTATTAGAAGCACAAAAAGATCCTCAAAAATATAAAACCCTGTCCGTACGTGTTTCCGGTTGGAACGCCCGTTTTGTAACGCTGAACAAGGAATGGCAGAATATGATTATTGAACGTTCCTCGCAAAATTGTAATTAAAGGAGAAATCTTGTATGTTTCCAGTGACAAAGATTCAACGTTTTTGCACCAAAGACGGTCCGGGAATTCGTACAACCGTATTTTTAAAAGGATGCCCTCTGCGTTGTCTGTGGTGTCACAATCCGGAAACACAATCGCTGTCGGCTCAATTCTTTTATTGTGATAATTTATGTATTCATTGCGGCATGTGCGCAAAAATTTGCCCTGCAGGGGTTCATCAAATTACCGATGTCGCGCATCTTCTTAACCGTGCGGCCTGCACTCAATGTATGAAATGTACGCAAGTTTGTCCTACCGGTGCTCTGGAAAAATGTTTCCGGTGGCTTTCAGCGGAAGAAATTTTTCATCAGGTCATAAAGGATAAAGCGTTTTACGGCGCCATCGGCGGTGTCACCTTTTCAGGAGGAGAACCAACCGTGCATGCCAAGGAAATGATTCCATTACTAAATTTTTTTCACAGGAATACGATCCATACCGCAATAGAAACCTGTGGATATTTTGATAAGGAACTTCTTCCTAAGCTTATAGGCGCAACAGATTTGTTTTTATGGGATATTAAAGATACGGATGACAACCGCCATTTAATCAATACCGGTGTTTCCAATAACAGAATCATCAGCAACTTAAAACTGGCAGATACATTGGGTGCAAAAACGGTATTAAGGTGTATATTATTAAAATCAGTTAATTTAAACACCGAACACCTACAAAGGATCGCGCGGATTTACAGCACGCTGAAGCACTCTGAAGGAGTCGAGTTGATTCCCTATCATACATACGGCACGTCAAAAAATATACAACTCGGACAAAAGGATACCGCGCGCCAAGATTGGATTCCGTCCACAGAAGATATTGTTAAGGCCGAAACCTTTTTAGCGCAATATGTACCGATTATCCGAAATTAAGAATCCATTGATAAAAAATGTTGCTTGGATTTAGGAGTATTTTTGTCTATATGTGTACATCGAATGAAAAATTCCCAATCTCCGTCAAGTCTATCGGCAGAGCCGAGAATTTATTTTCTCTCCTAAAAGTGCCGATCATGACTACCGGCTAAACCGGTAATTTGCTCTGCGGCTGTAAGCTACTGTTACTGGCCGGACTAAAATTCCACCGAATAAGCTGCCAACCGCAAGCGGGCTCTCAGCCACCGCTAAAGCAATTGGTTATTTTTTGCTTACCTGAACCTGATCACCTGTGAACTGGCTTGCTAACTATTTTATGTTCATTTGCTCATATATCAATTCTTCTTGTGGTTGACTTCGTTATGTATTCTGCTATTGCCCTTTTGTTCTTTGGCTATCTACATAATATCCTCTGCACCAAAACTCTTAATTTCCGTATCGGTATTTTAGATTTGCGTGTTTATCGAATATCATGAAACTACTTTTATATCCTCCCATAAAACTTGATACGCTTATCTTTGGGGATATCGATACCACAAATGCTCCGGTCATGCTTCTGCTTCTATAATTTCTACCTCTTTTCGTTCACATAACTTCCTCAGTATCTGTCCAATGTCGGATTTTATCTTTCCGTATATAACTTGCCTTCTGTATTTTAGTGCGAACACTACTATTTGCAATTCCATATTGTATGTACTAAACTGTTTGCGGTGCTCTTTTGTTCCGACATTGCAATGTCGTCCTAATATGTTTTTTGGGGCGCAGCCGGCAGGTTATACTTTTATTCTAACATATCAGGAGTTTTTTCTCTTCTTCATCGGCTATAGCCTCTTTTCAATCCCGCCATTATGGCGGCGTTTTCGTATACAAAAAAATCGGGACACCTTTAAAAGGTGTCCCAAAAGAAATTTATTTGAATTTTACGCTTCCCGTGCTTCCATTTCCTCCGAAGGTTCCTCGGTTTCAGATTCATTTTCAGCTTGTTTCCGGATCACTTCAATATCGATGTCCTTATATTTCTTCACGCCGGTTCCCGCGGGAATCAGTTTACCGATAATTACGCTTTCTTTTAAGCCCAAAAGCGGATCGATCTTACCCTTGATAGCCGCTTCCGTCAGCACGCGTGTGGTTTCCTGGAAAGAGGCCGCCGAAAGGAACGAATCCGTAGCCAGTGCCGCTTTGGTGATACCCAGAAGAATTCTTCGGCTGGTAGCGGGGATTCCGCCGGCCAAGCGAACCTGCTCGTTAACGTTCTCCACTCGGAAAATATCCACGATATCACCCGGCAGCAGATCCGTATCGCCCGCGTCCTCGATGCGTACTTTGCGCAGCATCTGGCGCACAATCAGCTCGATATGCTTATCGGCGATATCAACACCCTGAATTTTATAAACCGTCTGCACTTCTTTGAGCATATAATTCTGCAGCGGCACTACGCCCTTGATACGCAGCATATCATGGGGATTGATTGAGCCCTTGGTCAGTTCCTGACCGACTTCCACCATCTGTCCCTCTTCTACCGCAAGATGCGCGTTATACGGCAGTGGATAAGATTTTTCTTCACCATCAGAAGCAACGATCGTAATCGTATTCTTGCTCCGCAGGCTTGAAAGCTCTACCTTGCCGGCAATATCGGAAAGAATGGCAAGTCCCTTGGGCTTGCGCGCCTCAAAAATTTCCTCTACACGGGGCAGACCCTGCGTAATATCCGTGCCGGCAACACCGCCGGTATGGAACGTTCTCATTGTCAGCTGAGTGCCCGGTTCACCGATAGACTGTGCGGCAATAATACCTACAACCTCACCGATGGCAACCTGCTTATTGTTGGAAAGATCGGCGCCGTAGCATTTGGCGCAAACGCCCGTTTCACAGCGGCAGGTAAAGATGGAGCGGATCATCACTTTTGTTTTTCCAAGGCCGCCCTTTTCCTTAGGCGCTGTAATATGTTCAGCTATTTGATCATTGACCAGCGTACCGTCGGGATAAACTACATTCCCCTCATCATCCAAAATATCTTCTGCAAGCGTTCTGTTCTTAATACGCTCAGCAACAGTTTCGATAATCGTACCCTCATGTACAATATCTTCAACATATACACCGTTAGGTGTATTGATTGAGCTGGGCTGCGCGTGGCAATCTTCCTGACGAATGATAACATCCTGGCAAACATCAACCAAACGACGGGTTAAATATCCCGAATCCGCGGTACGAAGAGCGGTATCGGCAAGACCTTTCCGCGTGCCGTGAGAAGACATAAAGAAATCAATAATCGTAAGCCCTTCACGGAAATTTGCCTTAACCGGAATTTCAATGGTACGTCCTGAAGGATCCGCCATCAGACCACGCATACCGGCAAGCTGTGTAATCTGGCTTTTATTTCCTCGCGCACCGGAGGTGCTCATCATATTGATGGGATTAAACTTGCCAAGTCCCTTTAAAAGCTCTGCCGTAACATCATCCTTGGCTTCTTTCCAAGTTTCGATAACTGCCTTATAACGCTCCTCTTCGGCAAAGAAACCGCGGCGGAACAACTCATTGATCTCATCCACATGCTTTTCCGCTTTTTCAAGAATCTCTTTTTTGGCCTTAGGAATCACCGCGTCCTTCACGCCTACGGTGATAGCCCCTTTGGTGGCATACTCAAAGCCCTGTGCTTTGATCTGGTCAAGCATTTCGGCAGTAACGGCGGAACCATGTACACTGTAGCACTGATAAACAACTTTATTTAAGGATTTTTTATCAATCAAGAAGCCGATTTCCAAATCAAATTCATGCTCCGGATCTTTCCTGTCAACAAAACCAATATCCTGCGGAACCGCCTTGTTGAAAATAATTTTTCCCACCGTGGTCTGTATAATTTTTGAACGCGTAACACCGTCAACCGTTTTGCTCATACGTACATTTGTCATCGATTGCAGCGGAAGCTCTCCCATTTCATATGCCAGCACCGCTTCATCCGGTGACGAGAACGTACGGTCAAGCATCGGTTTTTCATCATTTACAATCGTAAGATAATACGAACCGATAATCATATCCTGCGTAGGCACTACCACCGGACGGCCGTCGGCAGGCTTCAGAATGTTATTCGCCGCCAGCATCAGGAAACGGGCTTCTGCCTGCGCTTCCACCGAAAGCGGCACATGGCAAGGCATCTGGTCTCCGTCAAAGTCCGCGTTAAAAGCGGTACATACCAGCGGATGCAGCTTGATGGCACGTCCGTCCACCAATACGGGTTCAAAAGCCTGAATTCCCAAGCGATGCAGCGTAGGCGCGCGGTTTAAAAGAACCGGATGTCCCTGAATCACTTCCTCCAGCACATCCCATACCTCTCCGGTACCCCGTTCAATTAAGCGTTTGGCTCCCCGAATATTCTGTGCATAGTTTTTTTCCACCAACCGCTTCATTACAAAAGGTTTGAACAGCTCAATCGCCATCTCCTTAGGCAGACCGCACTGATGCATTTTTAACTCCGGTCCTACAACGATAACCGAACGGCCCGAGTAATCCACACGCTTTCCCAAAAGGTTCTGACGGAAACGCCCCTGCTTACCGCGCAGCATATCCGAAAGAGATTTCAAAGGACGGTTGCCGGGGCCCGTAACCGGGCGGCCGCGGCGGCCGTTATCAATCAGCGCGTCTACCGATTCCTGCAGCATACGCTTTTCATTTCTTACAATAATATCCGGCGCGCCAAGCTCCAACAATTTTTTCAGCCGGTTATTTCTGTTAAGCACGCGGCGGTAAAGATCATTTAAATCACTGGTGGCAAAACGTCCGCCATCCAGCTGTACCATAGGACGAATCTCCGGAGGGATAACCGGAATCACATCCATAATCATCCATTCCGGTTTATTCCCGGATTTACGGAACGCCTCAATAACATCCAGCCGTTTTACGGCTTTCAAACGCTTTTGCCCGGCGTTTGTTGTTCTGAGTTCCTCCCGCAAAGCTTCCGCCTCGGCGTCCAAATCAATTTGCTGCAACAGTTCGCGGATAGATTCCGCGCCCATACCTGCCCGGAAAGAACCGATACTGATCTCGCGGTCAAGAATATCACGGTAGTCGGCGTCGGTAATCACGTCCTTCACCTGATATTCGGTACTACCCGGATCCAGCACAATAAACGCCGCAAAATACAGCACACGCTCCAGATCCTTCGGAGAAATATTCAGCAAAAGGCTCATTCTGCTGGGAATACCCTTAAAATACCAGATATGAGAAACGGGCGCCGCCAACTCAATATGTCCCATACGTTCCCGACGAACTTTTGCCCGCGTTACCTCTACACCGCAGCGGTCGCATACAAGCCCTTTATAACGGGCTCCTTTCTTATACTTCCCGCAGGCACATTCCCAGTCTTTCGTGGGGCCGAATATTCTTTCGCAGTAAAGGCCGTCGCGCTCAGGCTTAAGCGTACGGTAATTGATGGTTTCCGGCTTTTTTACCTCGCCGTAGGACCATTCACGGATTTTTTCCGCAGGCGCAAGCCCTATCTGTATTGAATCAAAATTATTAAGCTCAAACAAGGATTCATCTTCCTCTCATCAAATTGTGCGCATAAAGTGCGTCAGTCGTGCTGATTATTCGTCAGCCTCATCATCGCCGTCGTCCTCATCAAAATCAAAATCATCCTCAGGATCGCCGTCAAACTCATCTTCCATCAGAGAATCATCCTCATCGCTGAGCAAATCCTCTTCATCATCCTCAAGTCCGTCAAGAATATCCAAGCCGTCATCCTCATCGTCAAGCTCATCCAATTCAAGGGAATCCTCTTCGTCATCCTCATCCTCATCAAAGCCCAGCATGGAAAACAGATCGCCTACCGGAGCATCTTTTTCTTTCTCTGAAACATATTCCACAATATCGCGGTCGTCATCCAGAAGCTCCATCATTTCAACTTCTTTATGCTCTTCAGTCAAAATCTTTACATCCAGTGCAAGGGAACGCAATTCCTCAAGCAAAACCTTAAAAGATTCCGGAATTCCCGGTTCGGGAACATTTTCCCCTTTTACGATGGCCTCATAAGCCTTTACTCTGCCCACAACATCATCGGATTTAATCGTAAGAATCTCCTGAAGCGTATGAGCCGCGCCGTAAGCTTCCAAAGCCCAAACCTCCATTTCGCCGAAACGCTGACCGCCGAATTGTGCTTTTCCGCCCAAAGGCTGCTGTGTAACCAGTGAATAGGGTCCGGTAGAACGAGCATGAATCTTATCATCAACCATGTGAATCAGTTTAATCATATACATGCAGCCCACCGTAACCGGATTATCAAAAGGCTCACCGGTACGTCCGTCATAAAGGATCGTCTTGCCGGTAAACACGCTTTCGGCATATTCGCCTAATTCCTGTTCCACCGCATCGGATTTTTTATTTTTGATTACATCTAAGCCAAACAGCGGCGCCATATCGCCCAAAAGTTTTGCCGCGGCAATAAAATACTGATCCGCCAACTGTATCATCTGCCGGCAAAGACCTTCTTTATCTTTTCCCTGCCGATCATACGCCAAAATGTTGAGTTCTTCAAATTTTTTATCGTATGCATCAATATCAATCTTTTCACCGTTATAAACAGGTTTTTCAGAGCCTCTGAGCTTAGCGGCCATTTCCAAAAGCTGACCGGTGGTATGCCCAAGAGCACCGTCTACCACGGGAATTTCGGCAGTAGAGCGCAGTCTTACGGCATACGTAAGCAACGTATCTATTTTTTCAAGGAATTTAGACGCCAACGAAAGCTTTTCAATCTCGCTTTCATGAGCACCGTCAAAAACAGGCGTAGCGATCTTAATGCCAAGTTTTTGAGCGGCAATACCCAAATGCACTTCCAAAACCTGACCTACGTTCATTCGGGAGGGAACGCCCAATGGGTTCAAGCAAATCTGTAAGGGAGTACCATCAGGTAAAAACGGCATATCTTCTTCCGGCAGCACCCGGGAAATAACGCCTTTGTTCCCATGACGACCGGCCATTTTATCCCCGGCATGCACCTTACGCTTTTGCGCGAGATATACACGCACCATTTTATTGACGCCCGGGGAAAGTTCATCCTTGTTTTCCCGGGTAAATGTCTTGATATCCACCACCACGCCGCCTTCGCCGTGAGGAACACGCAACGAAGTATCTCGCACTTCCTTGGCGTTATTGCTGAAAATCGCATGCAGCAGGCGTTCCTCAGCGGTAACGTCCGTTTCACCTTTAGGCGTTACCTTACCTACCAAAATATCACCCGAGTGTACCTCCGCACCGATGCGGATCACGCCGTCCTCATCCAAATTCCGGCGCATATCTTCGCCCACATTGGGAATATCGGGGGTAATCTCCTCGGCGCCAAGCTTAGTATCGCGCGCCTCACACTCGTATTCTTCAATATGAATCGTGGTAAAAATATCGTCTCTTGCCAAGCGTTCGCTGATCAGCATAGCATCCTCATAGTTATAGCCGTTCCACGGCATAAAGCCAATCAGGATATTTCGTCCCAGGGAAAGTTCTCCCTGCGCGGTACTGGGACCGTCGGCAAGGGTCGTTTTATAGCCCACACGTTCGCCCTTTTTCACAATAGGAATTTGATTAATGCACGTTCCCTGGTTAGAGCGGCGGTATTTCAAAAGCTTATAGGTAACGGTTTCACCGTCGTCATGCTTAACCACAATTTTATTAGCATCCACATACTCCACGACACCAGGGCCTTGAGAAAGCACCGAAACACCGCTGTCACGAGCCGCTTTATATTCAATACCCGTTCCTACGATCGGCGCTTCCGTTCTTAAAAGCGGCACCGCCTGACGCTGCATGTTCGCCCCCATCAAAGCACGGGAAGCGTCATCATTCTCCAGAAACGGGATCATAGCCGTAGCCACGGATACTACCTGTTTGGGAGAAACGTCGATATAATCTACCTGCGAAATATCCACGCGCAGGAAATCCTCTTTATTTCTGGCCGAAACGACTTTGTTTACAAAATGGCCGTCGGGTGTAATGGGTTCATTAGCCTGAGCAATGATATAACGATCCTCGTCATCTGCGGCAAGATACACCACTTCATTGGTAACAATCCCTTTTTCCTTATCTACCTTACGATAGGGGGATTCCATAAAACCGTAATCATTGATACGCGCATAAGTAGCAAGAGAACCGATCAAGCCGATATTCTTTCCTTCCGGCGTTTCGATCGGGCACATACGGCCGTAATGGGAATGATGAACGTCACGCACCTCAAAGGAAGGACGATCACGGTTTAAACCGCCGGGGCCCAATGCCGAAAGGCGGCGTTTATGCGTCAGCTCAGCCAAGGGGTTGTTCTGATCCATAAACTGAGAAAGCTGAGAGGATCCAAAAAATTCCCGGATCACCGCGCTTACCGGCCGGATATTGATCAATGTCGCCGGTGAAACGTTATCCAGACTCTGACTGGTCATCCGTTCCCGTATGACACGTTCCATCCTGGAAAGACCCACGCGCAGCTGATTCTGAAGAAGTTCACCCACGCAGCGCACACGACGGTTTCCTAAATGGTCAATATCATCTATCGATCCATGGCCTTGGCAAAGCGCAATAATATAATTGATGCTGGCCACAATATCCGACATATACAAATGCTCCGGCGAAAGCTCTTCCCGATCCGCTACCAGCCGCGCCTTGATTTGCTCTTCTGTAGAGCACTCGGCCAAAATCTTCATTAAAGTATCATAATGAACCATTTCTTTAATGCCGACTTCCGCCGGATCAAAGTGGAGATATGCCTTAGGATCTACAAAACCGTTGGACATTACCCGAACGGTATTGGTAGTTTCCTCGCCGGACTCGTTTTTCAGGGTAACAAGCAGCTGTACCGTCATAACGCCGGCATTTTGAATCTCAACTGCTTTTTCGTGATCGATGTGCTCACCTTTTTTTGCCAAAAGCTCACCGTCAGGGGAAATAACGTCCTCTGCCGCGATCTGATCCTCAATTCTTGAAGCCAAGGCCAATTTTTTGTTGAATTTATAACGGCCCACACGCGCAAGATCATAATGACGGCTTTCAAAGAAGCTGCTGTTCAGCTTATCGCGCATAATCTTTTCCTCGGCATTTTCTCCCGGACGAATGCGCTTGTACATTTCGATCAAACCGTCGATCTCACGGGTAATACCGGCCTGATGGTCATGTTCAATGGTAGCCTTCAGCACTTCACTTTCGCCCAGCAGCTCAATCAGCTGCTCGTCCGTACCATAGCCAAGGGCACGCAGAAGCGCCGTAATGCTTACTTTACGGCTGCGATCTACTTTTACGGAAAATACGTTAGCGTTATCAATTTCAAATTCCATCCACGCACCGCGGTTAGGAATCAGCGTAGCGGTATACTGAAATTTCCCCGCCTGTTTATCATCACTGAAATAGCATCCGGGTGAACGAACCAGCTGGCTGGCAACCACACGCTCAGCACCGTTGATAATAAAGGTACCGGTAGGCGTCATAAGGGGGAAATCGCCCATGAACACATCCTGCTCAAGGATCTCCCGTACGGTACCATCGTCGTTCTTCAAGGTTAACCGTACGCGCACACGCATTGGAACAGCATAAGTAACGTCTCTGTCCTTGCATTCTTCAATAGAGTATTTGGGCTTATTTTCAAGATAGCAATCCAAAAACTCCAAGCTCATCGCGCCTGAAAAATCATCAATTGGCGAAAAATCTCTTACGATCGGGCCAAGTTCTTCCTTGATAAATTTTTCATAGGACTTTTTCTGGATCTCGATCAGGTCGGGCATTTCCAGCGCCGCATCGATTTCAGCAAACGATAATCTGTCCTCTTTTGCGGTTTCCGCTGTGTTAAGCACCTTATGAAGCATACTTTCACTCTCCCATAGTTTAAAATGTTGTACTTTCGGCAATGCGCAATAAAGCCGTAACTTCTATGGTTTTTGGTTTTTTGGACACAACTTCCCCTACCCAAGCCGTACGGTGCGCAATTTACCCCATAATATATTGTGATACAGTAGTCAAGTTTACCATAAGCCGGAAATCTTGTCAACCGATAATCACCACCGCCCGTTCTGTTGATTTCCTGTTATTTTTGTGTTTTTTTACCTCTGCATTAGAATAGAAACCACAATATTTTGTGTTTCGTCTTATTTTTTTACAAATAAAAAAATTTTTATGACTTTTTATTTTTTTATAAAGTTATTTTTTTATAAAGAAAAAACAGCCGGTATCTTTCCGGCCTAAACAGAAAAACAAATTAATTCATAAATTCATAACAAGAAGCAATATCAAAATCCCCGTCACCGGCACCATCGCGGCAAAACTTAAAAAAGCAATGCTGCTTTTTATTCTTTCTCTGTTTTTAAAGATCCGTTTAAGCAGATAATAAATCCC
>ULSF01007350.1_pt1 | contig 17221 bp, 13 predicted proteins | sample 1956121 | NCBI WGS metagenome assembly ULSF01 (sample SAMEA4835701, study PRJEB28245) | human gut metagenome | biome: gut microbiome; material: fecal sample | place: Denmark | collected 2008
AATGAGAGATCCAGATAAGCTTTCGGATTATAATCTTTTATGGGATGTACAAAGTCAAAATTCAGGAGAATCCATGCCTTTAGGGGGAAGAGATATCGGATGTAATGTATGGGTAGAGAATAATGAAATTCTGATTTATATGGCACAAAGCGGAGCCTTTGATGAATTCGGCAATATGCTTAAGGCCGGCCGGCTTCGGTTAAAATTTGATCCCAATGTTTTTGAAGACGGATTTCGGCAGGAATTATTGCTGGAGCAGGGCTGCATAAGAATTCAGGGAACTTTTGGAGGAGAAGATTTTTCCGTTACACTGTGGAATGAGATTTACCGATCGGCCTTACATATAGAAATACAATCTACCGCCAAGATCGCCTGTACGTGTCAATATGAAAATTGGCGCGACAGACAAGTAAAAGAACAAGATTTTGATTCTGTTTTTCCTCAGCATGACAAGGTTGTTTTTTATCACAGAAATCAAGGATCTTTCACTTTGGAAAGCAAATTAAAACAGCAAGGGATTGAACATTTAAAGCCTTATTTTCCGGATGTTGAAAAAAACAGAACCAGCGGCGGCTGCCTTTTTATGGAGTCAATGGCTTTTGAAGGAACACGGAAAGGTGAATATTTAACAATCCCGTATCTTGCCTATTGCTGGAAGACGGAAAATCTTTTAAAAAATATCCGTATTGATGTGTATTTTCACATCAGTCAGGCGCAAAACACGCAGATTTGGGAAAGTGAACTGCAGAAGAAGATCGGCTCCTGTGGGGAAATTTGTGATGAAAAGAAGAAAGCTTTGCAGTGGTGGAGCGATTTTTGGAAGCGCAGTTATGTTTATGTTGATCCTTTTAAAAAAGCAGAAAATACTGTGGATTGGCAAGTAGGCAGGAACTATCAGCTTTTCCGATATATGCAGGCAAGCAATGCTTACGGGGAATTTCCTACTAAATTTAACGGTGGACTTTTTACGGTTGACCCGTGTGTTTGGCATGCTTCGAAATCGGATCCCACGGATACAGCCGATACGAAACTGAATCCGGATTACCGGGATTGGGGCGGGGCTATGTTTACCGCGCAAAACCAACGTTTGGTTTATTGGCCTATGATCAAAAACGGTGATTTTGATATGATGAAGCCTACCTTTGAATTTTACAGGCGTTTGGTAGAACCCATAAAACAGCGAACGAAGTATTTTTTTGGGCTTGAGAACTGCGCCTGTTATTGTGAACAGCTTGATATCAACGGGCTTTCCGGATACTATGGCTTCTATGGAGTGGATTATCCTTTGCAGGTGCGCCATCATTATGTGGAGGCTTTGGAATTTTCTTATATGCTGATTTGTTACCATAAAGTCAGCGGGAACGATATCATGCCGTATCTTCCGTTTATTTGTAGTGTGCTCAATTTTTATGAGCAAAAATACAGCGAACTGGACGGAAAAGGGAAGAGAATCCTATTTCCTTCCACAGCATTGGAAACTTATCATGGAGAGAATTTAATTCCTGTTTATGGCGAAGAAGGGCGCCGTGTTGCCAATTATAATGATCAACAGACAGCGGTAACCAATCCCGCGGATATTATCGCGGCTTTGTGTTCCACTGTTACAGAGCTTTTATCGTTAAACTGCCTGGATACGGAAACAACCAAACGCTATCAAAAGTTTTTAAAGGAACTGCCGCCGATTCCCACGGAAATTAAGAAAGGCAAAGAAGTCGTTGCACCATGTGAATTTCCTAAGGAATATAAGAAAGGTAACTGTGAGCTTCCTCAGCTAAATACCGTCTATCCATACCGAAGCTTTGGCGTTTTCTCCGACAAAGAAGCTTTGGATTTGGCGGTTCGTACATATTTTTATTGCTGGGATGAGGAAGATCAGCTTGATTATGTAAGCTGGCATGTCAACGGATGCTATGCCGCAAGAATCGGCTTGACCGAAGAAGCAGTCAAATATATGAGGTTAAAACTGGGGGATTCAGGAAGAAAGTTTCCGGCATTTTGGGGCCCGGGGCATGACTATACTCCGGATCATAATTGGGGCGGAAGCGGCATGATCGGAGTTCAGGAAATGCTGATGCAAACTTTTGAAAATAAAATATATTTGTTGCCGGCATGGCCTAAAAATTTAGATGTTTGTTTTCAGCTGTGGGCGGATTCTCAAACAAAAGTGCGTGTTGAGTATCTTAATGGAAAAATGGAATATGAGATTTTTCCGAAGGAGAGAGAAAAAGATTTTTGTATTATTTTTTAATTTTAGCGTTTTTTTACTCAAGACCGCTGATTCAAAATACCGCGATTATATGGCAAAAGAAATGAGCTTTTTCATGCGGGGGGCGCAGATTGGCTGAATTTTCATAGAGTTTCTTTTTTATCGTGGCCGGAATGCTTTTTGTTTTGTGCGGGTACACCAATTTACTTTTTGCATAATGGAAAAAGAGCTTTCGCGTTTTTTTAGGAAATTGTTTCTGTAATTTGTTCTATCGCAACAATAATATGCATAAAGAAGCACTTATACATATGATTCTTATAATATCAGATTTGAAATAGGGAAAGTATAGATAAAAAGAATGTTTATGTCTGATTTCCAAAGGCATAGAAAAAACCTCTCATCGCATAGCGTGATATCCTTAGGGGAGAAATCAAAACAACCGAATAGGACGAACACATCCCGCAGATTCAAATAAATCTGCGGGATGTGTGATTTCATCTCATGTTTTTGTTTTGATCGTCTATCACAAATACCATAGGCGGTGTCCCGTCTTTGCCATCGAAATCTTCAGATGCTATAGCTTTTTTCATAAACGCCATCGGTATTGCATAGCAGGAATACTGCCTGAATTCAGCAACTCTTCCAACAAGGTGCGCAGGAATTTCAATTTTTAATTGAGGAAAAATCTCCCGAAGCCAAGGCTCAAGTATATCCGCCATGAAATGCATATGCTCAATTCGTATTTTATCGAGAATCCTGTATTCATCCGGTGTTATCATCGGAAGATTGACAAACGGTTTGCCATCTATACTGCCTAATATTCCACATTCGGTTAGATGCGGAATATCTTTACAATACATCAAATTAAACCCAGTATTTTCAAACGGAATTCCTCTTGAAATGATATATAGAAGTTTGGCAAGTTCGTCATCTTGCATTTCAATTGGTCCATGTTGATATTTGTTTAAGTCAGGTTGGGTGTCATAAATCTTTAAATCAATCGACTTGGTATTAAGAAAACCTTCAAAATACGCTCCTCGAAAACCACCGTAACAATATTTTGCAAAACGATAATTTTCGAAATCAAAATCCTGTGGATACTGTGAACCCATAGCGATCCACCTGCCACCGTCTGGACGCTGTGGATAGTTTTCTTTTGACGGAACAATTCGTTGCGTAGCTGTATAAATTGCTGATGAAAATAAATGTAGGATAAAATAATACTCCAGCTTTTTCCTTTTTCCTTCCGTAAGTTGCGAAAGGAAATTCGGAGTCCGCAATTTTCCAAGATATTCGTTTACGCTACGCAAAATATCCGTGTAATGAGTTTCTACAAGCGCAATCTCCACATCTAAGCTTTTTAGAAGCTGCTCCGGTTTTGTAATCATAAAATCAGTAAAATATCTATTTCCAACCGCTTTCATTAATTCCGATGCAATAAGATCATGAACAGCATTTTCTATGTATGCAGTAGGAACGCCCAATGCTTTTGCAATTTCTACACATGTTATAGGCTTTTCATAAGCCACAATTAAAATATTTTGTTTCATTAAGTCGTTTGCTACAAGAGACCATGGTTCATCGTGAAATCCTTGGCAACCATGACAGCTGATATCAAGCCTTTCCGGTTGATAGCTTTGTTTTTCGTAAGATTCCATTTGATCAAACCCTTTCCGCATTTGTTCTCTGCCGCATGAAAGGCGGGAAAGCACTGTGCCTTTGGGTACACCGAGGCTGTCGGCAATGTCCTGAACTTTTTCACCGTGCAGATAATGGCGTACGATGACGGTACGATACTTCTCTGCGAGATAGGCTACTTCTCTGCGAATTGATACAGCATTCGGTCTGTCGTCTGTTTCGTTTGTTTCCCACGGTTCCGATTCCTCCGGGACAAGATCAATACTGACAGTTGGAAACTTGTACTTTTTTCTCAGCATATCAAAGTACTTATTGTTCAGCACACTATTAAGCCATAGTTTCATATCCATAATTTCTTTTGGATATTGCAGGGCAGCAAGCAGCACTTCCTGTGTTAAATCCTCGGCATCATTCAGGTTTCCGCATTTCTTCAGTGCGATACGGAACAAATACTCCATATAATTTTGAATTTCTGATAACTGCATTTGTTCACCTCGTTTGAAAGCTTTCACCTATAAGTCGCAGATTTCGGATTTGATTCGGTCAATTTTTAAAGTATGGCTACAAATATATACGCAAACTCCGTTTCAAACTGCTTTTCGAGTTTTAGCCTTGTTGCATTGAGATATCTGCAAATATTGTCAGGATTGTCGGGATATACCTTAATTCTGCTAATCCCTGTATCAATATACTCATCTTGGCTTTTATCAATGGACAGCACAAACCGACCGCCGGGTGCAAGCAGTCCGGCGACTTTGTTTATTGCAGTAAATTTATCCTCAATATGCATAAAGGTCAGCGAGGAATAGATAATATCAAACTGTTGTCCAAAACTGTGTGTCACAAAATCGTCACATATAAGTTCGATATTTGAAAAACTTGAGAGATTATCTTTGGCCCGATCTGTCGTTTTCGGAGAGATATCTATTCCGGTAAATTTTTCACAACACGGTGCAACTTTTACACCGAGTCTTCCCGCACCGGGTCATTGTTTTCGTCAATCAGGCGGTCGTAGTGGTCGATTACACCATAACCTCTGACAGAGTATTCGTAATTCCACGCATCTTCGTCAGGATGAGCTGAAACAAATGTAAAACCTGCTTTTTCAAAAGCTTTTTGTGAAGCTATGTTGTTCGGATAAATAACAGCATTTGCTTTAACAATACTCTTTTCAACCAATGCAGTGCAATTATCAATCAATTCCTTTATTACGGAACTTCCGTATCCTTTACCGCGTTTATCTGGCGCCACAACACATTCGGAAACAGTCAGCTCGCATAATTGAATTGCAACATAAATAACCGCAAAAGGAACATCACATTCTGAGACGATAAAGCAAAAATCCTCACAAGTATCATTCTTTTCTGATTCTTGCATCCAATAGCTGTAAAACTCATTCCAGCCGTTATCAATGCCTGTGAATTTCACAGCAGTATCATCAAGCCAGGAATTCACAAGTTCTTCATGGCTGTTATTGTATTTCTCCCACTTAAATTTCATTTGTGTTTCTCCTTAATCCACAGATCAACCATTTCTTTGAGGAATAGCAGATCTGTCTGAACAGCATTGTCAATTCTGAAAGTACAGCCGCACACACTCGGAAAATGCCTGCCGAAAATCACTTTTTCCTTGCCGCCCCCGCATGATCCGCAGTTTCCGCAATGGTCAATATGCCGCCAACCGACATTTTTCAAAATCATCACACCTATTCTTTATCCATCTATCTCACAGATATATCGTTCTTCTAATGTATCTCCCAAACCGCTGGGTTTCGTGCTTTCGTCCGGCTTAAAACCGCTTTTTTTGTAAAAAGCCTTTGCTCTGGCATTTTGTGTAAGAACCCAAAGGGATATGGTGTCATTACATACCGCTCCCAATTCTCCGTTAAGAACATCACGCAATAGATGAGAGTTTTTTTTAATGGTCAGTGCTTAGGCTGTAACTTGTCTTTTCCGCCCATATAAGGCCGCAGCACCTCAGGAATATTCACCGATCCGTCGGAATTTAAGTTGTTTTCTAAAAAGGCGATGAGCATACGGGGCGGCGCTACAACGGTATTATTGAGCGTGTGCGCGAAATATTTTCCGTTTTTGCCTGCTATGCGGATGCGCAGACGGCGTGCCTGCGCGTCACCCAGATCGGAACAGGAGCCAACTTCAAAATATTTTTTCTGCCGCGGAGACCATGCTTCTACATCAATGGATTTTACTTTTAAATCGGCCAAATCGCCGGAGCAGCATTCCAGAGTACGCACGGGAATATCTAAGCTGCGGAACAGATCAACGGTGTACTGCCAAAGCTTATTGAACCAAACTTTACTTTCTTCGGGCCGGCAAACGACGATCATCTCCTGCTTTTCAAACTGGTGGATGCGGTAAACGCCGCGCTCCTCGATGCCATGAGCGCCCTTTTCTTTACGGAAGCACGGGGAATAACTGGTGAGTGTATAGGGCAATTTTTCTTCCGGCAGCAGCTGATCGATGAATTTACCGATCATCGAGTGCTCGCTGGTACCGATCAGATAGAGATCTTCCCCTTCTATCTTATACATCATAGCGTCCATTTCGGCAAAACTCATGACGCCGGTCACTACGTCGGAACGGATCATAAAGGGCGGAACGCAGTAGGTAAAGCCTCGGTCAATCATAAAATCGCGCGCATAGGATAGAACCGCGGAATGAAGCCGCGCGATATCGCCCATCAGGTAATAAAAGCCGTTACCGGCTACACGGCGAGCCCCTTCAAGATCGATTCCCTCAAAACGCTCCATGATATCGGCATGATAAGGAATTTCAAAATCCGGTACAAGCGGTTCGCCGTAGCGCTGGACTTCTACGTTTTCGCTGTCGTCTTTGCCGATGGGAACCGAAGGATCAATGATATTGGGCAATGTAAGCATAATTGCGCGGATTTTCTCGGCCAGTTCATTTTCTTTCTTTTCGGCTTCAGCTAAGGCCTCCCCTTGCTGCGTGACCAGCTTTTTTGTTTCTTCGGCTTCTTCACGCTTTCCCTGAGCCATGAGCGCGCCGATCTGTTTAGAGTATTTGTTGCGATTGGCCCGCAGCTCTTCGGCAGTTTGTATGGTTTTGCGGTATTCTGCGTCAAGAGCGATTACCTCATCTACCAGCGGCAATTTTTGCTCCTGAAACTTATTTTGGATATTTTGTTTTACAATTTGGGGATTTTCCCGTACAAATTTGATATCCAGCATAGTATTCCTCCTATATTTAATAAAAAAGCCTGTTTCATCCTGAAATTGGGACGAAATAGGCTTCCGCGTTGCCACCCAAATTGCCTGCCCTTTTTCAGCGCAGACCACTTAAAAGTACAGTAAAGCGTACAAAACTCCTGCTTTCACAGGGGGCTGGGGAAGCGGAAGCAAAGGCACGGCAATACCGGCTTACATCAGCCGCCGGCTTTCTGAAAATGCAGCGCGGTGCAATCTTCCTTAAACGCCCTAAAAATTTTTCTATACAAATTATAGCGTATCTATCTTTTTTTTGCAACTATAAATTATAAATAGCGCTGTACTTTCACACATAGGCGGCCTTTTTTGGTACTGCCGGTCTCTTGGCAGAAGATAAAACGGCCGAATCCGCGAACGGAAACGGTATCGTTAGGTTTCGGCATATACGAATTATTTTCACAAAGACGGCCGTTTATAAATATTTTTTTGTCTTGAAAAAGCGCGCAGCAGGCGTTTCGGGAAAGCTTGTACAGCCCGGCAATGATGCAGTCAAGCCGGAGAGAAGAAACAATGAAGGTTTCCTCAGCCAGCCGGAACAGCTCCCCCTCGGGAAGTGAAGGCGCGGGAGCGCAAGAGATTACCGTGTGCTTTACTTTGGTTAAATTTTCACAAATATAAGAAGCCAGAGAAGCGTGCACAAAAAGATAGGCCGTGTTTTCCCGCAGAACGATATCTCCCGTGCGGCTGCGCTCAATTCCCAAATTCATCAGCGCGCCGAGAAAATCCCGGTGGGTGAGCTCATCGGCAAATTTTTTCAGTACCGGCTTTGCCAGTAAGCAGTCGATAGGAAAATTTTCCTCGTATCCTAACGCTTCCGGATCGCCGAAACGAGCCATTACACGCTGGCAGCCTTTTGTGCCGCCGAAGAGCACAAAAGGAATCAGTTCCTTTTTTATGCTGAGAAGCTGGCTTTGTTCCTCTTCATTTAAAAAACCGGTAAAAGTATAGCGGCCGCTGCGATCCGCTTTTTGGGAAAGATCCTTTAAGTGATTCATAAAAACAGTATCCATATATTTATTATACCATAAAAAAAGGTATTTGTTCAAATGAATTCTATGCGAGGGGATTGAAAAAATCATAAATCTGCGCTATAATACCGTTAACAAAGGAAAAGAGGATCTATATGAGAAGTCTGATTGCGGCAATTCTTTTGCTGATTTTATTTTGCAGCTGTACGGCAGAGAAGAAAAATGACCCTGCAGCAGAGCAGGAAAATGCGGTAACGCCGTCTGCCGCGGTTCCTTTTTTTTCCCCCAGCGCGGCGCCGGAAGAGAGCACGCCTTTTCTTTCACCGTCCCCTTTGCCCTCTCCGGAGGGAACAGTGGGGGTTTCTTATACCGGCAGCGGAAAAAAAGCAAAATATCTTATAGCAATTGACGCGGGGCATCAACAACGGGGCATTGCGGAAAAAGAGCCTAACGGGCCCGGTTCCGCGGTGCAAAAGGCGAAACTTTCCAGCGGTACGGCGGGAGTAGTTACGCGTGTGCCGGAATATCAACTGAATTTAACCGTTTCACTGGCTTTGCGGGATGAGTTGCTAAGAAGAGGATATTCGGTCTATATGATTCGTATTACAAATGACGCGCCGGTCTCCAATAAGGAGCGGGCAGAAATGGCTAACGGGGCTCAGGCGGATATCTTTTTACGGATTCATGCCAACGGATCTGAAAACGCATCGGTAAACGGTGCGATGATGGTGTGTCAGAGCAGAAACAATCCTTATACAGATCAATATGACGCCAGCAGAAAACTTTCGGAAAGCGTTCTGCAGGGCTATTGCGGCAGCACCCAAATGAAGCGTAAAGAAGGAAACTACATTTGGGAAACCGATACGATGACAGGGATTAACTGGTGCAGGATTCCCTCAACAACTCTGGAAATGGGATACATGAGCAATTCTGCAGATGATAGATTTATGGCCGATGCGGAGTTCCCCATCGCGGCGGCACGGGGGATTGCCGATGGCATTGACGCTTACTTTGCGTAATGAGGATATGAATAAAGCCGATCGGTTAAAAACAGGGGGGATTTTATGATTAAGATATTAAGTATCGGCAATAGTTTTTCGCAGGACGCTACGCGGTATTTAGAAGAAATTGCCCAAGGACAGATTTTTTCGAGGAATTGTTATATCGGCGGATGCAGTTTGGAAACGCATTGGAATAATATCGCCGCGGATGCACCGCTGTATGCGTATGAAGCAGCTGCACAGAAGCTGGAGGAGATTTCGATCCGTCAGGCGCTGTTAAAAGAGAATTGGGATTGGGTCACGCTGCAGCAGGTGAGTTATTTGGCGGGAAGGGAAGAAACGTATGAACCTTATATCGGCGATATCATTAGCTATATTCGGCAGATAAAAAGGAATGTAAAAATTGCGTTTCACAGAACGTGGGCTTATGATCCGGACTGTACGCATAACGGCTTTTCGTATTATGATCACAGCCAGGAACAGATGTATCAAAAAATTGTACAGACAACCGGGAAGATTGCGCGGAAATATCAGCTTCCTATCATTGGTGTAGGCGATGCTGTTCAAAAGCTGCGCAGCGTAAAGCCTTTTGATTCTGCAAGCGGCGGAATGACTCTCACACGTGACGGATTTCATCTTTCCTTGGATTACGGGCGATATGCCGCCGGCCTTGTATGGTATAGGTTCTTTACTGGAAAAAGCGCGAAAACGGTCAGCTTTATGCCGGAAAATACAGATCCGACGCTCATTCAGGTGATTCAGGAGAATATCGATTTTTTATCTAAGAGAAAATAGAAAAAGAAAGGATTTATTATGAATAAAACAGTTGAGAATTTATATCCCAGAGGTTCGGTAAATGCAAAACGCATCGATACGGATCTATTTTTTATTGATGAAGGGGCTACGGTACAATTTCAGGGACATTTGGATAAAACCATACGGTACATCGAAAGCTTTCAGCTGCTGGACGCATCGCTCTGGCAACGCTTTGTTTCACAGTTCCGTGTTTTTTCGGATACAGCCGATAAAGGCTGGCGCGGCGAATATTGGGGAAAGATGATGCGCGGCGCGGCTTTTACCTATGCTTATACAAAAAATGAACAGCTTTACACGCTTCTTTGCCAAACGGTAGAGGATATGCTTACCGCTTGTGATGCACAGGGGCGAATTTCCACGTATACGGTCGAAGGCGAATTTACCGGTTGGGATCTGTGGTGCCGAAAGTATGTGCTTTTAGGCTTGCAGTATTTTATGGAGATTTGCACAGATGAAGAAATGAACAAAAGAATTCTTGCTTCTATGTGCGCGCAAGTGGATGCCATTTGCTGCAAAATCGGTCCGAGGGAAGAGGGAAAATTACCGATTACCGAAAGTTCCGATTATTGGCGGGGATTGAATTCTTCTTCTTTGCTGGAGCCGGTGGTAAGGCTTTTTGATTTAACGGGAGAACAAAAATATCTTGATTTTGCCCGTTATATTGTAGAGGAGGGCGGAACCAGCATTGCCAATGTGTTTGAATTGGCGTATGAGGATAAAACCGATCCTTATCAGTACCCGATTACCAAGGCGTATGAGTTGATTTCCTGTTTTGAAGGATTATTGGAATATTATCGGGCCACCGGTATTGAAAAATATAAAAAGGCTGTACTGAATTTCGGCCGCAGACTGATGAATACGGATATCACTATCATCGGCAGCGCGGGCTGTACGCATGAATATTTGGATCATGCTGCCGCGCGCCAAACGGATACGGCGTATTCCGGCATTATGCAGGAGACCTGTGTTACCGTTACATGGATGAAATTTTGCCTTCAGCTGCTGACGGTATCGGGAGAAGCCGTTTTTGCCGATTGCTTTGAGCAGTCGCTGTATAACGCGTATTTGGGTGCCGTAAATACGCGTAAAAATACAGATAAATTTGTTGTTGAACGCTACCCTGATGCCATTTTGGAACCGCTGCCGTTTGATAGTTACAGCTCTCTTTTGCCCAATACCCGGGGGCGCGGTATCGGAGGATTAAAGCTGATGCCGGATCATCATTATTATGGCTGCTGCGCCTGCATCGGCGCGGCCGGAGCGGGGATGATCTCTAAAATTGCTTCCATGCTGGATAAAAATGGTATTGTGATGAACCTTTATATTGACGGCCTTGTGGAAACGCTTACACCGCGAGGACAGAAGGTACGGCTGCAAACGGTAACCAATTATCCTGCGGATGGAAAAATTGAAATAACGGTCAATCCGGCACAAGAAGAAGAATTTACCGTAACCTTACGTGTCCCTGATTGGAGCCGGAGAACCGCGCTTACGGTAAACGGGCAGGCGGTGGAGGTGCATACGGGATATGTGCCGATTAAACGCACATGGAAAAGCGGCGATACGATTGTGTTGGAACTGGATATGCGCGCTCAGGTTATGAAACCTGTTTCCAACCCCAAAGATGTAATTATTGTAGATGTTAAGTGGCAGTTTAATTATGTTACGCCCAGGGTGGTAGAAGAAACACCGGAGGCGAAATATCATATTGCTATGCGGCGCGGTCCTTTAGTGCTTGCCCGTGATGCGCAGTTGGACGGCACTGTTGACGAAGCGGTGGATATTGCCTATGATGCGGATGGGTTTGTAGAATTGAGCCCGTCACAAAAGGCGGATTTTGATACCATGGTGGAATTCTCTGTTCCGCAGAATCAGGGGGAAGCCTTTACGGTTATTGATTATTCCTCTGCGGGAAAAACTTGGGATAAGCGCTCAAAATATGCCTGCTGGCTTCCCACAAGAAAATATTGGGAAGAGGAATAATCGTATTTTTAGAGATGATTTTTATGGGAAATACTTTCAGGCGGTTCAGAAACTAAATTTTTTATTTTGCGGCGGTAACGCCGCATCAGTCTGTCAAAAAAATCTATTCGTCAATAGGTACAAAAAATTTTTGTGCCTTAGGGGAGTCCCTCCGGAAAGCGTCCCGCCTGCGCTTTTCGGATAAGATTTCGCTCTCGTTAGAAAGAATTCCGGTGTCTCACTGCCTTTTAAAAAGGGCGGACGAAAATTCTATTGTGCGACGTTTTGACTGTGGGATGTTTTTGATACGCTCTTGCGGCGGGAACGCCGCCTTTTGTTTTTTACCGGAAAGGACTTTATAGGTGTAAAAATTTTATTTCGTGTTTTAGTGAACCGGCGGTATGAAGATACAGCGCCGTCTGGATTTTATTCATTTTCTTCACCATGGTATTTTCGATGGGGAAGGAAAACAGGCAAAAATTTTTGGCTTTCTGTTCAAAGGAAAAGTACTGAAAAACGGGAAAACAGTGCGGTAAAGCAGATTTTTTGCCTTGGAATCCATGAACGCGGAGTAAAAAGATTTTTCTCAAGGCAGAAAGAAGCCGCGGCGGATCGTAGGGAAATTCTCTTACGTTTAGACGCGGTCAAAGGCTTTGCTTCCTTTTGCGGAAAAAATAATCTGGCATATTTTTTGTTCAATCTTTTATATTTTTATAAAAAATCGTAATACAATTTTTAGTCCTGAGCAAAGAAAATCCCAAAGATCATCCCTCTTTGCTTAAAATGATTCTGTATACCGATTTTTCATGGCTTTTTTCTATCTGTTTCTTATCCGTTCCTGCTGTTTTGGACTGACAGAACAAGACCTTCTATAGGCAGTTTCTACCCACAGAAGGTCTTTTCCTGTACGCTATTCGATATCCAACTCCGGCGGAACATCAAGCTCTTTTGACACATACCGGCCGTTTTTTTTACGCTGGCGCACACATTCAGAAAGCAAATACTCTATCTGACCGTTCACCGAGCGAAAATCATCCTCAGCCCAAGCGGCAATGGCCTCATATAATTTTTCTGAAAGCCGCAGCGGTATCTGCTTTTTTTCACCGCTCATAAGTTTTAATATAAACTGCCGGAATTTACTACCGGCTGCGCGTCATGATTGCCGCAAAGTACCACCAATAAATTGGATACCATCGCTGCCTTACGTTCATCATCCAGTTCTACAATGTGATTATGGTTCAGCCGCTCAAGCGCCATTTCAACCATTCCCACTGCACCGTCAACAATCATCTTTCTTGCGTCAATAATTGCCGATGCCTGCTGCCTTTGCAGCATAACCGCGGCTATTTCCGGCGCATAAGCAAGATACGTAATCCGAGCTTCGATAATCTCCAATCCGGCAGGCGCGACCTTTTGCTGAATTTCATCCCGTATGCGTGAGGCCACAATTTCACTGGATCCGCGAAGACTTCCTTCATCGGCAATTCCGTCGCCGGTAGTATCCACATTCGGAGCAATATCATAAGGATAAATACGTACAATATTCCGCAGGGCACTATCACACTGCAAAGAAAGATACTCCTTAAAATTATCTACACGGAATACCGCTTTTGCCGTATCTACTACCCGCCAGGTTACCGCGATACCGATTTCCACCGGGTTTCCCAGGCAATCATTGATTTTTTGCCGGTTGTTGTTTAATGTCATAATTTTCAGCGATATTTTACGGCTAATGCTTTCCGCCGATGCGGGGGAGGAGCCCGCATATACTACCCCGTTTTTAGGCATGCTGTCCACATCGCCGCTTTGGTTCAGCTTTGTTTTCGCCGCCGGATTCACGCTGGTACAAAACGGATTTACATAATAAAATCCTTCACTTTTCAGCGTACCGATATATTTGCCGAACAGGGTTAAAACCAATGCTTCCTGAGGTTTGAGCACTTTTAGCCCGCAAAACGGAATCCAGCCGAATGAGACCCAAAAAATACCCAGCGCAAATAAAACAGCGCCCCATGTGCTTTCCATATAAATTCCGCCTAAAATAAGCAATCCCATGCCTACCAGATAGAATACCGATATGAATATCAAAGCCTGCATTCCGTTCTTTTTATTTCCTAAAACAATTTCTTCCATTATCATTCTCCTTTCAAATTGATATCAAAATCATATCATTTAAACTCTATTCTGTCAATAAAAAAATTTATCTTTTTACATGAATTTTACATTGTATAACGTTTTTTTAACCAAACTAAGTATATAAATTTTAATTTCAAGTTTCATAATGAAAGCGTAGAAAAAAAGAAGGAGAAATAATGTTATGAAAAAATTTGTTGTTCTTGCTACCTCGGCATTGTGCCTGACCCTTGCCTTTGCGGGCTGCGGAGAAAATCCCGCAGGTGATACCTCCGGAAACGACGCGGCGATATCGGTAATTTCCCGTGAGGACGGTTCGGGAACACGGGGCGCTTTTATTGAGTTATTCGGCATTGAAGAAAAAGACGATAGCGGAGAAAAAGTTGATAAGACGGTAAATACCAGTGAAGAAACCAACAGCACCGGCGTTATGCTCACGACTGTTGCCGGAAATAAAAACGCCATTGGCTATGTATCCTTAGGCTCACTGAACGACACCGTAAAGGCAGTAAAAATTGACGGTGCCGAAGCTACGGTTGAAAATGTAAAAAACGGTACGTATAAAGTTTCACGTCCATTCAATATTGCGGTAAAAGAAGGAATCAGTGAAGTTGCGCAGGATTTTATCGATTTTATCCTCAGCACCGAAGGACAGAAAGTTGTTGAACAAAGCGGCTATATTCCGCTTGACGGAACCACGGCCTATACCTCAAAAAATCTTTCCGGAAAGATCACCGTTGCAGGATCTTCTTCGGTAACTCCTGTAATGGAAAAGCTGAAAGAAGCTTACATTGCGCTCAATGGCGGAGTTACCATTGAAATTCAGCAAAACGATTCCACTACCGGCATGAACTCTGCCATTGACGGCATTTGCGATATCGGCATGGCTTCCAGAGAATTAAAGGAAAGCGAAACTTCCGCGGGGCTGAAAGGCATTGTAATTGCTACCGACGGCATTGCGGTTATCGTAAACAAAGAGAATTCCGCGGCAGATAACTTAACAAGCGAGCAGGTAAAAAAGATTTATACCGGTGAAATTACAAAATGGTCCGCGCTTAACGCATAAGCGCAAAAATTCCGCGACGGAGAGAATATAAATGAAAAGATTTACAGAAGTTTTTATGAAAGGTATTTTTCTCCTTGCCGCATGCATATCAGTTGCCGCAGTTGCGCTGATATGCATTTTCCTGTTTGCCAACGGGATTCCGGCAATAGGAAAAATCGGTTTTCTTGATTTTATAACCGGTACAAAATGGGCTCCATCCAATGATATTTACGGTATTTTTCCAATGATTGTAGGCAGCCTGTACGTAACGGCGGGAGCTATTCTTGTGGGCGTTCCCATCGGCATTCTCAGTGCTGTTTTTATGGCTCGTTTCTGCCCTAAAAAAATCTATAAGCCCTTGAAAACCATGGTTGATCTGCTTGCGGGCATTCCTTCTATCGTATACGGCTTTTTTGGGCTGATGGTACTGGTACCGCTGGTACAGGAGCTTTTCGGCAGCAGCGGAAAAGGTGTGCTGACCGCTTCGGTACTGCTGGGAATCATGATTCTACCCACAATCATCAGTGTATCAGAGGCTTCGATTCGCGCGGTTCCGGAAAGTTATTACGAAGGCGCCCTGGCTTTAGGCGCGACAAAGGAACGCAGCGTGTTCCTTGCCGTAGTTCCGGCGGCCAAATCCGGAATCGTTTCTGGTGTTATTTTAGGAATAGGAAGAGCTATTGGTGAAACAATGGCAATCATCATGGTGGCGGGAAATCAAAAAGTTATTCCCGAAAGTATTTTAAGCGGAACCAGAACGCTTACAACCAATATCGTAATGGAAATGGGTTATGCAGCGGATCTGCATCGTGAAGCATTGATTGCCACGGCTGTAGTGTTGTTTGTTTTTATTCTTATCATCAATTTGCTGTTTTCCTTAGTAAAAAGGGGGGATAAGCAATGAGCAGAAAAAGTTTGAGCAAAAAAATACAAGAATATAAAAAGCATCCGGCTTCTTTTCTGGTTCTTTTGTTGGTGATTGCGGCAATTATCATTACGGTGGGCGTACTGCTCTCTATTTTAGCGTACATTCTTATCAAAGGCATTCCGAATCTGTCGCCTGAATTATTTGCCTGGGAATATACCAGCGAAAATGTATCCATGATGCCGGCAATTATCAATACCGTTACGGTTACGGCGCTTTCGCTGCTGATTGCCATTCCCGCGGGAATTTTTTCGGCAATTTATTTAGCAGAATATGCCCGCCGGGGCAGTAAAACGGTAAAAGTAATACGGATCACCGCTGAAACACTTTCAGGAATTCCTTCCATTATATACGGACTTTTCGGGTATTTGATGTTTGTAGTATATTTTAAAATGGGATATTCACTGCTTGCCGGAATCCTTACATTGGCAATTATGATTCTTCCCTTGATTATGCGCACTACCGAAGAAGCGCTGAACGCCGTTCCGGATATGTATCGGGAAGGGAGCTTTGGACTGGGTGCGGGCAAACTGCGCACCGTGTTCAAAATTGTTCTGCCTTCGGCAATACCGGGTATTCTTTCGGGCATTATTCTAAGTATTGGCCGAATTGTGGGCGAAACGGCAGCGCTGATTTATACCGCGGGAACGGTTGCGGGAATTCCGGAGAATCTCACCGGATCCGGACGGACGCTTTCTGTGCACATGTACGCTCTGTGGAATGAAGGTCTTAACGGAAAAGAGGCCTATGCCACCGCGGTAGTGCTTTTGATTCTTGTTATGGCGATGAACTTACTTTCCGGTTTTATTGCGGGAAAAATAAAAAAGAGGTGATATTATGAAGATTTCAGTTGAAAAGCTGAATTTATGGTACGGTGATTTTCAGGCACTAAAGGAAATTGATATTCAAATTCCTGAAAACGAAATTACGGCTTTTATCGGGCCTTCAGGCTGCGGCAAATCCACTTTGCTGAAAACGCTGAACCGTATGAATGATTTGATAGAAAATTGCCGTATAGAAGGTAAAGTTTTACTGGACAACGAAGATATATACGGTAAAATGGATGTGAATCTGCTGCGAAAAAGAGTGGGTATGGTATTTCAAAAGCCGAATCCTTTTCCCATGAGCATCTATGATAATATTGCCTTTGGACCGCGCACACACGGCGTACGCGCCAAGCATAAGCTGGATGAAATTGTTGAAAAATCTTTGCGGGCAGCGGCGGTATGGGAGGAGACAAAGGACAGGCTTAAAAAAAGCGCGCTGGGAATGTCGGGCGG
>ULSF01067239.1_pt1 | contig 16946 bp, 17 predicted proteins | sample 1956121 | NCBI WGS metagenome assembly ULSF01 (sample SAMEA4835701, study PRJEB28245) | human gut metagenome | biome: gut microbiome; material: fecal sample | place: Denmark | collected 2008
ACGGATAAAATCCTTCCAATTGTAAAAGAATGGCAGGAACGTCCGTTGGAAGAAGTGTACGCTGTCGTATTTATGGATGCTATCCACTATCATGTCCGAAGTGAAGGACGCATTGTAAAACGTGCAGTCTACATTGCTCTTGGCATCGATATGAACGGAAAAAAGGACGTTCTTGGTATGTATGTTGGAGAAAACGAAAGTGCCAAGTTCTGGCTCTCCATCATGAATGGATTAAAGAATCGCGGAGTTGAAGATATTCTGATAGCATGTGTGGATGGACTAAATGGATTTCCACAAGCAATTGAAGCCGTTTATCCAAAAACAGAAATCCAGCAGTGTATCATTCATCAGATCCGTAATTCAACGAAGTTTGTTTCCTACAAAGACATCAAAAAGCTGATGGCTGATCTGAAGCTTGTATATGCGGCTCCAACGGAAGAAACAGCTTTAAATGAGTTAGAATTGTTCAAAGATAAATGGGATTCCAAGTACCCGAAAATCTATAAATCCTGGCATGATAATTGGGCAACCCTGTCCACATATTTCAAATATCCGGAGGCAGTAAGACGTCTAATTTACACCACAAATGCCATTGAAGGATTCAATCGTCAGCTCCGAAAAGTTACCAAAAGTAAGACTGTTTTTCCGTCAGATGACAGCCTTTTGAAAATGCTGTATCTGGCAACTATGGATATCACGAAAAAATGGACTGGTCACCGGTTTTTATCATATTACAATTCCTGGCCAGTCGCCCAGAATCCGCAGATAACTATAGCCTATTCCGGTAATTCCTCTGTACAACGAAATATCATCTATATTCGTCAGACAATTAAATATGTAACCATCCCTCTTTAGAACAGTTACGATTTTATTTTTCATTTTCTTTGCTCTGTCTGCAAATTGTGGTTTTTTTCTATTTCATTCAATAAATCCAGCCACGCTGCCGTTCCACAGCACAGAGAATCGTTACCAGGTAAATTTCTATTGTTCTCTAGAAAGTCCAAAGCTCTTTCGTACCATTTGTCTGTTTTCCACTCTTGATCAATGTTTTTAAATATTTTCCCGTAAGCAAGCGCTGCGCCTATGATGCCGGAACAATTTCCATACATATAACATTTTATATATTTATCCGGCTCCGCATCTCGCATTTTCACAAAAAATTTTCGATAATCCGGCAGATTATTATCCTCTTCTGAGAACTTACTTTCCTCATAATTTAACAAACATTTTATGGCATGCCTCATAATATTCAATACAATCACTTTCCTTTTCTTCTCCTAATCCACCTTCTTCACAAATTTCCCCCATCCATCTCAATGCCCATGCATTTCTCTGATATTTCATCACTTCCTGATACAGTGTAAATGCTTTATAAAAGTCTTTTTCCACTCCATCCACTCCAATACGGTATCTTGATGCAAGTTCGCCAATGGCTGACGGTATTCCCTGTTTGCACAGTTCTTCCAAATCACTTGTCTTTACTTTGTCATAAATTTCATCATATTCCAATACCAAAGGAAGTTTGCTATTTATAATTTGTTCTAACTCTGTTCTCATCTTTTGCCCTCCACAATTTGTTATTAATACTACGTTGACACTATTTGCAGTTTATTTTTCAACCGTTTTTTCTAATTTTCTCATCCATCTTTCCCTTTTTTCTCAGTTCCTCCCTTACTTTCTCGTTTAACACCGGCGACTTTAAATAGAAATCCATCATTACCAAATCTTCACTTCCAGGTACCGCATTGGGTGTTTGAATACGCAGCGGCTTGGGCTGCGCCTGTAGTTCATCCGTCGTCAGTATCTCCCAGTTGCCGATAGGATCTTTTATGATAATTCCTAATTCTTTGGCTTTCTCAAACTCTGTAATTAACTCTGCGTTACTTTTTTCAATCCGTTCTATCAGGGTTCCAATCCGAAAGCTTGCCGGAATCGGCGACGGCAGTAACTGATTCCAGTCAACTTCTCCTCTTTCGTACAAATGGCGTCCCGGTTGGTTATCTGCCTCATATGCGCTCTCCAATTCCTGTAGTCCTTGATAAGCATACAAAGGTAGTCCGATACAGGTTCTCATAACAGACATCCTGTCAGCGGTGTAGGTTTTTCTTATAGTAGTCCTCTCTTTTGCTGCAAAATCATTGGCCGCATGACAGATTTCAGAAGCATCATATGGTACCGTCAGAACATTCTGTTCTCCTATTTGATTGTAGTAAAAGTAGTTTTTCCAGAACAACGGTTTTGATTTGCTCCACAATTTTTTCCGGATAATCTCGTCCTCGATTTTCTGTTCCAGCATTGTCGGATTATCCACTCCGAATTTTTCTTTCAGATAATCTGTCATCGTCTTCTTGGTCGCTGACTGGAACTGTCCCAGAATAAAATCAGAGATCATCTTGGTGATTTCATTTTCATCCTGATTGATCCATTTCTCACGATTTTCGAGCAGATCAATCATCAGAGAATACAGTGTCTGATTTAAGTCCATGTTCTCAACTACTTTGTCCAAATCCACCTTTATGTCTTTCACCGACAAAATCTTACAGATACTAGGATTCCCTTCTCTAACACCATCAGATAACACTCTCGCATTTTCTGCAAAGGTATTTCTCAAAGTATCCAGCATCTGGGTCAACACTGCGAAAAAGTTGTGATCCAGTGTTATCAACTGACTTTTATACTGCTCCAGGAGATTCCCCATGGTCTTGAACTGTTCTATCCTATAACGATGTACATACAGGTTGTTCAGTGCATTCAAGTATTCTTCCATGCACTTCTTCTCACTCGGGATGTCTGCCGAATCCATACGTTTCTTCGCCTGTTCATACTCGTCATCTCTAAGTTGACTCTGGCAAAGCTCATGTACGAGATTTTCATTATTCTTTACAATATAACCGTCCACAGCATGGATTAGATTCTGATTGTTACCGCCAAATAACATTCTCTTGGCATAAAACGGACCGAAATCCAGATTTATCACAAAGGAGTCACACAATGCTTTATAGGTTCTACTGATCAGCGAGGTGCTTTTCTTTGGAATATTGAATTCCGCATTTTCTTCCGTCATCGTACAAAGCTTCTTCTCCATCTCCCCCTTGTTTGATGCCAGGAAATCTGCTGCGCACTGTACGAACACTGCATTGCCTCTTGTTTTGTACATTTTCGCATCATAGCTTGTCGGGAAATTCACCACACCCGGACAGTTGGCAGTCAAGGATTTGCACAGATTTTCATACTGCAACTGGTTTTTGATCAAGAATTCCTCTCTTTCCTTTTCAGTCGGAACTTCGTTATACATCGGGCGAATATACTCAAATAGCCTTGCCCCCAAATAGGTATTTATCTCGGTATAAGGTATTTCTGCAATTGCTACACCGAATATGTTATAATTTACGTTCGCTCCATGCTGTAGAGCTATTCCTGCACGAAGGCAATTCCACTCAGAGACAGATTCCGCTAAAGACTTACCACTATTTTTCTCCGACTCACACAAATCTTCAAAATTCTTAGCCATAAAGTTTATGATGTGATTTGTAACAAGATTCATCGCATAACAATAGCCATTATCTATTCTATTCCCCTCAGAGTCCATGGCAGAAATCAGATAGCACATATCGATCGGTTGCGTCTTGAAATCCACCTTAGTAAAACCATAGTCCATCCGGAAACTATCCTTATTATTGGCAAAATTCATGCAATAATCCAGTTCCTGAAGAGCAGCATACCCATTTACTTTGATATATTGGGAAAGCAAAGAGCTACGCATTATTTCCGGTACAGACAAATTCACATCCGGCATAAAAAAATAACCACAGACCGTTGCGTCTTCCTTTTCTATTTCCTGTAACGCCAGCCTGACCAGATAACAGACATCCAAAAAAGCTCCGCTTCCGGTACCTCCGCAAAGTCCTGTACAGATATGTACTGTCAATTTCCCATTATTGCAAAAGCTGAGCGCACTCTGCATTTCACTCTTGATTTTTTCATACAATGCAAGCGCCTGATCTACCAGCCGGAGTCTCCCTATCTGCCGGATACCGCCGTAGCTTTCCCGTGCCTGATCAATAGCCATATGTTCATAATCCAACCAATAAAATTCCGGTCTTTTTGTAGCACCGCACGCAAAACGCAACTGTCCTGCACGCAAAACGTAACTGACTTTGAATTTTAAAAGTGATTTTATGCAAAACTTCATTGCATTTACTGCGAAAAATATATCATTTTTGAACGATTTAAACCGCCCTTAAACGATTTTTAAAGGCGGTTTAATCTTTACAATTCATGTGAATTTAAGAAGTCATAATCTGTCTTACTTATAACTTATTCCCTATTTTGCAGGCTGTTTTGATACATAAATAGCCTTCTTTTTCTTATCCAGCACAAACGCATCAAAGTAAATTCTACCTTCCACTAGCCATCCGTTGATTCCCTGCGGATTTTCATGTTGTTTATAGTCTGCCAGCTTGATAGGGGAAGTCATTGCCATAGGATGGCAGATAATAAAGTTTGTTCCGGTTACAAAGTAATCTGTAGGAGCAACAATAATCGTTGTATTGTCGATTTTTCCGACAGCTCCGTTGATTGCGATTTCCTGACCTTTATCCCCGGAGGAAACAAAATTCTTATCCAGCTTAATCATCTTATAAAATGCCGGGGTAACAAAAGCGATTCTTCCAGCTGTCGGTACTTTTGCATCAAACAGCACCATAGAGCCTTCCAGAAAAGCGGAGTAAGCTGTTTCATTGGTAAGTGTTTCTTGTTTTACATGGTCAGCGTGTGCCCCTTCGGTAAACTTCTGGATTCGGTACTTGTCAATGGTAGGAGTAACAACATCCTTGATTTGCCTTGCGAGTGCTTTGGCTGCACTCATTGCCATCATGGTATCAGTGGCATTTCTACGGTCAATACTGAACGTGAAAGACTTGTCCTGCTTCAGTTCCAAAGTCTGCACATCATTACCGAGTTCTGTCGGTGTTCCGTAGCGGTTGGTTTCTGCGGTCATATCATAGTCATTTAGCGGTACTGTGGGAATGGAATAAACATTAACCTTGTTTACTCCGTCAAAATTGAAATCTCTGTTAGTTGCCTTGTCGGTCAACGATTCCTTGCTCATTTCCTCATCAATGATATCTGCATACTTTTCTGCGTAATTTACAGCCATTTTTCATACCCTCCTTAACCTTTCATAGCATCAATAAATGTGCGAGCAAATTCCGGCATCACGCTTGTATCTGCCGAAGCTCCAAGCCCTTCTGGTGTCTTTCCTCTTAATCGCATCATCACACCATCCTGCACAAGCTGGTTGACGGTTGTGATTACCTTTTCTAGACTTGCCATTGTTCCGGCTTCGTCTGTGTACTGTACAAAATCAGCAACACCAAGCGGAAGTTTGGCTTCTTCCAATCTGGCAGTGACTTTTTCCTTCAAATCCCTTTTCAGAAGTTCCGCTTTCAGCTTTTCAATCTGTCCATCTTTGGAAAGAGCGTTCATCTGCTCGGTTTCCCATTCCTTTTTTCTTTCCTCAATAATGGCTTCGATTTCCTCTTGAGAGTAGGTCTTTTCTTCGGAAGGTGCCGCTTCATCCGGAGCGTCTGCTCCGTCCCCGGTCTCTGTTGTGGTGGTCTGCTCCAGCTGGATCTCGGAATCTGTCTTTTTAGTTTCCGGTTCTGTCTGCCCCGATTCCGGTGTCGGTTTCATTGCTTCGACAATACGCTCAATAAATCCCATCTTTAAATCATCCTTTCTTTACATAGCTTTTCATTTGGCGAATATTGGTCTGTAGTTCGGTTTTCATCTGCTTAAGCTGTTTATATTTCTTGCCAGTGATTCCGTTTTTCTCCATGTCCTTAATCTGCCTTTTTACATTATTTAGTTGTTCCTGATATTGCTCTATAAGTTGTGTCATGCTCATATCAGACAGCCTTTTCAACAATTTTTCTTATCCAAGTTTCAGTAAGGTCATACTTTCCAGCTAACTCCTTGTAATTACTTCCATTAAACTCCCGGATAATTTTCTTGTTGCGGAGTGACGATTCAACATTCTTTTTTCGTGGAATATAGATACTCCTTCCGTTATGTTCCCGGACGAGCTTCTTGAACACATCCAAGCCGACAAGCTCGATCAACTGCTGGCACTCCTCATTTAAGTCTGCAATATCATTTTCAGTAATCTCATTCAATAAATCCATTCGACCACCTCCTGCGTCTGTTATATATTTTTTTTGCAATTACTTTCAAATAAAGTGATTTAAAAAAGCACTTTAAACCTTTTCTATTAAGGTCTAAAGTGCTTTGTAACTGTATTGTTATTTAATTATGCTCTGCATTCCTCTAGCAGATGGTAAGCAGTGCGGAATCCGCATATAAAACCTTCCTTTTCAACTTCTCCTCTAATGTTCCCCTGCAGGTCGATATAATCATTAAACTTCTTCATCAGATTTTCGTCAATGCCGACTTTTATACCAGCTTCAATGCCGACAGCGATACCACTCTCAATGATTTTTTCCAGAAGTCTTTCCTTTTCCAAAAGTCTTTTGGTTTCTGCTCCCATCTTCCTATCAGTACCTAAGCGGATTTCCGGAGAGAGGATACAATAAAGATTTGCTATGTACTTATTATTCTCGGTAGAACAGTCAACCGCTTTAAACATATCCCAGTAATCTTTTTCATCATACTCCATCCGGTGGAGCAGTAGTTCCGGTTTCTCCGCTTTCGCTCCGTAGGTTTCTTCTATGTGCTTACGGATAGAAGCATAAAAGCATTTTTTTACATTGTCAAGTGATTCTTCCATAGTTTCAAGAGTGGAACAGTCTACTCCAGCGATAAGACTTTCCGGTAATCCGCTTTCTACTAATGATTTTAATGCAACATCTCTGTAAACCTGATTTATCATAGGCATTGTGTTTGTACTTTCCATAGTGTACCCTCCTTAATTTGTTCTACATACCTTTTAAAAACGTGTATATCCCTTTTAAATTTGTTTAAATACTTTTACTTGTGGAAATATGCCATAGTGCGGTAAATTCCAAAATAAAGGCTTTCAGCGGTTTAAAATAGGTGATTGAAAAATATCAAGTTATCTGCTACACTACTAATAGCTTTATTACACACATTTACAAAGCATTTGCGGTGCTTAATGGTGTTTTTTAGTAGTGTAGCAGAAGGTAGTCAGCTTTGCCGAGCTGGCTATCTTTTTTTATCCGGTAAGATAACATACTCCGTTCCGTCCTCTGTGCAAAAGATACCTTTTTCGTGATACAGACTACTGAACAGCTCTTTTGTTTCTACAAGATAAATACAGTTAATACCATTAATTTTTAAATATTTAGCCTTGTAGCTTTTTCTCTGGGAATAAAACCTACCATCTAAAGATTCAGTTAATAATAAACCTGCAAGAACCGCCTCTGTTAAATTAAATTTCCCTTCTGCAATCATCTCTAATACAGAAATAAAATCACGAACACCATTGTAAGAGGAGCTTAATACTTCATAGGCATCAATCACTCTGTCATAGTTCATTTTCTCCGTCATATGCAAACTAAAATTCGGAATTGCTTCATTTACTCCGTTTACCGATAAAATTCTCATAATCATCAATACATACCTCCAAATAATTGCTCTCTTGTCCGTTTAAGGTGCTTCACATTCAAAGTTTCTCCGATAGTTCCGGCATACTCTAAAGCGATTTCATACAGTTTCTTTGCAGTCCTAAGACTTTCATTCATTGCAACCTCCAGAATAAAAGCAAGGCTTCTTTCATCCAGTGCCGGGAAGATGTTCAATATCTCTTCCGTGGTGTAGTCATTGACAACTCTTTTTCTAACACTGATTCTTGTCCGTATCTGGTCAAATTCCTGTCCCTTCTGCCCGGTCAGCATCTGTCTGTAAATCTTATCGTTGCCGGATAGAACAATACCTACTTTTGCCCGGTCATTGAGGTTTCTGACCGCTTGCAAGGCTTGAAGTGTTAAATGGTCAGCTTCGTCAATGATGATAAGGCGGTTTGTTTCGTCAAGCTGGCTAATAAGTTCCTGCATGAGTACCGACTTTCTGTAGTTGGTCTGTTTTCCGACCTTTTCAGCAATTACTCTTAAAATGGCGGTTGCTGATGTAGTGCAGGAGTCCGCTGTTACCATAATAACCCCGGTATTGTTCTTTGTGTAATGTTCGAGGGCGGTAGTCTTGCCAGCTCCGGCATCCCCACTTACAAGAGCGATATCATTATGCCGGTGGGCATAGGCACAAGCAAAAAGCACATTCTTTGTATTATACAGTCCTTCGTAAAATACAGTGGTTTGAACACTGTTTAAACGCTCTTTACTGACTGTTAAATACTGCTTGATTGTCTGGTCTACCTTTTCATTGTTCCCGGTATATGTACCTTCCAGAAACTGCGATATGACAGAAGTGGAAAGCCCCGTTTCCTTTGATATCTGTCTTTGTGATTTTCCGGAGAGTTCCATAAACTCTTTTAATTCGGTTTTTGTGTCCTTCATCCGTTAACCTCCTATAGCTTGCATAAGTGCATCTGTAACGCTTTCCTCGGTGCTTGTCCGTCTTGTGCGTGTGGATGCGTTCAAAATTCTGCTGTTTTCGGATAATGCCGGATTGATATTTTCAATCACTTTTGTTTCCGCATTTTCCTCATACTGCTTTTCCAGAAGCTGATTCCTTGCGATTATGCTCATGGTGTCAAGCTCCCTTGTAGGTGCATAATGCTGTACCATCTTTCTGGCTTCTTTCTTTTCCTTCACGGCTTCTCTGATTTGTTCCTGCGTGGTATGTCTAAAAGGTGTCCTTACTTTTGCAGGAGCCTTGCAGATCGCTCGCATATCGGTATCAAAAATATTCAGTTCATCCATGTTGTAAGGGTCTGCGTTGATGATAACTTTTTCCCCTTGGTGGGCAAGCAATTCCGTATGATAGTAAAATCTGCCTTGATACTGTACTCCGTTTTTCTGTACAATTCTTTCATCAAATGTCCCGCAAAGAATGCGGAGTATTGACTTATCTTTGACTTCTGTTTTAGTATGAAGATTTTCATAATACACCTGCTCCGGACATTTTCCATTCATGTCAATGCCACCGCTTGAAGTATTGTTATACTCCACAAAATAATTTTCCAGAGCTTTTATAAACTGTTCCATTGTCGGAGCTTTGTCTTTCAGCTTATCAAAGGTTACACGCATATTTTCCGGTCTTTGCTTTGCATCCTTTCCGAGATAAGTCGGAAGGAGCTTGCAGAATCTATCCTCCATAGTGCCGAAAAAGCGTTCCACAGTCTTAGCTTGTCCGTGGTACGGAGTGGCATAAATCATATTGATACCTAACTGCTTCACTAATGATATTGGGAAATCTGCATTAAATGATTTTTCCCGGTAGTCCTTACCATTGTCAAAGTACAATTCTTTTGGAACTCCATATTTTTCTATTCCAAGTCTCAAACACTGCTTTATCACGGTTGCATCCGCTGACTTGTCCCTTACAATGAAAGAAATCACTTTGCTTGCTCTGGCATCAAAGAATACTGTCAGCCAAGGTCTGAACACCTTACCACGATTATTTATGACAGCCACATCAACCAGATGATGGTCGGAAAACCAGATATCATTTGAAGCAATATCTTCTCTGCTTCTTTCCATTGATACAAGGGCATCATTAAATGCCTTTTCGCCTTCCCGGTAGTAAATCATTACAAGTTTCGGGATGGTTGTTAAATTTCGTTCAAAAGTTGATACAGTTGGAATATTTGGATATTCCAGCCGGGTCAGTTCCCAGCATCTTTGCACAGACCTTTTTTGCAAAGTCATATACAACGCATAGAAGTATTCCCATGCATCCGGGGGGATTGTAATCTGTCCCCGGTTGTGACCGCCACGCATATCAATGAGATCAGCCACGTCACCGCTTTTATATTTCCTCTGCCAGCGGAAAAGCTGCGACTTTGTGATAACACTGTCCGGATTCCGTTCATTAAAGTCCTTTACAAAATCATCTGGGGATAATTGCGACCTTTTATACTGTTCAACAATCAATGCCTTAAAGTTGGCTTCCTCTCGCTGTTTCCCGGTAAACTGTGTAACTTCCTTATATGCGACTTCTTCCTGCACATTGTTATACTTGTTTTGTGCTTCTTGTGGCAGACTTTCCAGAGCAATTTCTAATTGCTTACCGCCCTGACCGATACCATCGACATGGCGATACTCATATTTATTTTTTTTAGTTGCTCCCCATCTGATGGCTCTTTCTGTCATTCCAAGTAGTTCAGCAACTTCCTTTACTTTCAGCCATGTCAAAGTTCTCACCGCCTAACTTTCATCAAGTAAGGCTTTAGTAAGTTCTTCAATGCTGATTCCGGTCACTCTTGAAATGTTATACACCGCCCTTACAGATGGGTTATGTTTACCATTAAGAATCTCACTCACATAGAACGGTGAGAGACCAGATTCTTGAGCAAGGTCTTTTTGATTTTTACCCATTTTATTAAGTCGGTTACAAATAAGCACTCCAAAGCGTGTCTTTGTTTCCATATTTGTTGGTCTCGGCATTTCTCCACCTCCTTAGCCATTGAATTTTCTTGATTTTTCTGTTATATTTATTGTGGTTATCTGTATTATAATATTGGTTTCCAATACTGTCAAGCATAAAATATTGGAATCTTAGATTTTGGAGGTATAAAAATGTCCGTTAATAGCAGATTTAAAGAAGTAAGAAAGATATTAAAACAAACTCAAAAGCAATATGCGGAAGAACTTGGAATTTCACAAGCACACTTATCAAATATAGAGAATGAAAGAGATAATCCGTCTCTTTCATTAGTGAAACTTGTCTGTGTTAAATTTGGAGTGAGTGAAGAGTGGCTTACAGAAGAAAAAGGAGAGATTTTTTCTAAAGATAATGGTTTTGACACTGTAACAGACGAAGGACTAAGGGCTAAATACCATACCATGAAAGACTTTCTTGAAAAACAGATCGCAGAGCAGACCGGGGAGAATTTGAAAAATATCGTTCAAGCCTATTCGCATTTTGTCAGCCTTGTCACTATGCCGGGATTGGATGAGGAAAACCAAAAGAATTATTTAGAAGCTCTTTGTGGTATAAATAACGTGCTGGAACAAATTGCATACAATTCCTATATGCTGAAATCTGTATCGGATAGCAACTACAAAGCACTTTTACAACACAAGACAAATGTAGATGCCGGAATTAGCAAAATAGATGAGGATATTAAAAAAGCCTTATCCTGCTACCTTGCACAGTACGGAAAAGACATGACTTTGTAAGCTCGTTTTAAAAGGTTGTCATTAAATTTTTTGGAACTGTATATATATACATATTATATGAATAATTATACAATTTAAGTTCCTTTCTTTTTCCTTAGTCTATTTTCTATAAAATCATGCCAAAAAAGTCCGTTAAACACCGATTTAAACGTGTTTTTCGGACTTTTTAAACACTCTATATATTTTTCCTTAGTCGGTGCAAAAATGCGGTTCAGTTACGTTTTGTTTCCTTAGTCGGTCATTAAGCCAGTTTAAGGGGCTTTAAGCCGAAATCCGCATAAAATAAGTCTTTTTCGATTTTTTTAAGGGATTTTAAGGGTTTTTAAAGTGGAAGAAGTGCCGATTTTACTAAGGAAAAAGTGACATTTTGCTTGCAGGTTCACACTTTTTTTCAGTAATTCATCTGTTCTGAAAATTTTCCTAATATTGCAATGAGATAAGTCAAAATATTCTGTATTTCTATCAATGTCTGTAAATCTTCCCGTCTGCGCATTGATCTTGGAATCATCAGAATCCACGATCAGATATTTGATAGCCGCGTAGGTAGGAATTGCAGTTTGTTCATCATCCGGTTTTAACTGTTTGAACACTTCTCTTTTCAATTTCATAACAGCATCGGATCCGGTACCGCCCAGACCGATTACCAAGGTTGCTTCGTCTTGTCTTTCGACCTGCTTTGCATGGTCAATGACACCGCCTCCACATAATAGTAATAATTGACCGTAACATGCCATAACTATCCCTCCTTCCCTTTTATAGTATAATGTGTTCTCTATTTTTGCAATAAATACATTGCACTTCTTTGGGAAATATCGATAAAAAAAGACTGAATCCGGTTTTATACCAAATCCAGTCCTATTGTCTATTCTCTGATTATAAACATAACTATTTCACTTTTTACTTTAGCGACTCTTCGGGCATCCGCCGCAGCTACCACATCCCCCCTGCACAGCCTGTGCGGTGAGGTCAAACGGGGTAGTCACGAGACAGATCGCCTGGGAGGAAATTCCCTCTCCGCTTCCGGTGAATCCCAGTCCTTCCTCTGTGGTGGCCTTGACATTGACCTGTCCGATATCGATCAGTAATGCTTTTGCGATATTTTCACGCATGGTATCAATGTGGGGGCGCATCTTCGGCGCCTGCGCGATGATCGTCGCATCAATGTTCTCAATAAATACGTGATTTTCTTCCAACAGCTCGCCTACTTTTTCCAGTAACTTTATAGAAGAAATCCCCTTGTACGTGGGATCTGTATCCGGGAAATGTTTTCCGATATCTCCCAGTGCTGCCGCGCCCAACAGTGCATCCATGATTGCATGGAGCAGGACGTCCGCATCCGAATGTCCCAAAAGTCCTTTTTCATAAGGTATTTTTACGCCGCCGATGATGAGGTCTCTGCCCTCTACCAGACGGTGTACATCATATCCCATTCCGATTCTCATAGCAATCTCCCTTCCGAAGGTATCACAATATAGCCAAAGCCATATTTATAATGCCAATTTTACCCCAACAGCATATTTCTGTCACTTGCGAAAATACTCTATCGGGCATTTTTCACATTAATTCTTGTTTATGAGCGTTTTCACACACGCTCCGTTTCTCGAATATTATTGTATCTGCTTTACCGTGCCACCGCACAATCCATCAATGCTTCCGTACTGTCGAATACATAGACCGTATAGCAGCCGTCCTCATACACCTTTTCGCCCTGTTTCAGTGCCGGTGCTTTCGCATATTCCGCGCATTCCTCCGCAGTCAGCAGCAGGAATGTTTCCCCGGTATGATATCCTTCCTCATAATATTTCATGGGAGAAGACCACTTGAAATACTCCAGATGCTCGGGATCTCCGATATTGCCGATCTCCACTGCTCCGTTCGTAAGTTCCGTGATAATGTTGGCATTATTATAAGTAGCAAAACCAAAATCATACCCGTTTTCCGCAAGGAACTGTGCCACAGGACGCTTCGTTTCGTTCTTGTCCACCGTAAGGAACGACATCACCGTCTTTCCCGTGCCAAGAATCAAGCAGATCGTAAGCAGCGTCACCACTGCAAAACGGTCAAACGGCAGTTTCTCCTCTTCCAGATAAAAGCACAATACCGGCAGTACAAAGATAAAGATCGTAATGTAATACCGGGGTACCATCGTGCTGGTGGTAAAGATAAATACGAACAGATTCAGCACAAAGCTCACCTTCACGAAAAGTGTGACCAGGCTGCGAAGTCCGCTTCTGTTCTGCATTTTCCCATGTTTCACCGTCACGTATCCATAGATTGCGAGCATCACGAACGCCGCCATGGTCACGATTCCGCGCAAGGATAAAAATCCCTTATCCGGAATATAGCCAAACAGCATCAGCAGGCATCCGAGTGCATTCTGAATTCGTTCAAACAATACCCCATGATATAACGCAATGAAATTCGTCGCACCATAGGTCTGGAAGACATATTTATGGCTGATCCATACCACATTAATGCCATATCCCACGACTGCGAAAAAAGCTCCAGCCAGGCTGTACAGGAAATACTTCATCCGGTCGGTACGCCATAACTTTCCGAAGTTCTCCTTCGTCATCGCACCGCGGAAATTCTGAAATTCCTCTGCGCCGAACACATAGAAGAAGCTTGTCAGCACTAATGGGCATTGCAATACTAACAGATAGCGCACACCGGACATTCCACAGACAATTGCCAGAAGTACATAAAATATCCACAGGCTGATCTTTCGTTTTTTCCCATAATCGCCGCTGCACAGCCGCAGATACATTCCGAAGAACCAGAACACCAGAATCACATGGGATATATAGGTATTACCCATCTGCATGTGCGTCATCATCGTCTCGGAAAAAGGCAACAGCAGCAGGCAGGAACTCAGTACCGTAAGCTCCTTCGACACCTTCAGTGGCTTCATAAAATAATAGTAAGAAGCCAGCATCAATCCGTAAAACACCACATTCGTAATCGTACGGATCACATGCCAGTTGCTGCAGATACGAAAAAGCGGTCCCATGATCAGCTGGGTATACAGCACACGGAACTCCGTAGAATAATACCAGTTCGTCGTCGAAATGATCCTATGCTCTCCTGCAAGAATCCGGGAGAAGATCATCTCCGCCGCCATATCAGAATCCAGCCAGTGATCCTGACTGATGATATTTAATCCTAACAGGAGCAAAAGTGTCGCTCCCAATAAAATATAAGGTATCGTTTTTTTCCGTGTTTTCATAGTTGCAAACCTTTCTGCAATTTACCGTCTTATGCATTCTTCCCTAACTATACACGATTTGCCGCAAAAGCACAACTGCGGCTTTTGCGGCAAATATATAAGAATTCTCATTATCTCTTTCTCTTGGGGAAGCTGTTGCCGATACCGGGTTCTTCCTTCTTTTTACGCTTCTTACGTTCCCGTTCTTCGCGGTCACCTGTGAGCTTGCGTTCTGCTGTCTTTTTATCGCGACCGCTGCGTTTTCTGTCGCTGCGGCCGAACCTGCTGTTCTCCCCATCGCGGCTGTCTTCGCGGCCGGCGCCGTCACCACGGCCGAATCTGCGACGTTCACGATGTTCCTCATCGTCCCTGCCGTTATCCCGGCGTCTGCCGCCTCTGCGTCCGAAGTTACGGCCTTCGTCACCGCCTCTGCCGAAACGTCCTCTCTCGCCGAAACGACCACGGCGCTGCGCATACTCATCTGCCGCAATCTCCTCGCCCTTGTCGCCGACCTGATACTTTAACATGGCTGCTGCCAGTTCCAGTGCGTCGCAGCCTTCCTCTTCCATTTTCCGCTGTAAAAAGCTCTTCATCAGTTCAACGTCTTCGTGCTCATGCAGTTCCCACGCCTTGTTCAGATATTTATCCGCTTTCGCTTTCAGAACCTTTGCTGCGCCGGGAAGCTTTTTCTCGGTAATGGTGGTATGGCAGACTCTCTCGATCTCACGAATCTTGTAGATCTCTCTGCTGTTTGCAAACGTAAAGGATCTGCCCTTTCTGCCGGCACGCCCGGTTCTGCCGATACGGTGCACGTAATACTCAATATCCTGTGGAATGTCATAGTTGATGACCGCTTCCACATCATCCACATCAATCCCTCTGGCTGCCACATCGGTAGCGATCAGGATGCTGGCGCCGCCGTTACGGAAACGGTTCATCGCCACATCACGCTGCGCCTGGGACAGGTCGCCGTGCAGTCCTTCCGCCTGAAATCCCTGCTGCTTCAGCAGATCCGCCAGCTCGTCCACCTTCTTCTTCGTATTACAGAAGATCAGTGTCAGCTTCGGCTGATAATATTCCAGCAGTCTCACGCAGGCTGCATCCTTGTCCTGATTTTTTACACGATAAAATTTCTGGGATACCAGTGGGATCGTCAATTCTTTTGCCGCTACTTTTACCAGTTTGGCATCCTTCTGGAAACGATCGGTGATCTCGAGGATCGGCTTCGGCATCGTCGCGGAAAACAGTGCGGTCTGGTGCTCTCCCGGAATCTGTCCCAGGATCAGTTCCATATCCTCACGGAAGCCCATGTTCAGCATTTCATCTGCTTCATCCAGTACCACCATGTTGACCAGATCCAGCTTGATCGTATGTCTGCGCATATGATCCATAACACGTCCCGGAGTACCTACGATGATCTGCACACCCCGCAGACCCGCGATCTGGCGGCTGATGTCCTGTCCGCCGTATACGGGAAGCACTTTGATCCCGTGCATATATTTTGCTATTTTACGCAGTTCTTCCGCTGCCTGGATCGCCAGTTCTCTGGTCGGGCACAGGATGATCGTCTGTAATTTTTTCACGTCCGGATTGATATGCTGAATGGCAGGGATACCGAATGCTGCGGTCTTGCCGGTACCGGTCTGTGCCTGTCCGATGATGTCCTCGCCCTGTAATAAATAAGGAATCGCCTGCTCCTGGATCGGAGACAGCTTCTCGAATCCCATCTCACGGATAGCGCGCACAATGCGGTTGTCCAATAACGGCTCGATGGAGGCGATGCCGTCCTGCTCATTTTCCTGCTGCACGCTTGTCTCGTCCTGCAAAATTTCCTGTTCCTTTACTGCTTCTTCATTTTCCAAAAAATAACTCACTGAATGCTCCTTTTAATTAACTCCACACAACAATTCAGAACCGCATTCGCAAAATCGTCTCTTTGAGACTTTCCTTTTGCGAATGTCTGGGTTCTCACCAAAGTCATTTTCAAAAATGCCCTTTGAAATGCAAGCATTTCACGTGCATTTATGAAAATAACCTTGGTTCTGAATTGTTGCACAAAAAAAGAAATCATTGCGATGCGCTTCTGATTTCTTCCATCAAATCTCAACAACATTTCGTAGTATAGCATGGAAGCATTGAAAAAACAAGTAATTTCCTTTACTATAGAATAAAAACTTGAACTTTCTGAAAGGCATGGAGATTTTTATGATACAGACATTACACATTGTACCCGAATATAACGAAGACCTGATCTATCCCGCCATCTGTAAAAGCATGGAGGCTTTAAACATTGCGGCAGACCTGCGTCCGGAGATGAAGATCGTCATCAAGCCGAACATGGTCATGGCAAAGTCCCCCGATTTTCCGGCTACCACGCATCCGTTGGTGGTAAAGGCCGTGATACGGTGGCTTAAGGAACAGGGCATGCAGCATATCACCATCGCCGAGAGTTCCGGCGGTCT
>ULSF01041754.1_pt1 | contig 16933 bp, 12 predicted proteins | sample 1956121 | NCBI WGS metagenome assembly ULSF01 (sample SAMEA4835701, study PRJEB28245) | human gut metagenome | biome: gut microbiome; material: fecal sample | place: Denmark | collected 2008
GCCTTACAAAAAATAGAGCAAACGCCCCTGCCGCATGATGCGGTGGCAAAGGTAAGCTGCCGAAAAAAATGGTATTCGCGTACGCCCAATCATAAGTATAATGTGATTGCGGTTGATTGCGGAATTAAGCTGAATATTGTACGCAGCTTAAATCAACGCGGCTGTAATGTTACGGTTGTTCCGTTTGATACGCCGGCGGAGGAGATTGAAGGGATGCGGCCTGACGGAATCGTGCTTTCCAACGGACCGGGAAATCCGGAGGATGTACAGCCTGTAATTGAACTGGTAAAAAAACTGCGGGGCAAATATCCTATTTTCGGTATTTGTTTGGGACACCAGATGATCAGTCTTGCCTATGGGGCAAAAACGTATAAGCTAAAATTCGGTCACCGGGGCGGCAATCATCCGGTTAAAAATTTGGAAAACGGAAAGATAGAAATCACCAGTCAAAACCACAGCTATGCCGTTGAAGAAGCTTCTTTAAAAGGCACTGCCTTAACGGCTACGCATATCAATCTGTTGGATCATACCGTTGAGGGGGTCGCTTGTAATGAAGAACGGGTGTTCAGCGTACAGTATCACCCTGAAAGTGCACCGGGACCGCAGGACAGCGGTTATCTGTTTGAAAAATTTATCGGCAGCATAAAGGAGGCGAAAGCAAATGCCCAAAAGAACTGATATCAAAAAGGTAATGGTAATCGGCTCAGGCCCCATTGTGATAGGGCAGGCGGCTGAATTTGATTACGCGGGTACGCAGGCCTGTCTTGCTTTGAAGGAGGAAGGGTATGAGGTCATCTTGGCCAATTCGAATCCTGCTACTATTATGACGGACAAGGCAATTGCGGATAAAATTTACATGGAACCGCTTACCCTTGAATATATAGCAAAAATTATTCGGTATGAACGTCCTGATGCTATCGTACCGGGCATCGGCGGTCAAACGGGACTGAATATTGCAATGCAGCTTGAAAAAAAAGGCGTGCTGAAAGAATGTCAGGTGGAGCTTTTAGGGACTTCCAGCCGCAGCATAGAGCGTGCGGAAGACCGAGAGCTTTTTAAAGAACTTTGCCAAGAACTGGGGGAGCCGGTGCTGCCGTCCATTATTACGCATTCTATTGAGGAAGCGGTAAAAGCGGCAGAGGAAATCGGGTATCCGGTAGTTTTGCGTCCTGCCTTTACTTTAGGAGGGACGGGGGGCGGTTTTGCCGATAACGAAGAAGAACTGATTGAAATCATGAAAAACGCCCTGAAGCTTTCCCCGGTGCATCAGGTATTGGTGGAAAAGAGTATAAAAGGGTATAAGGAAATTGAATATGAGGTGATGCGCGATAAGAACGATACGGCTATTGCCGTTTGTAATATGGAAAATATCGATCCGGTGGGGATTCATACGGGAGATTCTATTGTAGTTGCCCCCAGTCAGACGCTTACCAATAAAGAATATCACCTTTTGCGTGACAGCGCGCTTAAAATAATACGGGCGCTTAAAATAGAAGGCGGATGCAACGTGCAGTTTGCGTTGGATCCGCAGTCGTTTGATTATTTTTTGATAGAAGTCAATCCAAGGGTATCTCGTTCTTCGGCCTTGGCAAGCAAGGCTACGGGATATCCCATCGCAAGGGTTTCGGCAAAAATATCGGTAGGTATGACGCTGGATGAAATACGCATCGCGAATACGCCTGCCAGCTTTGAACCCACACTTGATTATGTTGTAACGAAAATGCCGCGGTTCCCGTTTGACAAATTTTCCGATGCAAATAACAGACTTTCCACACAGATGAAAGCCACCGGTGAGGTGATGAGTGTGGGAAGGAACATAGAGGAAAGTCTTTTAAAAGCAGTGCGTTCCCTGGAGATCGGCGTATGCCACGTATGGATGTCTAAATTTGACGATTTTACTCAGGAGCAGCTGCTGGAATATATCAAAGAAGGCACCGATGATCGAATTTATGCCATCGCGCAGTTGCTGCGTATGGGTACGGATCCTTCTCTTATCAGCGAAAACACACTGATTGATATGCTGTTTATTGAAAAAATCAATAACATTGTGCGCTTGGAGGAGGAATTGGCGGCCGAGAAAGGCAGCTTGGATGCCTTAAAAAAGGCAAAGAAGTATGGCTTTTGCGATAAATATATTGCCAAGCTGTGGCATACAGATGAGACGGCTGTATTTGATATGCGCTGTCAGAACGGAATTTTTCCGGTTTATAAAATGATTGATACCTGCGCAAGTGAATTTGAAAGTTATATCCCGTATTTTTATTCTACCTATGCCGATGAAAATGAGTCGGTGGTATCGAACAAAGAAAAAGTTGTGGTGCTGGGATCGGGACCGATTCGTATCGGCCAGGGGGTTGAATTTGATTATTCAACCGTTCACGCGGTGATGACGATTAAGGCCGCGGGTTACGAGGCTATTATTATCAATAACAATCCCGAAACGGTTTCTACCGATTATACCTGCAGCGATAAGCTGTATTTTGAACCGCTTACCGTTGAAGACGTAATGAATATTATTCATTTGGAACAGCCTATCGGGGTAATTGCTTCTCTCGGCGGCCAAACGGCAATTAATTTGGCGCAGCCGTTGCGGGAGAGGGGCGTAAAAATTATAGGAACCGGTGTTGAGGCCATAGATAAAGCGGAAAATAGAGATTCTTTTGAAAAACTGCTGAAGGATCTGAAAATTCCTCAGCCTACAGGCAAAGCCGTTACGAATATAGAAGAAGGAGTAAGAACTGCCGCAGCGATCGGTTATCCCGTACTTGTTCGTCCCAGCTTTGTTTTAGGAGGGCGCGCGATGCAGATTGTGGCAAACGAAGAAATGCTGCGCCATTATTTAAAAACTGCCGTAGAGGTAGATACCGATAAACCTGTTCTGGTGGATAAGTACATTGTGGGCAAAGAGGTGGAGGTAGACGCGGTCTGCGACGGCAAAAGCGTTTTTGTTCCCGGTATCATGGAACTGGTTGAGCGTACAGGTGTGCATTCGGGCGATTCCATTAGTGTATATCCGGCATTCAGTATTTCACAGAAGGTCAAGGAAACCATTCTTGATTATACACAAAAGCTTGGGCTTGGTATCGGAATTATCGGACTATATAATATTCAGTTTATAGTGGACAGGCAGGAAAATGTCTATGTTATTGAAGTGAATCCGCGTTCTTCGCGTACGGTGCCCTTTTTATCTAAGGCCACGGGGTACAGTCTTGCGGACATCGGTACCATGGTGATTTTGGGAAAAACTCTCGCGCAGCAGGGCTTTACAGAGAGCTATCCGCCGGAGAAAAAACGCTGGTATGTAAAGGTTCCCGCGTTTTCCTTCTCAAAATTAAGGGGAATGGACGCGTATCTTTCACCGGAGATGAAATCTACGGGAGAGGCGATAGGCTATGACGAAAAGCTTACCCGCGCCCTCTATAAGGCGTTACAGGCATCGGGAATGAATGTTGTAAATTACGGTACGATTTTTGTCACGATAGCCGATGCCGATAAGGAAGAGGCACTGCCCCTGATACGCCGTTTTTATAATATGGGCTTCAATATTGAGGCTACCTACGGTACGGCCATGTTCTTAAAAGAACACGGCATCCGTACAAGAATTAAAAAGAAAATCAGTGAAGGCAGTGAAGAGATCCTTGATTCCATTCGGCAAGGCTATGTAAATTATGTAATTAACACGCGTGACGTCAATTCCCTGGGTGTGTATTCCGATGGCCATGAAATCCGTCGCTGTGCCGTTGAAAACAACGTTACCATGTTTACCGCACTTGATACCGTAAAAGTTCTTCTTGATGTTCTGGAAGAAACTACTATGGGGATTTCCACAATTTAAGGATAGCATGATGAAACAGGATTTTTATGAAATAGCCCAAAATATGAATTTGGCAAAAAATATTTATAAAATGGTGCTCAAGGGAGATTCCTCGGCCATTACCCGCCCGGGGCAGTTTATTAATATAAAGCTTGAGGGGCGGTTCCTTCGCCGGCCGATTTCCGTATGTGATTGTGATAAGGAAAGTATTACAATTATCTATAAAATCGTGGGCGCCGGAACGGAGCAAATGAGCCGCCTGAAAAAAGGAGAAAAACTGGATATTCTAACCGGCTTGGGAAACGGATTCGATACGGCGCCTTGCGGCGAGAAACCTCTTTTGATCGGCGGGGGGGTAGGCGTTCCGCCTATGTATATGCTCTGCAAAGAATTCATTGCTTTGGGCAAGCGGGTTTGTGTGATATTGGGATTTAATACGGCAGAAGAAATATTTTATGAAAAAGAATTTCAGGCGTTGGGCGCGCGGACGATCATTACTACCGTTGACGGAAGTCACGGAATCAAGGGGTTTGTGACTGACGCAATGAAAAATATGGAATATACCTACTTTTATACCTGCGGACCGATGCCAATGTTCAGGGCAATTGAGCAAAGTGCCGTAACAAGCGGACAATTCAGCTTTGAGGAACGTATGGGCTGTGGATTCGGCGCCTGCATGGGATGCAGCTGTAAAACAAAATACGGTTCCAAGCGGATATGCAAGGACGGCCCCGTGCTGGTAAGGGAGGAGATCATATGGTAGATACCGCCGTTGAATTTTGTAAAATAAAATTGGAGAATCCCATCATACCCGCCAGCGGTACTTTTGGTTACGGAAGTGAATTTGCGCAATTATACGATATCAATATTTTAGGCTCTTTCTCTTTTAAGGGAACTACTCAAGAAGCGCGTTTTGGAAATCCTTTGCCGCGAATCGCCGAATGTACAGAAGGAATGATCAATTCTGTGGGACTGCAGAATCCGGGGATAGAAGCGGTTATCAGCAAGGAACTTCCTAAAATAAAAACAATATTTTCAAAACCCGTGATCGCGAATATCGGGGGATTTTCAATAGAGGAATACGCCTATTGCTGTCATGAAATGGACAAGCAGGAGCAGGTAGGAATGATAGAAGTCAATATCAGCTGTCCGAATGTACACGGCGGCGGTATCAGCTTCGGAACAGATCCGAAAGCGGCCGCGGAGGTTACACGTGCGGTGAAAGCGGTAACCACCAAACCTGTGATTATTAAGCTTACCCCCAATGTTACGGATATTACCGAAATTGCCGTTGCCTGCAGTGAAGCGGGAGCGGATGGGTTGAGCCTTGTCAATACTCTGCTCGGCATGCGTATTGATATTGCGCGGCGCAAACCGGTAATCGCCAATAAAATGGGCGGTTTTTCGGGCAGAGCTATTTTTCCGGTAGCATTGCGAATGGTTTATCAGGTTTTTGAAGCGGTGAATATTCCGATTATGGGCATGGGCGGCGTAAGCAGCGCGGAAGATGTAATCGAAATGATGCTTGCAGGGGCTACGGCCGTTCAAGTCGGCGCGGCGAATTTAGTTGATCCGTATGCCTGCCGGAATATCATTAGGCAGCTGCCGGAAGTGATGCAAAAATACGGCATTCAAAAATTAACCGATATCATAGGAGGGGCACATTGATGGGAAAAGACGTAATTATCGCCTGCGATTTTAACAGCAAGCAGGCAGTGCTGGATTTTCTAAATCAGTTCAAGGAAGAAAAACCATTTGTAAAAATAGGAATGGAACTATATTATGCCGAAGGACCGGAGATCGTAAAGACGATTAAGGCTAGGGGCCATAAAATATTTCTCGATCTTAAACTGCACGACATTCCCAATACCGTGAAAAAAGCCATGGCTGTGCTTTCGGCGCTTGAAATCGATATGTGCAATTTACACGCGGCCGGAACGCTGGCAATGATGGAAGCGGCATTGGAGGGACTGACCCGTCCGAACGGAACCCGTCCGCTCTTGATAGCCGTCACACAGCTTACCTCTACCAGCCAAGAAAGAATGCAGAAGGAGCTTTTGATCCAGTCTCCGCTTGATGAGGTAGTCATGCATTATGCGGAAAATGCTAAAAATGCCGGCTTGGACGGCGTTGTATGCTCTCCCTTGGAAGCCGGCGCGGTGCATGGCCGCTGTGGAAAGGAGTTCCTTACCGTTACGCCGGGGGTGCGGTTTGCCGGCGGGGATATCGGAGATCAATCGCGTATAACCACCCCGGAGAAAGCAAAGGAACTCGGATCGGACTATATCGTAGTGGGGCGCCCGATTACCGCTTCTGAGAATCCCGTGGAAGCCTACAGAAGATGTATGACTGAATTTGCAGGAGAATAATTTTAAATATGCGCATTTATGCATAAAGGAGGAGCTTTGATGAAAAAGATAATTGCTGCGGATCTGCTTTCTATAGGAGCTGTGTTTTTCAGACCGGATGAGCCGTTTATATGGGCAAGCGGAATTAAGAGTCCCGTATATTGCGATAACAGACTTACACTGACAGCGCCTAAAGTACGCGGCCATATTGAAAACGGTCTTGCCGAAACGGTAAAAAAATATTATCCGGAATGTCAGGTGCTGATGGGAACTTCCACCGCGGGAATTGCTCATGCGGCGATCACGGCACATATACTGGGACTGCCGATGGGGTATGTGCGCGGCGGCGCGAAAGATCACGGAAGGAAAAATCAAATAGAGGGGAAACTGGAAAAAGGACAGAAAGTCGTTGTAATAGAAGATCTTATTTCTACCGGCGGCAGTGTGATAGAGGTTGTTGATATACTGCGTGAAGCCGGGGCCGAAGTGCTGGGAATCGCCAGTATTTTTACCTATGGAATGAAAAAAGGGCTTGACCGTCTTCGCGACGCCAAGGTTCAGAATATAAGCCTTACCGATTTTGACACGGTTGCTCAGGTGGCGGCTGAAGAAAAATACATAGCACCGGAGGATATTCAAAGGTTGATTGCTTTTCGAAATAATCCGTCAGATGAACGCTGGATAGGAGCAGGAAAATGAGAAGCTTGATCGATATTCAGGAACTTTCTGTAGAAGAAATCGACCGCTTGATTGCCGTTGCCGACGATATCATTCAGAACCCTGAAAAATACAGGCATAAATGTGAAGGGAAAAAGCTGGCTACGCTGTTTTTTGAGCCTTCCACCCGTACCCGCTTAAGTTTTGAAGCGGCGATGTATGAGCTTGGCGGAAATGTGCTTGGCTTTTCCGAAGCGCAGAGCAGCTCGGCGGCTAAAGGAGAAAGCGTTGCCGATACGGCAAAAACGGTAAGTTGTTATGCCGATATTATCGCCATGCGCCATCCCAAAGAGGGCGCGCCGCTGGTAGCGGCCATGAACGCATCGATACCGGTGATCAACGCCGGCGACGGAGGACATAATCATCCTACACAAACACTTGCGGACTTATTTACGATAAGCAGAGAAAAAGGAAGCCTGCATAACTTTACTATTGGCTTTTGCGGGGATCTTAAATTCGGACGTACCGTTCATTCTCTTATCGCGGCGCTTTCGCGTTATAACGGAATCAAGGTGGTTCTTATTTCGCCGGAAGAATTAAAGCTGCCCAGTTATGTGAAAAAAGATATTCTGAAAAAAAACGGCATTCCCTATGTACAAACCACAGAACTGGAAAGCGTGATTTCTCAGCTGGATGTGCTTTATATGACGCGTGTTCAGCGGGAAAGATTTTTCAGTGAAGAGGAATATTTGCGTCTGAAAGACAGCTATATTCTTACGCCCGATAAGCTGAAAAGCGCAAAAGAGGATCTGTGCATCATGCATCCGCTGCCGAGGGTGAACGAAATTGCCGTTTCCATTGATAATGATAGCCGAGCCTGCTATTTCAAGCAGGTGCTTTACGGCAAATATATGCGTATGGCGCTTATTTTAAAATTGCTGGGGGTGGAATAGCTTTGAAAATCGATTCCATAAAAAACGGGTTGGTTATAGACCATATCAAGGCGGGAAACGGTATGGAGATTTACCGGCTTCTGGAACTTGAAAAACTGGAATGTTCGGTTGCCATTATAAAAAATGTTGCCAGCAAAAAGCTGGGGAAGAAGGATATTATAAAAATCGATGCGGATATTGATATCGATCTGGATATCTTGGGGTATATTGATCCGGGAATAACGATTAATGTAATCAAGGACGCCGTACTTGTTGAAAAAAAACATATTGATCTTCCCGAAACTTTAACGGGCGTTCTGATATGTAAAAATCCCCGGTGCATTTCAACAACCGAGCAGGAGCTTCCTCAAATTTTTAAGCTTACTGACCGGGAAAACAGAATATATCGTTGTATTTATTGTGAAGCCAAGGCAAAATAGAGGGAAAAAGCTGATACCGTTGACAGATCTGCAAAAACTTTTGCGGATCTGTTGCTTTTTTGGCGATATACAGTAAGAACGGAAGAACTGCTTTTTTTACTTGAAAAAAAAGACCGGCAGGTGTATACTATAAAAAAATAAAGGAAAAGGATTTTTTATGAAGCTGACTCAGATTATAAACGGAAGTAAGCCCAGTCTTTCTTTTGAAGTGTTCCCGCCTAAAACTGACAGCGCTTTTGAAAGCGTAAAAAACGCGATTGAAGAGATCGCGGCGTTAAAGCCCAGTTATATGAGCGTTACATACGGCGCCGGCGGAGGAACTTCAGATTATACGGTCATGATCTCTTCCCGCATTCTAAAGGATTTTTCGGTTACGCCGCTGGCTCATTTAAGCTGTATCTCTTCTTCAAAACAGCAGATTCTTCAGCAGCTTCGGCTTTTGCGGCAAAACGGTATTGAAAATATTCTTGCTTTGCGCGGCGATATACCCGCCGGCGGCGAAGGGGTATCTGCGGAGTATCATTACGCTTCTGAATTGATTCAGGAGGTGGCTTCTTTCGGCGGTTTTTGTATCGGGGGAGCTTGTTATCCGGAAGGTCATCCTGAAAGTGCCAGCAATGCCGCGGATATTGAAAATTTAAAGCGCAAAGTAGACAGCGGGTGCGAGTTTTTGACAACCCAAATGTTTTTTGATAATAATATTCTTTATAATTTTATGTATAGAGCGCTGAAAGCCGGTATTCAGGTGCCGGTTGTGGCCGGCATTATGCCGGTAACAAATCCTCGGCAAATAAAACGCATTTGCGATATTTCCGGTACGGAATTGCCGCAGCGGTTTAAGCGCATTGTTGACCGTTACGGAGATAATGACGCCGCTATGAAGCAGGCGGGTATTGCTTATGCTACCGAGCAGGTGATCGATCTTTTTGCTAACGGCATTCATGCCGTACATATTTATTCCATGAATAAGCCTGATGTGGCACGGCAGATTCAAAAGAACATATCGGAAATTATAAAATGAGTATTTTACAGCGTGGAATGGGAACCATTCCGGCCGAGGAAATTTTGATTGATGCCAATGAGGCGGCGTTAAGATTGGGCACGGCACGGGGTTATACGAATGACGAGATACGGCAATGTGCCCATTTGGTTATGCAGACGGCTAAGTGCCGGTATACCTATATTCAAACATCGGTATCTTTAGGGGAATCAGGCCGGTGTGATACGGGCTTTGGAGAGTTTGTAAGCTTTGATTTGCATAAAAATCTACAGGGATGTCAAAGCGCCTACGTTTTTGCCGTTACTTTAGGCAGTGATATCGACCGATTGATTGCCCGGCAAAAATGGATTTCCCATGCAAAAATGTTTATTATCGACGCGCTTTCTTCCGCTATGGCGGAAACCCTTTGTGAAACGGTGGATCAAAAATTAAAAAGGGGAAAGCAATGCCGGCCTCGGTTCAGTCCCGGGTACGGAGATCTTCCTCTTGCGGTTCAACCGCAGCTGCTGCAGGTGACAGAGGCTTTCAAGATCGGTATTACGCTGAATGATTCTCTTTTAATGTCACCTTGTAAATCCATTACGGCGATTATGGGAGTTTTAGATGAAAATAACGGATGAAATAAAAAAACGAAGACTTTATTTTGACGGCGGTACGGGAACATTGCTGCAAAGTCAGGGACTTGCCGCAGGGGAACTGCCGGAAACTTGGAATGAAAAATATCCCGAAAGAATCGTTGCGCTGCATCGGGCTTATTTAGAGGCCGGAGCTGACATTATAAAAACCAATACTTTCGGCGCGGCGAAAGGTCAGATTACGCCGGAGATGGTAAAAGCCGGTATTTTTTGTGCCCGAAAGGCCGCCGCGGATTTTTTGAATCGATATGTGGCGTTTGATTTGGGTCCTACGGGCAAAATGATAGAACCTTTGGGCGAGCTTTCTTTTGAGGAAGCTGTTTCTCTTTTTGCCTCTAACGTACGCTTGGCTGAGGAATGCGGAGCGGATTTGATTCTGATCGAAACCATGAGTGATTCCTATGAAACCAAGGCCGCTGTACTCGCGGCAAAGGAAAACAGCCGTTTGCCGATATTTGTTACCAATGCCTTTGATCAGAACGGAAAGCTGATGACAGGAGCTTCTCCCGAAGCAATGATCGCCATGCTGGAAGGTCTGGGGGTTGATGCTATTGGCATGAATTGTTCTTTCGGTCCGGATAAAATGCTGGAGATTATAGAAGATTATCAAAAATATTCTTCTCTTCCGATTATTGTAAATCCGAACGCGGGAATGCCGAGAATTGAAAACAATGAAACGGTATATGATGTCGATCCGGACGGTTTTGCGGACTATATGGCTCAGATCGCTCGAAAAGGAGGGTGTATTTTGGGCGGCTGCTGCGGAACAACACCCGCATATATTCAAAAAACGGTTGAAAAAACAAGGGATATTCCCTATACATATCCTGAGAGAAAAAACTTTACGGTGGTTTCCTCTTACACGAATGCCGTGAGGATCGGTGAATCTCCCGTGCTGATCGGGGAACGGATTAATCCCACCGGCAAACCCAAATTAAAAGAAGCTCTTCGCGCAGGGGATATCGGATATATTTTGAATGAGGGTATCCGGCAGGCGGAAAAGGGTGTACATATATTGGATGTTAATGTGGGCCTGCCGGAAATAGATGAAAAACAAATGATGCAGAAAGCGGTGTGTGACCTTCAGGCCGTATGTGATCTTCCTCTGCAAATTGATAGTTCCGATGCCTCGGCTTTAGAGGCGGCCATGCGTGTGTATAACGGCAAGCCGCTGGTCAATTCGGTCAACGGCAAGATGGAGAGTATGGAACAGATTTTTCCTTTGATAAAAAAATACGGCGGGGTTCTGATTGCGCTGACTATGGATGAAACCGGTATTCCCGACAGTGTGCAGGGACGTGTTGCCATTGCGGAAAAAATTCTTCGCTGTGCGGAAAAATACGGTATTGAGAAAAAAAATATCGTGGTGGATCCTTTGGCGCTTACGGTCTCTTCCGATCCCTTGGCGCCGCAGATAACCATGGAAACCGTAAAAATGCTTGCGGATGCACAAATCAGAACCAGTTTGGGTGTCTCAAATATCTCTTTCGGACTGCCGATGCGAGATGCAATCAACGCTGCATTCTTTTCCGGCGCGTTGTACGCCGGGCTTAACTGTGCGATTATGAATCCGTTTTCCGAAGCGATGATGAACACCTATTATGCTTTTTGCGCTTTAACGGGACTGGATCAGGGATGCGTAAAATACATAGAAAATGTTGCGGAGATTACCGCGGTAAAATCCGAAAAAAAACAAGCGCAGCAGACGTTTGAAGGCTTGCAGTACGCGATTGTTAAGGGCATGGGGGAACAGGCTGCTGTGGAGGCGGAAGCTCTCTGCGGCAGACAGAATCCCATCGATATTATTAACCGAGAGATTATTCCCGCGTTGAACCAAGTGGGGAAAGCCTTTGAAGAGAAAACGCTTTATCTGCCGCAGCTGTTGATGAGCGCGGAAGCCGCGTCCCGCGCGTTTGAGCATGTAAAAAAGAAAATTCCTGCCGCTGAAAATCGGGAAGTACAGCGAAAGATAATTCTTGCCACGGTAAAAGGCGATATTCATGATATCGGAAAAAATATTGTGAAAGTTCTGCTTGAAAGCTATGGCTTTACGGTGATCGATTTAGGTCGTGACGTTCCGCCTGAAACGGTATGCCAAGCGGTAGAGCGGGAACATTGCCGTTTGGTGGGATTGAGTGCCTTGATGACAACTACCGTGCCTTCTATGGCGGAAACAATCCGGCAGCTGCGCGAAACAGATTCCTCTGTCAGGGTAGTAGTAGGCGGCGCTGTGCTGAATGAAGAATATGCGCAGATGATCGGCGCCGACTGTTATTCGCCCGACGCGATGGATACCGTGCGGTATGCAGAGAAATTTTATCAAGAATAGCGCGGAAGGAAACCTGCTTTTATTGTATTGTAAGCGCTGGTATCATTGCTTCCATAAAACTGTAATCGGTTGAAATTAAATAAGCAGAAAGGATCCCTTCCTATGATCGTAAGAACAAATATTGAATATTTGAGAGATCCGTTTATATTGGTTGAAAATGGAGTTTATTATGCATACGGCACATGGAATACAAGAGAAAATTGGGAAAATACCGTGTGGGGATGCTTTAAAAATATAAGCGGAGAGCTTAACGGAAAATGGGAGATTATAGATACTCCCGTGTATGTGCGCCCGAAAAATGCGATAAAAGAAATGTGGGCTCCCGAAGTACATAAATACAAAGGGAATTATTATATGTTTGCCACTTATTATTCCGCGAAAACAAATCATAAAGGATGTACAATACTTAAAGCGGCGTCTCCGGAGGGACCATTTGAAGAAATAACAAACGGTCATATTACTCCGAATCATTGGGAGGCTATAGACGGTACCTTTTATGTGGATAAGACCGGTCAGCCTTGGATGATATTTGTACATGAATGGACCAATACAGATGACAATATAGGCAGAATGGCCGCGGCAAAGCTGTCGGATGATCTTACCCATTTTATTTCTGAGCCTGTTGAACTTTTCAGAGCGGATGATCCCGTATGGACAAATGCCGGAGTGACAGATGGCTGTTTTATGTATGAAACAAAGGAAAACGGCCTCGTGATGATTTGGTCTAATTTTGATGCGGAAGGGTATTATTGTGTAGCGGTCGCGCGCAGCGACAGCGGATGTGTGGACGGCAAATGGATTCACGAGACGGCTCCGCTTTTTTCTAAGAAAAAAGCAGGGAAATATGATGGCGGTCATGGTATGATCTTTAAAGATAGAGACGGAAAATTGTATTTATCCATTCATTCGCCGAACAAACCGAACGCCGTATCCGGTGAACGAACCGTTTTTATACCTGTAAGAGAAGAAAACGGAACGCTTGTATGCGAGCTTTAAACACGGCTTTTTATCAATCATATTGAATTAATTTGTTGGTTTTTAGGAAAACTGAAACTGAAAAAATGAACCATATTTAGTACAGTCCGTTGAAAAATCTGTTTGCGAATAGGCGCAAAGCAAAATTTTATGCGTCGCATCGGGAGAGCGTTCTTTATCGTAAAGCGGCCGAGATATCTTACACCTTTCTTGTGCTCTTTTGGGCAAAATTTCGCTCTCCGAAGAGGGCGAACCGAGGAACTCAATATCCCACCGCTTTCTGAAAAAAGGAGGACGAACCCTTTATAGTGTAACATTTTTAGCTGTGTGACTTTTTTCAGAGAATGAAACTATATGCTGTATTTCTATCTTTTTGAGTAAGTATTCACTGATTATCGCAAAACGTATGTATAAGGATATATTGTTTTAAAAAAGGCAAAGCTAAAAGATCTTTGCGTATGCAAGGGATGCCTTTGAGTAAAAAGATAAAAACAGAGTTTTATATTTAAAATATAGGGTTTTTCTATTGTTGATTCGTGAAAGCTTGATAGAGGATTTCCCATCGTTTTGTATTATAAAGGGGATGCCCGTTGCCGTTCTTTATCCTGTGAACCGCGGAAAAAGTTTAACTTATTTAGGTTCTGTATCGTTTTGCTGTTTTTTTGTTTTTAATAAAATTTTTTCATAAAACGCTTGCAAAAAAATGAAGCTTGTTGTATAATATCTTCGTTTCACAGTGCTGATGTAGCTCAGTAGGTAGAGCGCATCCTTGGTAAGGATGAGGCTCACGGGTTCGATTCCCGTCATCAGCTCCATTTAAAAACCCCTGAAAAACTCAGGGGTGCTTTTTTGCTTGGAGGTTTGCCCATGGCATCGGTTTTATTTGTTTCGGTTTGTACGCTGTTTTGCTTTATGATACCGGGCTTCATTTTGCGTAAAACCAAGCTTGCCGGTGAAGACCTTGCAAAAAATCTATCGGTCTTTGTTTTATATGTTGCGCAAGTGGCTATGCTGCTGCAAGGATTTATTCTTGAGTTTGATGCGCAAGTTTTTCGAGGAATCTGTTGGGTGTTCTTCTGGGCGCTTGTGAGTCATTCTTTGTTTTATATTCTTTCCAGGCAGCTGTTTAAAAAAGCGCCTGATAAAATGCGGAGAGTGTTACAGTTCGGTGTTGTTTTCTCTAACGCCGGGTATATGGGAATTCCGGTCATCAGTGATGTTTTCGGCGCGGAATATGCAATTTACGCAACCGTTTATATTGTTTGGTTTAATGTTTTTGCTTTTTCTTTGGGTAGATTGATTTATACAAATGATAAAAAGTATATTTCGGTGAAGGAAATTATTGTAAATCCTGCTGTGATACCGATTTTAATTGGACTAATTATTTATCTTTCCGGCGCGGGAGGATGGCTGCAAAATCGGCTGGCACCGGAAAATACGGATATTCTCAGCCAAATAATACAGATTGTATATAATGTGCTTACTGTACTGAAAAATACGGTGGCGCCGGTATCGATGATGGTCATCGGCGCCCGGCTGGCAGATATCAGTTTTCAGGGAATTTTTAAAGATAAATATATGTATCCTTTTGTATTGATTCGCTTATTTTTATTCCCTGCTTTGATGTGGGGAATTATGAAGCTTTTTATGGTTTTAGGCGTATTTACGGATATGGTGGCGATGTCGGTTGTATTGATTCTTGCGTCTACGCCGGCGGCGGCAATTACTACTATGTTTGCTGAACTTTATGATGGGGACTCTCCTTATGCGGGAAAACTGGTTGCTTTAAGTACTTTGTGTTCACTTTTTTCTATGCCGATTGTCGCTTTGCTGCTTAATATTGGATAGTTATTGACAAATTCGATAGCATACCTTACAATAACCGTGTGCAGTAGTAATTTATAGTTTTTCATTATATGGAGAGTTGCTTATTCTGCGGAAAGGGAATCTTTGGGGTTCGAGGCAAAATTCGATGCCGAAAAAGACCCGTTAACCGATAAAGAACAACCATGATTAAAAATTATCGATGATTTTGCATCTCAAAAGGGTAGAGCACTTGTTTTTTAAACGACAGACGGTTTGTGTTTAAACTATGTATACAACTGAATTATTTTTATAAAATGCTTGCTTAGTTAAATGAATATAATATACCCCTCCTAAGAAAGTGCTGAAACATACACCCCGGAGGAAAAGGAAAAAGGTAACAAGTAAAACTAAATATAGATTTTCTAAATGTCGCTATAGCTCAGCTGGATAGAGCGACCGCCTCCTAAGCGGTAGGCCGGAGGTTCAAATCCTCTTAGCGACGCCAAAAGCTTCGCCCAAAACGTTGATTTTTCAAGGTTTTCGGCGTTTTCTTTTTCTCAAGAAAAATCGAACACATAACAAACAGCGATTAGCAGGAAGCATTTTTGCTAATAGGAAGTGACCATGCTGAATTCGAACGATTGATTTTTGTGGCCGATTAGCTTGCTAATGATTAGCACAAAATTCTTGATTTTTGCTAATTAAATTTCCTCTCCTGCTAATTTGCCGAAAAACCATGCTAAAAACCTTGTTATTTGGGAGGACGATTGTTACAGAGTAAAAATGGCCTTTTTGAAGTTTGTTTTATGTTTTTGATGGCATATTTAAGAGGATACACCGCTTTTCGTATAATGATGCTGTAAGAATGTGAGCATACGTACTATTATAGGTTATACGTCAGGTTAAGAATATCCTCCAACCTATCCGTGTGATCGTCTATTTCCATAGCAGAAAGGAATTGATTTTACTTGCTGCTATCCATTGTCAATTCTTGATGCAAGATCATTGAGCTTAGCGTACTCACTCAACTTGTTATAGAGATTTCTCGCATAGCAGTTATAATCAACCATTTTTCATAGATACCGCCGAACGTATAACCGATATGCTTAAATACCGATTTCATTTCACTGGCGGATTTGATCCGTTTGCCCACAAGCTTGCTCTTGGTATACTTATCTAATTTGGTTAGGAATGCCGCAAAGGAATAATTTCATAATAGTTTGGCTTTTATCTTTTCCATGATTTTGCCGCCAGCAGTATAAAAAATAATGCAAATAAAAAATTCCTTTGACTTGCGCCACCATTATTCTAAAATTTGTAAACCATGATGAATTATGATAATTTGGGGGCCGATAATAGAACCGAGATCTTGTATTTACGCGCCAGCGATGATGTTAAGAGCAAAGGATTCTATTGCTGTCTTCCTTTCAAGAAAGTATTTTATAGAAAATAGCATTAATAAAAGTGTTCATTAACACAAAACCAGTCTAAGCAGGGGAGGAATAATTCTCGCCTTGTGCGATCTTTCGAAACATTTTATATTCAATCGTTGAAGTTTGTTTGAAAGTCTGGAGGCTTCTGCACAGAAATCTTGTAAAATATTGATAAAAAGGGAAGTGCAAGAAAATGGGGTTTTTTGCTTATTTTTTATCATCTTCCAAAGCGGGCAGATTCCATTTGTAATATGCCGAAAGGCAGCGAATTGTTAAAATCACCGCGGCACCGATTCCCGCGGCGGCGGAAATGGAAATACTTGTAAAATATAATAGGCCCACGCAAACCGTGGCTCCGGCAAGAGAGGCCAGCGCATAGATATGCTTAACAAATATATAAGGAATATCTCCCGCCAGGGTGTCCCGCAATATTCCGCCACCTACACCGGTAATTAAACCTATAAAAATATGCAGCGTGAAAGTGTATTCCGGAAAAACCGCCACAGACGCGGTAACGCCTACAACGGTAAAGGCTCCTAAGCCTATAGAATCCATTAAAAATAA
>ULSF01027956.1_pt1 | contig 16887 bp, 14 predicted proteins | sample 1956121 | NCBI WGS metagenome assembly ULSF01 (sample SAMEA4835701, study PRJEB28245) | human gut metagenome | biome: gut microbiome; material: fecal sample | place: Denmark | collected 2008
ACATAATGAGATAAAAAATACAATATTTTTACGCTGGTACTTGTTCTTAAGAGGATATTTTATGGCTGCGGGCGCGAGTAAATGAAAAGAGTAAGTTGAAAGACAAATGAAAATGTAAAATTTTTTAACCGTATGTTTCAAAATACGGAGAAAGAATCAGTGCTTTGTTCCGTAAAAGCCTTTCGGGGACCAAATCCACTGTATTTTATCGATTGCGGCCCGGTAAAGAATTTATGTTTCAAAGAATCCCGAATCATCGTTTGTTTAAGGAACTGTTTTTTTTGACAGACGATATCGTTGTATTCCTTTGCTTCTTTTCAACGGAACTTGACCGGGATCTTCCTTATTTGCTTTTTTATATCCTTGTAACCTATACAACATATAGCTCCTATTTCCCCATATAGCAATTGACATTTGGCCCGGAACCATGTATAATAAAACAATAATGTAAACTTTTCAATTTCTTTATTAACATATCTACAATTCCGGATAGTAAAATACATTTTTATAGGAGGTGCAAAAGATGGAACCATGGGTATGGATTGTCATTGCCGCGGTAGGCGCACTTGCAGTGGGCTTGCTGGCCGGCAGTTTTATTCAAAAACGGTCGATTCAGGCGCGTATGGGAAGAGCAGAGGATGTCGCTAACCGCCTGATCGAAGATGCCAAAACTCGGGCAGAGGTTTTATCCAAGGAACGGATTGCCGAAGCAAAGGAGGAAGTCCATCGGCTTCGCAGTGAATGCGACGCCGATTGCCGTGAAAGAAGAAATGAAGTTACAAAGTTAGAAAAAAGAGTGCTGCAAAGGGAAGAGCAAATTGATAAAAAGCTTTCTTCTTTAGAAGCAAAGGAGGAACGTTTTTCTAAAAAGGAAAAAGAACTGGAAGAAACGCTGGCCAGCGCGGAGGAACTGAACAGCCGCAGATTGGCTGAACTTGAAAAAGTAGCGGGTCTTACCAGCGAAGAGGCAAAACAATCTCTTGTGAAATCTGTGGAGAATGAAGCCCGGCATGACGCGGCTATTTTAGTACGGGATATTGAGGCGCAGGCTAAAGCCGAAGGCGAAAAGATCGCGCGTAATATTATTACCATGGCGATTCAGCGCTGCGCGGCTGATCACGTGGCGGAAACTACCGTTTCGGTTGTGGCACTTCCCAACGATGAAATGAAGGGGCGGATCATCGGCCGGGAGGGCCGTAATATCAAGGCGATTGAAACCGCTACAGGCGTGGAACTGATTATTGACGATACGCCGGAGGCTGTGATTCTTTCCAGTTTTGACCCGATCCGCAGAGATATTGCGCGTATTGCCTTAGAGAGATTGATTGTGGACGGCCGAATCCATCCTACCCGTATTGAAGATATGGTGGAAAAAGCGCGGCGTGAAGTGGAACAGCAAATTAAGGAGGCCGGCGAGGCTACTGTTTTTGATGCGGGTATTCATAATATTCATCCTGAACTGGTAAAAATTTTAGGCCGCTTGAAGTACAGGACAAGCTATGGTCAGAATGTTTTGAAGCATTCTTTGGAGGTCTCCTATATTGCGGGACTTCTGGCGGGAGAAATCGGAGCGGATATTACTCTTGCCAAGCGCGCGGGTCTGCTGCATGATATCGGAAAGGCTGTGGATCACGAGGTGGAAGGTACGCATATTCAAATCGGTGTGGATCTTGCAAAAAAATATCGTGAAAGCAATGAAGTCGTCCACTGTATCGCGGCGCATCATAACGATATTGAACCGCAGACCGTTGAAGCGGTGCTGGTTCAGGCCGCCGATGCGATTTCCGGCGCGCGGCCCGGTGCCAGAAGAGAAACGCTGGAAGCTTATATAAAGCGGCTGGAACAACTGGAAGAAATCGCGAATTCCTTTGAAGGTGTTGAAAAATCTTTTGCGGTGCAGGCGGGGCGTGAAGTCAGAATTATCGTTAAGCCTGAGGTGGTTTCCGAAGAGGCTACAGTGCTTATGGCAAAGGAAATTGCCAAGCGTATTGAAACCGATATGGTGTATCCCGGCCAGATAAAAGTAAATGTTGTTCGTGAAACGCGAAAGGTTGAGTACGCAAAATAATTCGAAATCCGCCTAAAATTTTTAGGCGGATTTTTTGGCTTTTTTATTTCTAAGCAAACAATGGAAGAAGAATATGATTTTAATCGATATCAATCATTTAACGGTGGCCATTGACGGCCGAGAGATTTTTTCAGACGCTACCTTTACGGTGCAAAAAGGGGAGTGCGTAGGGCTGACCGGACGAAACGGCGCGGGTAAAACTACCCTGATGCGGGTCATCTTAGGGCGGCAGGAGGGCAGCGCCGGTACGGTTTCCGTGGCCAAAAACTGCCGAATAGGTTATTTGGAACAGCAGCATCAGGCCGTCGGCAGCCATACGGTGCTGGAAGAAGCAAAAAAGAGCTTTGAACCTTTGTTTCAGGCAGAAGAACGCATGCATCGGATTGAACAGCAGATGAGCTGTTCGGAAGATTTAAGCGAGCTGGGAGAAAAATATCAGCGTGCTTTGGATGAATATGAAGCTTTGGGCGGTTACGGCTGGAAAAGCCAGCTGCAGGGAGTGCTCAAAGGGCTGGGGCTTGGGGAGGCGTTTTGGGATAAACCGGTAGACACGCTTTCCGGCGGTGAAAAGACGCGGCTGGCTTTAGCTCGGCTTTTGCTGGAAAACAATGATGTTTTGCTGCTGGACGAACCGACAAATCATTTGGATTTGGAGGCGGCGCAATGGCTTACCGATTATCTTGCCCATTTTGACGGTACCGTATTGCTGATTTCCCATGACCGATATATGATGGATAAACTCTGTACAGGGGTGGCGCAGATTGAAAATGGCAGGCTGCGTTTCTTTAAGGGAAATTATACGGATTATTGCCGAAAATGGGAAGAAGAACTGCGCATTACGCAAAAACAGTTTGACCGTCAGCAGGAGGAAATCCGGCGGCAGCGAGCCATTATCGCAAGATTTCGGCAGTTTAACCGTGAAAAATCCATTCGTGCCGCGGAAAGCCGCGAAAAGGCTTTAGAGCGTATGGAGCTGATTGATGCGCCTCAGCAGCATGAGGATATGCGTCTTCGTTTCGATTGCGCCCGTACATCCGGCGGCGATGTTTTTACCGTGCGCGGTCTTGCAAAAGCGTTCGGACAAAGAACTCTGTTCCAAAACTTTGACGCGGATATCAAGAAAGGACAAAAGATTGTAATTATCGGCCCTAACGGCACAGGTAAAACAACACTTTTGAACCTTCTGTTAGGCCGGCAGGTACCGGATAAGGGAGAAATTCTCCGGGGAGTCCATGTGGATATCGGTTATTATGAGCAAGGGCATAAGGCTTTTATGGGGGATGAAACGGTAATGGATATGGTTTGGGCGGGCAATAGAAGACTGAATCAAACACAGGTTCGTTCCCGTTGTGCCGCTATGCTTTTTTTCGGCGAGGAGGTATTGAAACCGGGAAAAGTTCTCTCCGGCGGCGAGCGAGCTCGCTGCGCGCTGTGTCGCCTCTCCGTTTCCGGCAGCAATACGCTGCTGCTCGATGAGCCGACAAACCATCTGGATATGGATTCGCGTGAGGTTTTGGAGGACGCGCTTGAACGCTTTGAAGGTACTTTGATCGCGGTATCGCATGACCGTTATTTCATCAACCGGATCGCGGATATTCTTTGGATCGTTAAAGACGGAAAAATAGAAGTATTTTCGGGCAGTTATGATGATTATCTTGCCAGCGTCAGAAACCGGGAAGAAGTTTCTCAACAGCAGAGTATCAATAAGACCCGGCAGGCGAAAAGCCGGGCAAAGGAAAAGGCTGACCGCGAGGAAATCAAAAACAAAAAGCTCCGGATTCAGGAACTGGAAAAAAAGATATCCGCATTGGAACAGCAAAAGACGGCCCTGGAGGAAGTATTTGCTTCTGCAGAGATTTATCAGCGGCCTCAGGAACTTTTATCAGCGCAGAATGAATATCGAGCAGCAGAAGAAGCGCTGTGTGATGCGATGGAGAAATGGATGGAGTTAAACGCATGATAGAGAAACTGACCGGAAGAGAGCTGAGGGGAATCTTGGAAGGCTGTGGCTTTGGTTTTTCCAAATCTCTTGGACAAAACTTCCTTGCCGATGAGCGAATATTAAATAAAATTGCCGATGATGCCTGTCTTTTTCCGGAGCAAACAGTATTGGAAATCGGTACCGGCGCGGGAACACTGACGCGTGTGCTTGCCCGGCGGGTAAAAAAAGTGGTTTCGGTGGAAGTGGACGGAGCACTGCTTCCGGTGCATCGTATTACACTGGACGGTTTTGAGAATATTCAGGTGATTCACGCCGATTTTTTAAAGCTGGATATTCATCAATTGTTTCAGCAAGAGCTGACGGAAAATTTTGCGGTGACGGCAAATTTGCCTTATTATATTACCACACCTATTATCATGCGGCTGTTGGAAAGCGGAGTGCCTTTTCAAACAATCACCGTTCTGGTACAGCGTGAGGTCGCTCTGCGAATGGCGGCAAGGGAAAATACGCCGGAGTATGGAGCATTAAGCTGCGCCGTACAGTATTATACCAAACCTGTTTTATGCTCCAAGATTCCCGCCTCCTGCTTTTATCCGCCGCCGAAGGTGGATTCACAGGTGATTCGGCTGGAAAAACTGCAAAAACCGCCGGCAGCGGTACAAAGCGAAAACAGACTCTTTCGCGTGATCCATGCGGCTTTTTCGATGCGCCGCAAAACATTGGTCAATAATCTGATCGCGGCATTTTCTCTTACAAGACCGCAGGCGGAAGAAATTTTAGAACAGTGCGGTCTGCAGCAGAATATTCGGGGCGAGGCCTTAGACTTGCCGCAGTTTGCCCGCATTGCCGACGCGATTTCGCTTTTTGTGCCGGAGGAAGCCGAAAAAATGAAGCCGGAGCAGTAAAAATTAAAAAAACTGTTGATTTTAGTTTGTTTTGCTTTAATAACGTGAATAATGAAAGGTGTATCAATAAAAACAGGAGGGATTTTTTATGGAGGAAAACAAAATAGAAGAATTGAAAAAAAAGCTGTTCTGCCAACGGACTCACGGACGGCAAAAGGTCAGTGAAGAAGAGCTTGTTCAAGCGGATCAATTCTGTGAAGGGTATAAACAGTATTTGAATCATGCAAAAACAGAGCGGGAAGCCGTAAAAGAGGCGGTAAAACTCGCGCAAGCAGCGGGGTTTCAACCGTTTGAAAAAGGGGCGCGCTATCAAAGCGGAGACCGTTTTTACATCAATAACCGGGGAAAATCCGCCGCTTTTGTTGTGCTGGGCAGACAGGACGCTTCCGCCGGTATGCATATCGGCGCGGCGCATATCGATTCTCCCCGTTTGGATCTTAAGCCCAATCCATTGTATGAGGAAATTGAACTGGCGCTTTTAAAAACACGGTATTACGGCGGCATTCGAAAATATCAGTGGGCGGTAATGCCTTTGGCACTGCACGGCGTTTTTGTGAAAAAAGACGGCAGTGTTATAGAGGTAAGTATCGGCGAAAAAGAGGATGAACCTTGTTTTGTTATTAATGACCTTTTGCCGCATCTGGCGCAGGAACAGAACAAGCGATCGCTCGGTGACGGTATCAAGGGAGAGGAACTCAATGTTTTAGTGGGAAGTCATCCCTTTAAAAGTGATAAGGGCAGCGAACTTGTGAAACTGAATATTTTGTCCATTTTGTTTGAAAAATACGGGGTTACCGAAAGTGATTTTCTTTCGGCGGAGCTGGAGCTCGTACCGGCGTATCCGGCAAGGGACATTGGTTTTGACCGCTCGATGATCGGTGCCTACGGCCATGATGACCGAGTCTGCGCATATCCAGCGCTGATGGCCTGCTTAGAAGCAAAGATGCCCGAAAAAACCGTTATTTGTGTTTTGGCGGATAAAGAGGAAACGGGCTCTGACGGCAATACCGGCCTGAATTCCCAATTCCTTGAATACGTGATCTCCGATATCGCGCGGATGCAAGGGGTAGAACCCGATGATGCAAAACGGGCTTCCTGCTGTCTTTCGGCTGACGTGAACTCAGCTGTAGATCCTACCTTTCAGGATGTTTCCGAAAAGCGGAACGCTTCCTTTTTGAATTACGGTGTGGTAATCACCAAATATACCGGATCTCGCGGTAAAGGAGGTACAAGCGATGCTTCCGCGGAATATATGGGAAAAATACGCGCTATGCTTGATAAGGCCGGCGTGCTTTGGCAAATCGGGGAACTGGGTAAGGTTGACCTTGGCGGCGGCGGAACCGTGGCAAAATATATTGCGAATCTTGGTATTGATGTAGTGGATGTAGGGGTACCGGTACTTTCCATGCATGCGCCGTTTGAAACGGTGGCTAAGCTGGATGTGTTTATGGCATATCGGGCAATGCAAGCGTTTTTCCAATAAAAAAACCTGACTCCTGAGAAGATATCGGGAGTCAGACCTTTTTTAAGAAGGATTTGACGGCTTAACGGCAATGGTAGTATAATGAACAAAAATAAACGGAGGCGGATAGAATGCAGCTTTTGGTTGTTACATTGGAGGATTCGGAAGAATTTTTAAAAACGCTTTCTCGTCTGAAAGAGGACGGCCTTAACGGGATTGTAATTCCTACTACCAGCTTAAAGCACACGCTGATGCATTCGCAGGTTGATGCGGCGCCGATTTTCGGCAGTATCAGCAAATTGGTTACGCAGGATTATGAATGTAACCATACGCTTTTGATGCTGGTGGATGAAGAAAAGCTTGAGGACGCAAAGAAAATTGTACGCGATATTACAAAAGGTTTGCGCAAAAAAGGCATTATGTTTGCTTTGCCCGTTTCTTTCTGGGAAGGACTGGATAATTAAAACACGATGGACAACATGCTTTTGAGTATATTTTTTATTTTGGCTGCCGGGTTGGTTCTTTCACGCGTTGTAAAACTGGTGAATCTGCCTAATGTTACCGGTTATCTGTTCGCCGGACTGCTTATCGGCCCTTTTATCGGTCATTTGGTAACAAAAGAAACGCTGGATTCCTTTACGGTTATTACTAATGTAGCACTTGGCTTTGTGGCGTTTTCCATCGGCGGCGAATTTAAACTGCAGCATATAAAGCAGATAGGGGCAAGAGCGATCTGTATTACGTTTTTTGAAGCCGTAGGCGCCGTGGTCATGGTGATGCTGGGCTTGACGCTGGTACATTTTGCCGTTGGCGGTCAGGAGGCACCTGTGCCGATGATCTTAGTGCTTGGCGCTATCGCGGCAGCTACGGCCCCGGCAGCTACTTTGATGGTCGTGCGGCAGTATAAAGCGAAAGGACCGGTTACGGACGCTCTGCTGCCTGTAGTGGCGTTGGATGACGCTATCGGTTTGATGATTTTTGCGGTATGCATTGCGTTAGCAAAGGTGTTTGCTAACGATGCCTCTGCTGTTACCTTTTATTCTGTAGCCGCCGTACCACTGCTGGAAATTATTATTTCTCTTGCCTTGGGCGGAGCTATCGGTGCGGTGCTTTCTCTTTGTATGAAGTTTTTTAAATCGCGTGCGAATCGGCTTTCTTTAATGCTGGCCGCGGTGTTTTTGGGAATTGCTCTTACGGAAATTATCAGCAGCTGGCTGCCGCTTTCCTCTCTTTTGGTATGTATGATGATCGGCGCGGTATTTGCCAATATGCGTCAGGATTCCGTTCAGATTCTTGAAGGTATCGAACGCTGGACCCCGCCGTTGTTTATGATGTTTTTTGTGATCTCCGGAGCGAATCTTCAATTAGATATATTGCCGCAGGTGGGCATTGTAGGCATTGTATACATAGTGTTTCGTGCTGTTGGCAAATATGTCGGTGCACGTTTGGGGGCTACTGTAGTCAAAGCACAGGAAAATATACGAAAATACCTTGGCTTGGCTTTGGTACCGCAGGCGGGCGTGGCAATCGGTATGGCCGTATCCGTAGCGGCAGAACCGCAGATGGCGGCTTATTCGGATAAAATTGTTACGGTCGTTCTGTGCGGCACCTTGGTCTATGAACTGATCGGCCCCGTATTGACAAAAATCGCATTAACCCGCGCGGGAGAAATCGAAAAGAAGAAAAAGACTGCTGAAAAAACGGTATAAAGGATTGGATGATATGAATTTTAAAAATGAATTGGCCGCACGAATTGCCGAGGCAACCGGTATCCGTGCAGAAGAATGCGCGGAATACATCGAGATTCCGCCGCAAAGGGAATTAGGTGATTTCGCTTTTCCTTGTTTTAAGCTTGCAAAAGTATTGCGCAAGGCGCCGCCGGTCATCGCACAGGAATTAAAGGAAAAATTACTTCTTCCGCCTTTTGTTTCAAAATGCTGCGTACAGGGGGGATATCTGAATTTTTTTATCGATCCTGCCAAACGCGCTGAAACAGTACTGAAAGAAATTTTTTCCAAAGGCGAGACTTATGGCAGTTCTGATGAGGGATGCGGAAAAACGATATGTATGGACTATTCTTCCATTAATATCGCCAAACGCTGCCATATCGGCCATTTGACTACTACGGTGTTGGGAAATTCTTTGGCCAAGATTTACCGTTTTTTAGGCTATCGAGTGGTATCTATCAATCATTTAGGCGATTGGGGTACACAGTTCGGTAAGCTGCTTTGTGCTTTTCATCACTGGGGAGATAAAGCCGTTGTTGAGGAAAAAGGCGTTGACGCCCTGATAGCGCTGTATGTACGCTTTGAAAAAGAAGCGGATGAGGCTATGCAGGAAGAAGCACGGGCATGGTTTAAAAAGATAGAAGACGATGATCCCGGGGCATTGGAACTGTTTTCATGGTTTAAGGATATTACCTTAAAGGATGTTGCCCGAATTTATGATATGCTGAATGTGCACTTTGATTCTTACGCCGGTGAGAGCTTTTATAAGGATAAATGCGGCGCGGTGATTGAAGAACTGCGTGAAAAGAATCTGCTGGAATTTTCCGAAGGCGCCTACGTGGTAAAGCTGGATAAATTTGATATGCCTCCGTGCATTCTTCTGAAATCCGACGGCGCTTCTATTTATGCTACGCGGGATATGGCCGCGGCCTTTTACCGTAAAAAAATGTATGATTTTGATAAATGCTTATACATTGTGGCCTATCAGCAAAATTTGCATTTTAAACAGGTGTTTAAAGTGATTGAGCTTATGGGGTATCCTTGGGCGAAAGACCTGATTCATGTGCCGTTTGGTATGGTCAGCTTTGAGGGAGAAACACTCTCCACACGTAAAGGACATGTGGTATACCTGGATGAGGTATTGAACCGTGCTTGTGAAAAGGCCTTGGATATCATCAATGAAAAAAATCCGGAACTTGCGGATAAACAAAAGGTAGCCCGTCAGGTGGGAATCGGCGCGGTGATTTTTTATGATCTGTTCTCCAGCCGAATTAAAGATGTTGATTTCTGGTGGGACAGAGCCCTGAATTTTGAAGGAGAAACAGGTCCGTATGTACAATACGCGCATACGCGCTGTTGCTCGGTTATCGCGAAAGCACCCGCCTGTGAAGCGGAAAAGGCTGATTTCTCGGTACTGGAAGATGAAGCTTCAAAAGAATTGATTGCAAAACTGGAAGCGTTTCCTGCCGTGGTGAAAGAAGCGGCGGAAAAATATGAGCCTTCTGTTATTACCCGTTACAGCGCGGCGCTGGCACAGTGTTATAATAAGTTTTATTTTGAAAATCGAATTCTCAGCGAGGCGGAACCCGTATTACAGGCTCGTTTGCTGGTTACGCTTTGCACACGCGATGTGCTTAAAACCGCCCTTGCGTTATTGGGCATCGATGCGCCGGAGAAAATGTAAAAAGGCTGTTTTTTATAGGGTTTTGCCCATAAACAAAGCTCGCGTTAACGGGGCTTTGTTTTTTTGCTTACGGTATAAAAAAGACGGGTATTGAAAGAAGATAAAGTTTTTTAGCATTTTATTTGCAGGCGAAAATGATTCTTTGAGTAGAAACAAATTTTGCGTTTTCGGCATTTTACCGAAAAAACACAAAAAACTTGTTTTGGAAAAGAATTATATTTGATAAAATAAAGTATAAATTTTGGTAAAAATCAACATTTGTTTTCATTTGCTTGAGAGGATTTCTATGAAAAAAGCATTTTTTTACGCGTTTTTCAAAACACTTCCGGTAATGGCGGGGTATATAGTATTGGGAATAGGATTTGGGGTGCTTTTAAAAAACGCGGGATATGGCTTGGGCTGGGCGCTTTTGATGAGCGGTATTATCTATGCGGGCTCTATGCAGTATGTTGCGGTTGATTTAATAAGCGCCGGCGCTTCAATTTTTTCTATTGCGCTGATGACGCTTACGGTGAACGCGAGGCATCTGTTTTACAGTATTTCTATGTTGAAACGGTTTGAAAATACCGGTAAGGCTAAGCCTTTTTTGATATTCGGGTTAACCGATGAAACATATTCCCTGCTTTGCACCGATATCCCGGAAGAAATTGATAAAAAGCGGGCCTATCTGTTTATTTCTTTGCTGGATCATTTTTATTGGATACTTGGAAGCGGTATCGGTTCCGTACTGGGCGGTTTGATTCCTCAGCAGTATATGCGCGGGATTGATTTTTCTATGACGGCGCTTTTTACGGTCATTTTTGTAGAGCAATGGCTTAGTACCAAGAATCATGCCGTGGCCTTGATCGGTATGGGAGTATCGGCAGGGTGCTTGCTTTTGTTTGGCGCGGATCGTTTTATTATTCCGGCAATGGTACTGATAGCCGTTCTTTTAATGGTGTTTCGGAAAGTGCTTTCAAAGAAGGGAGAGGAACCGTGAAAGAAGGATATATGTTAAATTCCGTACTGGTTATTGCTGTTTTTACCGCTTTGACGCGTTTTTTGCCGTTTTTTATCTTTGGGGGGAAAAGAAAAATACCTTCAGCTATCCAATACTTAGGTTCGGTATTGCCTTTTGCGGTGATCGGTATGCTGGTTGTATATTGTTTAAAGGAAATCACAGCATATCCTTTCGGACTTCCGGAATTGATTTCAGTTGCGGCGGTAGTCTTTTTGCATAAATGGAAACGCAATACGCTTTTCAGTGTTTTTGCCGGTACCGCGATTTATATGGTGTTGATTCAAGCTGTGTTTGTATAAGTTTCGGCGAAAGGCTCTGTAATATTGAATTTTTAAAAATATAAACGAAGCATCTGATCATATTCTAAGACTTTTAGCATAGCGGAAGAGGTATTGTTAAGCCGCCGGTATTTCTTTGCTTTTCGTCACATACAAGGCAAAACAGCTGATGGTTTAGAATAAAACAGTTGGGGGAAAGTATAAAAAAGGCAACCTCTCATGTCCGAATTCAAGATTGCGGAAAATAACAGATAACTTCTATTTGCGGCAAAAATAGTGTGGCATGTTTTTTATTGTCAATTTCTGATGAAAATATTTTGCAAAATCATCGGTTTTGCTTTTTAAACGCAAACATATAGATTTTGCTTCTGTACTTCAAAAGGTAGGGGACCAAAGATATGGATACACCCTAAGATGATACTCCCGACGCTTTTGCCCTGAACTTTTTTAATTTTTCCGGGAATAATTTCGTTGCATAATTCATAAAATCTTCTCTTTCTATTTGATTGATTCATAGGATAAAAAAGCACAACATGAAAAATCAACTTTGTCATGCAGTGCTTTTTTATGGAAACAGGGACTAAAAAAGATGCTAAAGAATTTAGATTTGAACCAATTCCAAAGATTATGTGCTTATTTGTTTTTATCATTAAAAAGTATAACATAAAGATTCATCTTTACAATGTTCATTTTTGTATTGTTGCCTTGGCATAGTTTATCATTAAAACAACATTGTATTTTTCACTTGATTGGTCAACTCTCAGAGCCTATCCCTATTTTATGAGCAAATACTATTTATGTTGTATCAATACATCACATATACTGCCGTCAGAAGGAGAGATAAGCAGTCCTCTCTCCTTTGCTATATCGCAGATATGAGTAGCATAAAGCGTTAAAAACATATAGTTACAAGCTCGTACCACATCATCCTTCAGATGCTCCGGAAACAGCTTTTGATAACCATTCACATACTTGCGGACAGCATCAGAGTATTCGTCAATTGAGGATTCAAAAGTTTGATCTGTCAGCAGATCGAACTGTTGCTTCTGCTCTTTTGTAAATGCCGGAACAGTAACAAACAATTTGCCGTTATCCTTTTTGGAAATAAATCCTTTTGCGATTGCCGCCGCAGCCGAATCTGTATCCTCAATTTCTCTTCCGAGCAAAATATCTTCGCAAATGTTTATCTCGTTATCAAACATCATTTCACGGTAGGAAAAATCTCCGAAGTGGTACGAAATATGCTTATAATTACCTCTGCTTCCGAGATTTGACGATTCTTCACGTCCCAGTCCTCGTATCGGGTATTGATTGTCATTCATCAAATGAGCATGGTAACTCCAGCGACAGCCGTCATACCGCACAGAACGCTCAACCCATTTAACCGAATTATGCTTTTCGCTTAAATGCTCCATTGCCATAATACCATAGAGATAAATAAGTTCCTCTTTTGGTTTTCCGGCAGTATATATGCCGAGATTTTCAGCAGAATCGGCAAGCTTTTTTAAAGACGAAACAAAGCCGTCAATGACAGGCTCAAAGATACCTTTTGCCTTTTCATCGTACTCTCTTGCTTTTTCTGAATAGATGATAAAATCTGTTCTGTATTTTCCTTTTGATACTTCCGACATCGCTTCCCGCTTCACAAGGTTTTCCAGACAATCTTCAATGTAATAAGCAGGAACACCGCACAATTTTGCAAGCTCTTCTACTGTTTTAGGCGCTTCATAGCAGTAATACAGAATATTCTGCGACAGTGCGTCATTGATATAAACATACGGAAATGGGCTGATCGGATCTTTATAATTTCCGTCACCATTGATACGAATCATCAGTTTTACCGGTTTCAATGCTGTTTCATTCATTTCTGTACACTCCCTTTTCAGTTTTTTACGAGCCTCTGAAAGCCGCCAAGTGACTGTTCCCTCCGGAATATGCAGCTTTTCAGAGATCTGTTTTGTTGAAAGACCGTCATAATAATAAGAAATAATGATGCTGCGATACATTTCTGAAAGCATAGCAATTTTAGTTCTGAGCGAATCGTAAAGTTCTTCGTTTTCGCTTCCATATTCATCTTCACAGGATAAATTCTCAAGGGTATCATAGGAATATATGGCGCGCTGTTTCCCCATGTAACGTCTAAATGCTTTTGTGATATTATTTGCGATGCCCCAAAGCCACGGTTCAAATTTACCGTCATCTTTCAATTTTGGCAGCTCCCGTACCACCGCAAATAAAATTTCCTGAGAAAGCTCGTCGGCTTCTTCTCTTGAAAAGGTATGATTGACCGCATAACCATACACCCTTTCAATATACCCTCCTATTTTATCCGCATTCATTATTTTCACTTGCCTTTCGACTATAAAGTGTCAGAAATTACTGGTTTATTGGGTGAATTGAAAAAATTTTTCTTTCAATTATAATACAAGAGAAAATTTTATATGTTATTACTTTGTCATACCTCATCGCCAAAAGCAATATATCATGATATCTTAATTTATCAACACAAAAAACTGTTCCATTGTATTATTTGCCGAGTTTATAATTAAAAAAACAAATAAACCTGTTTCGTTTTATCTTTGAAACAGGTTTATCTATTATGGTGCCGGTGGTGGGACTCGAACCCACACGGGTGATTAGCCCAACGGATTTTGAGTTTTACCATTTACTCTGAAACCGAATCCATTTGGCGGACTTTATCGGAACCTGTCTCCCTCAAAAAAAGCCCAAAAATCAAGGATTTCGGGCAACTTAATGTGAAAAACCTTGTTCTGTCGAGCTTTTCTGGAACTGCTCGTTTTGAGAGCAAATTTGAACATCGGAGGTCACTCCGAGGGACATTTGGCTAATCGGCAGGCGTATTAGATATTGAATCCACTACCCGTACCAATCAATTAAACTGTCAAAATTATAGCATACTTCTCTGCCATTGACAACAAAATCATTTGGAGGTATTGCTATGAAAAAACGTGAATACTATGAAAATCTGTTTGCCAGCTATCCCGATGTTGTTACCTTGCAGGAATTTCGAGAAATGCTCGGCGGTATAGGCGATGGAACAGCCCGAAAACTAATGAGGGGCAACCATGTTAAACACTATTACATAAGGCATACATACCTTATTCCTAAACCATATGTGATTGATTATGTATTGAGCGCCCACTATGCTGAATACAAAAATGAATTGAAAGTGCAGGTTTGAATTTTAGCCGTCTGCCATCGCCGCAGGCGGCTAAATCTATGTAAAGGAAGTCGTTTTGAAAAAATCTCTTTTTACATTTGCAGCCCGATTCCTGTCTTTCTATAATAAGAGCATAAGGAGGCGATACTATGCGAAACAAAAAATATTACCTCTATCTTGACTATGAGCAAACCCGCATTGTTATTGAAAGTTTGGTACGCTTGAAAAATGCTTTACTTCGTCAAGACAGATATACCGACTGTGTAGATGAGCTGATCGTAAAGGTTGCCAATGCTCCGGTCAGAAGATAAAACTACATATGACTATCCGAAAAGACCGTTTGTTCTGTAATGGAACAAGCGGCTTTTTCATACCCGTACATAGCCGTCTGCCATCGCCGCAGGCGGCTAAATCTATGTAAAGGAGGAAAACCCAAATGGCGAATTGCAAAGTTATCGCGGTGACAAACCAAAAGGGCGGCGTGGGCAAGACAACGACGACCGCAAATCTCGGTATCGGGCTGGCGCAGGAGAACAAAAGGGTTCTGCTGATCGACGCAGACGCACAGGCTTCTTTGACGCTTTCCCTCGGTTATGCCAAACCAGACGAACTGCCCGTTACGCTTGCGGATATTATGCAGGACGTAATTGACGACACCCCGATTGCTGACGGTCGCGGTATTCTGCACCACGGCGAGGGCGTTGATCTGCTGCCTGCAAACATTGAATTGTCGGGTATGGAAATCCGGCTCATAAACGCTATGAGCCGTGAAAGCGTATTGCGGACATATATCAATGCGGTAAAGCCCCATTACGACTATATCCTCATTGACTGTATGCCCTCTCTCGGAATGATGCCTATCAATTCGTTGGCCGCAGCCGACAGCGTTATTATTCCGTCGCAGCCGTCGTTCCTATCGGCAAAGGGTCTTGATTTGCTTATGCAGTCTATTTCCAAAGTAAAGCGACAGATCAACCCCAAGCTGAAAATCGACGGTATTCTTTTTACTATGGTTGACAGCCGAACCAATGAAGCAAAGGAGATCATTGCGTCGCTGCGCTCCCATTACGGCGAGAAAATCCGTGTATTTCAGACAGAAATACCCTTTTCCGTGAGAGCCGCCGAAACAAGCGGCCGGGGCAAGAGTATCTACGCCCATGACAAAAACGGGAAAGTCGCCGCCGCATATCGTGCGCTGACAAAGGAGGTGTTGGAGATTGAGCGTAAAACCGAGAGATTTAGGAATGACGCCGTTAGATGACCTGTTCTCTACCGATGAAAGCCGTGCGGAGGCACAGCTTGAAAAAGTTATCAAGCTGAATCCCGCCGAAATCTCCGACTTCCCAAATCACCCGTTCAAGGTCAGGCAGGACGATGATATGGCTGAAATGGTCGAGAGTATCAAGAAATACGGTGTTTTGGTTCCTGCTCTCGTCCGACCGAAAGAGGACGGCGGCTATGAAATGGTCGCAGGCCACAGGCGAAAGTTTGCGGCTTCACTGGCAGGCGTTTCGAAAATTCCCTGTATCGTCCGCAGTCTCACCGATGACGAAGCGACTATCGTAATGGTGGACAGTAACCTGCAAAGAGAAAAGATTTTACCGTCCGAAAAAGCATTTGCCTATAAAATGAAGCTGGAGGCTATCAAAAGGCAAGGTCAGCGTAACGATTTAACTTCGCGCCCACTGGACACGAAGTCACGTTCTGACGAACAGTTAGCGCAAAACGCACCAGACAGCGCACGGCAAATCCAAAGATATATCCGCCTGACTGAGCTTATCCCACCTGTCCTGCAAATGGTAGACGACGGGAAGATCGCTTTCCGTCCCGCTGTTGAGCTTTCCTATCTCTCCAAAGAACAGCAGCAAACCCTGCTCGAAACAATGGAATGCGAGGACTGCACCCCGTCTTTGGCACAGGCAATCAAAATGAAAGAGTTTAGCAAAGACGGCAAGCTGACAGACGAGGTAATTCTATCCATTATGCAGGAGGAAAAGCCAAACCAACGGGAGCAATTCAAAATACCAAAGGAACGTATCAGCAAGTATTTTGCGCCGGGGACGCCCGTACAGAAGATTGAAGATACCATTATCAAAGCATTGGAGCTTTACCGAAAACGGGAGCGCCAAAGAGATATGGAACGATAGAATTTTACTAACAAGGGATAGCTATACCCTTTTGCAAACCGAGGCCTGCGAGGCGTTCGGCTGTTCCCCCTCTCCACACCTCACCCCCTCAAAACTACCTGTACTACCCGAAAAAAGAGTATTTTCAAAGGCTTTCAATCTCTCATACCTTTGCAGAAATTCGGCGTTATCCGTACAATGAAGCTGCAAAGGAGGCCGGGAAGAATGAAAAAAGCAATCGGAATCGCCCTTTTGGCGGTGTTTCTTGTTTCAATGTCTGGTTGTGCAAAAACAGAGAGACAGACCACTGAGGGACGTACCGAGAGTGAATCATCGACGATGAGTGATGAGGAATCAAGCGGGGCTATGGAAAGCCGGGAGCCGGAGGAAGATCGGACTGTTTCTTGTTCGGACAGTAAAGAAAGTTCCGAAGAATCCACGGCTGCGGCAGGAACGGAATCACCTGCGGTTGAAACCGAATCGGCTGCGGCGGAGAGCAAAACAACAGAAAGTC